>Ga0154580_133_pt1 | contig 15495 bp, 16 predicted proteins | sample RifGroF2_FD_116009 | JGI IMG/M metagenome (GOLD analysis project Ga0154580, IMG submission 116009) | Tenericutes bacterium GWF2_57_13
TCGCATAGTAACCGAGTGCCACCGTGTTCGCAACCATCGTCGCGAGTGCGGCGCCGGCGACGTCGAGATCGAGGACGAAGATGAAGATCGGGTCGAGGATGATGTTGAGGAGACCGCCGACGGCGATGCCGATCGACCCGAGCTTGGATTCGCCTTCGGAGCGGAGAAAATGCCCGAGGACGATCCCGAGGGTCGTCGGGACGCCGCCGACCACGGTGGTCCAGAAGAGGTAGTCGCGGCCATACTGGAGAGTGAGGTCGCTGGCGCCGAGGAGTCTTAAAATCGGCGTCATGAAGATGGCGAGCAGGATCGCGTAGACGGCGGCGACGACGATCGTCCCATACAGGCTGAAGGCGGACACCTTTTTGGCATCGTCAAGCCGTTTCGCTCCCATCATCCGCGCCATCAGACTCCCGCCGCCGATGCCGAAGAGGTTTCCGATCGCGGCGAGGAGCGCGAACGCGCCGAATGAATAGGACACCGCCGCGACCATGTAGGGGTCGTTCGTACGGCCGATGTAGAACGTGTCGGCGAGATTGTAGATCATCGTCACGAGCTGCGACAAAATCGCCGGGACGGCGAGCGTCGCGACGGCCTTCCAGACCGGCATTTTTTCGAAGATCAGGGTTTTTTTGTCCATCGTGTCTCCTGCGGGGATGCGGCAACCTTGATGATACTTGATGGATGCCGTTTCGTCAAGGGTTTGCGGACATTGAAGTCAAGCGAGTCATCAAAAAGACACGGAACGGGTCCGTGTCTTGGTGGGATTCGGAATTAAAAATCAGGCGACGACCTTGGTGGGCTTGACCCACTTGAGAATGACGAAGATCCAGCCGACGATCGGAAGCAAGAACCAAAGCATGTAGGTGCCCTTTTCGCCGACATCATGGAGACGACGGACGCCCATCGCGACGAATGGGACGAACAGGACGATGCTGACGATGTACGTGAGAATCGGAACCGGGATGAAGCCGATGATGATGCCGATGAGCATCTGGACAATCAAATGGATGACGAAGGTCGTCCAGAAATCGTTCAGGTTCGTCACACCTTGATAATTCTTCCAATCCATCCAAAACTGCTTGTAGAGTTTCATGTACTTATCCATACTGTTTGATTCCCCCTTTTTGCGTTTATTATATCACCGCAAAAAAGGTTTGTACATTGCATTCCGGCGATTTTCCGTTTGTTTTGTGCAATTTGCCCATACAATCGTTTGCCGGTGTGCTGCTCGGGATCGGCCGCATCATTTAACGCGCTCGGGCAAGGACGGAGAGACCGGTGCGATGAGACTCAATTCGTGGATGATTTCGGACGCGATGACGAACTTCGTCGGTAGCGTGACTTCCTCGATGGCGAACTGATAGATGAGATAGCCTTCATAGATCTGGACGTTGCGACCGAGGTCGCTTGGCAGCGTCGGCACGTTTTTCGGATCGAAGGTGAGGACGGCATCCTTCCCGTCGAGGGATCCTTCATAGACATATCCGGACTTCGACAGCGTCAAGCGTCCGCGTCCGACTTCGACGAGCCGCTCGTCGCGGAAACTTTCGAGTTTGACCGGAGCGGTCAATAGAAACGCCGGATCGGTGGTGATCTTTTCGCGCATCTTCGCTTCCTGCGCGTGATACAAGTCGTCGATCCGCATGCCGCCGACATGCCCGTACCGGTCGTAGGAAAGTTCGTTTCCGCAGGCGGGACAGATCAATTTCCTCCCGTCGTTTTGAAGCGCCTCATGTCCGCATCGCGGACATTGGTAGAGGACGCTTTCGAGATTGGCGATGTCGTTATGGCGATAGCGGAAATGATTCGATTCGATGAAATCGGAGATGTTGAAGCGGAGACACTCGACGACCGCGGAAAGGACTTCCTGATCCGTGAAGCCGGCCAGTTGTTCCTTTGTCAAGACCCGTTCGACGTCCGTCAGGATCCGTCCCGGGAAGTTCTTCTTCGACCACGGCGGATTGACGAGATAGGCGCCCCGATGGCGGACGACATAGACGTCGACCTTGGCCTTCCGGAGGAGTTTGGCGATTGCCATGCTGATCGGCTGGGTGACGCCGATCGGCGAGATCTGCCCTTCCGGGAAGACCGAGACGATCCCCTTCTGCCTTAGGATGCGGAAGACGTTCAGGGTCGCGACCGGGTCGCTTTGAAACAGGCATTTGGGAAACGCCCGTGCCATCCGAAGGAAAAAACCGAGCAAGGGATCGTAGAACATCTTTCCCGCCGCCATATAGCTGACACGTCGGGGATAGACCGCTGCGGTGGTGTAGATGAAGTCGTAGAAGGACGTATGGTTGGACAAGACGATCGCCGGTCCTTTGATCTTCGCGAGGCGACGGATGCGCTGCCCTTTAAAAAAGGCAAAGATCTTGACCAAAAATCCGAGCGTTCCGTAAAGCAGCCAGTTGGGGCGCTTCATGGCCTACAGCTGGCTGAGCAGCTCTTCTTGGCGGGAGCCGTCCTTGATCGCTTGGGCGATTTCCTTTTGCTTCGCGCCGTCGATCTTGTAGCGAAGCGAGATATAGATGCCGATCCCCATGAAGAGGAGCGGGACGACGGCCATAATGATGCGGATCGCCAGCATCGCCGAATCCGGCTGGCTGACGAGCGGGGGCTGGGTCAAGTCCTGCGACTGGAAGCCGGCAAGCCCGATCAGGGCCATCACGCCCGCCAGGCCGATCGCCTGCGCGACCTTGTTGATGAAGTTCGTGAAGCCGCTCATCTGGCCGTCGAGACGATCCTTGAACTTGAGCTGGCCGGCATCGACGACATCGCCGTACATCGTGTGCGGAACGAGGCCCGGACCGCTGATCCCGAAGCCCATCAAGGCGCCGACCAGATAGATCACGACCGGGTTCACGTTCGCCGGAATGACGAGGAGGGTGAGGGCGGTGACGATCCAGACGATCGCCCCGAAGCGGTAGGCGTAGGTCTTCCCCTTTTTCCCGATCATCTTGATGTAGACGGGCAGAGCGACGATCTGCATCGCGAACATCAGGGCCGCCGCGATCAAACCGACCATCGAGGAAGTGCCGCTTGCGGTCAGGTCCTTGACGATGTAGAAATCGACATAGAAGAAAAACAGCCCGCTCATCACCGCCATCGACATCTGCAGGAAGAGGAACATCCCGAGATACTGCCGGAACGGACGCAGCCCGAGCGGCTTGATCAGTTCTTTCAACGACAACTTCGATGTGACCGCCGGGGTCGTGATCTCTTCTTTCGCGAAGAGCCCGGTGACGAGCACGCTCAATCCGAAGAACAGACCGAACGCCAGGCTCATCACCTGATAGCCGACGCGCGCGTCGGCGTAGAGGGAGACGATGATGCCGGGAACGGCGACGCAGAGAATCGAGGCGAAGATGCTGAAGCCGAGGCGATAGGAATTATAGGACGCCCGCTCCTGATAGTCGCTGGAGATCTCGCTTGAAAGCGAGTAATAGGGGATCATCACGCTGGTCTGGATCATCGTGAAGATGAGATAGGAAACGAGAACGGCAACGACGCGCAGTCCTTCGCTCGAAAAACTGTAGGGGAAGAACAGAAAGTACATCCCGACGAGGACCAGCGGGGAGGAAATCACGAGATAGATCCGCCGCTTGCCGAGTTTCGATTTGGTATGATCGGACAGATACCCCATGAGCGGGTCGGTGATGGCGTCCCAGAAGCGTGCGATCAGCATGATGAAACTGATCCAGTAGGGGCTGATTCCGACGGTCAACGCCATGAATCCGGGCAACAGGAAGTTGATGATGTTGAAGGAACCTCCACCGAAGATGTCCGCCGAAGCAAAAGCGAGTTTCTTTCCCAAATCGTTTCGAGCCATGTGAATTCTCCTCATCTAAAAACAATGTCTAGTTTCCATTATAAAGGAAACGATTCGATTTTACCATCGCGATCAGATAAAACCCGGTTTCGTGCGTTTTGGTTTCCATTCACGATTGCATCGGGATGCCGAAAACATAAAAAGGCATCCAAAAATTGGATGCCGATGCAGTAACACCGATGCATCGATGATGGATCGGATGCCTTCAGACGTCCGGGTCCGCCGGATACGGGATCGTGAAGAGCAGCTCGTATGCCGGATTCCCGTCCTGGTCATATTGATACGTATTGTAAGAAACGGTCATCCCGTCGTCGGTACACCGCAGATAGACGCATTGTGCTAAGATGTGGACGTTGTCCACCTTCGTCCAGATGCCGTTCTCCATAACATAGGTGTCGATGAAGGCAATGAATTGGATCTCATCGTCGATACTCCCGTCGGTACCCCACAGACGGAGATCGTCAAGCAGTCCGACGGAAAGACAATACCTGGCATCCACGGTGGTACCTCCCACGTTCAGCGACAGGATGCGTACGATGCACGCATCGGCGTTTTCCGCGATCATCGCCGCAAGTTCCGCATAAGTGACACCGAAAACCAGATCGTAGATGAAGAAAGTCATCGTCGATCCCTTTGGGACGTAACTGGGCAGATAGACGATTTTCTCCTTACCTTCGCCATCCAGGACGAGGCACGTGACCAACTGAACGTTCATCACGCGGGACAAGACCTCCGAATCGGTCACGCCTTCCATATAGTCGGCACGCAAGGATTCGATCGCCGTGGCGACATAACTTCTCCCGAGATATTTGACGAACGTCAGCCCAAGTTTCGTCATATAGGTTTCGAGTTTCGCGTTCAACGTGGATAAGGTATAGGGGGGGCAGTAGCCGGGATCGCCGTTGACGTAATTCACATACCCGTCTCCGTAACAATAATCCACGAGTTCCCCCATATACTCTGTGACATCGAACCAATTCAGCATCGAGTCGTCGCGCGGACCGGACATGCCGTATCCGGTGAACCCGCCGAGGATCATCGATGAAATCATGATTGCGAGCAGCTTCTTCACACGCGACATCCCCCTCTTCAAACCATATCTTCCGTCATCAAATCACGTCGATCATGAACCATCGCGGTGCGTCAAAGCGGTCCCGTTCGAATAAGGACGCATGGTTCATGCGTGAATCATCGGCTTCATCGTATCACCGACATCGGGTTTTTTCAAGATGCCGATTGAAAAGACGCGGTGATTCAAGATATTCAAAAAATTTAAACGGCGCGTCCGTTTCCGGTCGCGCCGCTGATGGATCGATGGTGGAACTGACGAGGCTCGAACTCGCGACCCCCAACATGCCATGCTGGTGCTCTCCCAATTGAGCTACAGTCCCATCTTTGCTGACAAGAACGATTTTACACGAAATCGCTCGATTTGGCAAGCGAAATATGCTGTCAAAAACGGTTTTTCGCCATCCATCGACTCAATCGCCGGGAACCGGGTTTCACAGCGTGCCGGAACGGAATGGTTCTTCGCCTACTTCATGGTATAATGGAAGAAAGATATCATTGCGGAGGTTCGATATGGACGATCAACAGTTCTCCGTCATCGCGAAGGCGGAATCCTTCGCCAGGACGATCATGATGGACGATTCCTCCGGACACGACTATGAACACGTGAAACGCGTCCGCCTGATGGCGGAACGCATCCTCCTGCACGAAAAGGCCGATCCCTTCATCGTCGTTCTTGCGGCGTTGCTCCACGATGTCGACGACAAGAAGCTCGGCGGTCCCGGCGACCGCGCCGAACGATTCCTGCGCGAACAGCGCGTCGCCGAACCGATCCGATCCGCCGTTCTCGGGATCCTTCTGACGATGTCCTATTCCGCCCAGACGGCCGGGGCGGTCACGCCTTCGATCGAAGGGATGATCGTCCAGGACGCCGACCGGCTCGACGCGATCGGCGCGATCGGCGTCGCCCGCGCGTTCGCCTATGGCGGAAAGAAGGGGCGGCCGATCTATGCCGGTGCAGTCGACGACGATTCCTCGCTCGCCCACTTCCATCAAAAACTCCTGAAACTGAAAGATCTCATGAATACGAAGACGGCGAAGCGGATCGCTGCGCGGCGTCACCGCTTCCTGCTCGGCTACCTGAAGCAATTCATGAAGGAATGGGACGGAAAATAAAAAACGCCCGTTTCGGGGCGTTTTCCGGAACTTCTTACTTATCGTGGATGATCCTAGCGCAACAGTCGCAGGCATCCGAATACGCCATGCGGGTCCCCTTCTTCGTGCTTTCGAACGAATGCGCGAAGTTCGGGTCGATCCCCATCTTCTGCGATTCGGCGCGGACGTCGATGTTCGCTCCCATGAAGACGAATTCCCATCCTTCTCGGGTCCGCTGACGGCTGATCATCTTCTGGATCAGGTCATAGCTGAATTCCGTCGAAGCGTTCTCCATCCCGTCCGTCGTGATGACGAAGATCGTCTTCGCCGGCCGGGCATCCGGTTCGGTCGTCAACTGCCGCTTGTCGACGGACTGGATCGTCTTCCCGACGGCATCGAGCAGGGCGGTCGAGCCTCTGACGAAGTACTGCCGCGCCGAAAGCCGCGCATGTCTTCCGGCGATGCCGTTGTAAAGCGTTTCGACGAGATGGTCGAAGAGGATCGTCGTCACCTTGACGTCGGATTCCTTCGCGATGTTGTCGAGAAACGCGTTGTACCCCCCGATCGTGTCTTCTTCGAGGCCGCTCATCGAGCCGCTCCGGTCGAGCACGAATACGAGTTCAATCTGGTTGTTTTTCATTGGTTTCACCCCTTATGCCACCATTATAGGTCCCCTGCGAAAGGAAGTGGTCGCTTTGGAAGCGACATCGACACTCTTCAAGCAACTGCTTGAGAACGTCAAAAAGTACATCGAGAAGAATTATCTTCCGGAACCCTTCCGTACATTCAATCAAGCCTCCATGCGGCGGATGGATGATATGGCCGCCTCGATGGCGATGCCCGAATCATCCGTCGATCGGGTGACAAGCAAACTGCTGCCATCCTTTGAACCGAAATCATTCTCGCGCGCGCTCTTCGATTTGATCGACGCGCGGGATTTGACCGACGTCGCAGTCTACAAGAAGGCGGGGATCGATCGCCGCCTCTTCGCGAAGATCCGCAGCGACAACTACACACCGGGCAAAGAAACCGTCTTCCGGCTCATCCTCGCCCTCGAACTTTCGCTTCCCGAAGCGAAGGAATTGCTGGAATTCGCCGGCTTCTCCTTCTCGCGCGCATCCAAGCTCGATCTCGTCGTGAAGTACTGCGTTGAAACGAAACACTACGATCTGGCGGTCGTGAACGAACTGCTGTTTTCCAACGATCTGCCCATTCTCGAATACTGAAAGGAGATCCTTATGAACGAAACCTTCACACTCACGAACGGTGTCATGATCCCCGCGATCGGCTTCGGGACCTGGCAGATCCCCGACGGCGATCCCGTCGAACACGCCGTCCTGTCCGCCCTCCGCACTGGCTATCGCGCGATCGACACAGCTGCGATCTACGGAAACGAAACCGGCGTCGGCGCGGCGATCCGCGCAAGCGGAATCCCGAGGAAGGACATCTTCCTCACGACCAAGGTCTGGAACGACGACCAGGGCTACGAATCGACCCTGAACGCATTTGACGCGAGCCAGAAAAAACTCGGCGTGAACTACCTCGATCTCTACCTGATCCACTGGCCGGCGGTCGGTCGCTTCTTCGACTACAAGGCGAAGAACCTCGAGACCTGGCGGGCGATGGAACGGCTCTACAAGGACGGCAAGGTCCGGGCGATCGGCGTCTGCAACTTCCTGCCCCATCATCTCGAACCGCTCTGGGAACAGGCCGAAATCAAGCCGATGGTCGACCAGGTCGAACTCCATCCCGGCAATCCCGCCGACGACGTCCTCACCTGGTGCGGCGCCAAGGGCATCCTCGTCCAGGCCTGGAGTCCGATGATGCGCGGCCATGTCTTCGACTATCCCGTGCTCGCCGAAATCGCTGCGAAGCACGGCCGCACGATCCCGCAGATCGTCCTCCGCTGGGTCCTCGAAAAAAACGTCAATCCGCTCACCAAGTCGGTCACGCCGTCGCGGATCGCCGACAACTTCGACGTCTTCTCCTTCCGCCTCGACCCCGAGGATCACGAGAAGATCAAGACGCTCGCATCGGTCGGCCGCTTCGGCAGCGATCCCGACCAGGCGAAATTCTGAAAAAAAATGCGCAGTCCGCGAGGGCTGCGCATTTGCATTCTGGTTACTTCTTCGGTTCCGGCTTCGGCTCGGGTTCGGGTTTCACGTCTTCGCCGAGATATTTCGGGAGGTCCATGCCGGCCATCTTGAACAGGTCGTTCATCGGCGGGATCGACTTCATCAGGTTGGAGGCGAAGCTGGCCGTCGAGGACGTGCCGTCTTTTCCGCCGCCGTCCCAGACGGTGATCTTGTCGAACTTGAGGTTCTTGATCGCGTCGACCTGGGTGCGGACGAGCGCTTCGAGCTTGTCGGCGATGAGCATCTTGATCGCGGCGTCCGGGTTTCCGCCGGCGGCCTTGACGAGATCGGCGAAGCCTTCCGCCTGTTTCGTCAGGATTTCATGGTTACCGCGGGCCTGGGCTTCCATCTTCGCGAAGATGCCGTCCGCTTCGCCTTTTGCGCGGCGGCGGATTTCTTCGGCGACGGCTTCGGCTTCGAGGATGCGCTTCTGCTTGTCGATTTCGGTCTTGACGATGACGTCGGCCTCGAGGGTCGCCTTTTCACGGGCGGCGCGGGCGGCTTCGGCGGTCTGCTCGGCGATGTAGGATTCTTCGAGCGCCTTGGCGGCGGCGATCTTTTCGGTCGTCATCGCGCGGCGGAGCGCTTCGGCTTCGATTTCGCGGCGGTTGGCGTTGGACTGGGAGATGAGTCCGAGCGATTCGTTTTCGCCGGTGATCGCGGTCGAGTTCGCCGAGGCGACCTGGATGCGCTGGTCGCGGACGGCGTTCGCTTCGCCGATCGAACCGTCGCGGTTCTTTTCGGCGACGGATTTCTTCGCGTCGTTGATCGCTTTCGCGGCGGCTTCCTTGCCAAGGGCCTGGATGTAGCCGGATTCGTCGTTGATATCGGTGACGTTCACGTTGATGAGGCGGAGGCCGATCTTCTTCAGTTCGGTCTCGACGTTGCGGGAGACGGCTTCGAGGAATTTGTCACGGTCGGTGTTGATCTCTTCGATGTCCATCGTCGCGATGATGAGACGGAGCTGACCGAAGATGATGTCCTTGGCGAGTTCCTGGATTTCCGAGAGGCCGAGGCCGAGGAGACGTTCCGCGGCGTTTTGCATGACCCCGACTTCCGTCGAGATGCCGACGGTGAAGCGGGACGGGACGTCGATGCGGATGTTCTGGCGGGAGAGGGCGTTCTTGAGGTCGACCGGGATCGACATCGGGGTGAGGTCGAGGAACTGGTAGGCCTGGATCACGGGGATGATGAACTTCGTACCGCCGTGGACGCAGTCGGCCGAACGGCTGGTGCCGTCCTTGTTGTTCTTGACCTTGCCGTAGACGACCATGATCTTGTCGGACGGACATTTCTTGATCCGCGAGACGAGGAAGATCAGGATGGTGAAGAACAGCAGGATGATGGTGACGACGAGACCGGTTGGAAAATCGGCGAGAAAAATGGGTGTCATTTGGATCTCCTTTAGTTATATTTTTATTGCCTAATACACGGAAAACAGGTTACTTGCGCTTGACGACGAGAGTCGTCTCGCCATCGACGGAAAGCACTTCGATGGCTTCGCCGGGCAAAAGATCATCCAAGTCGTCGGTCACGGCGTCCGCTTCGGACAGCCGTTCCTGGACAAGGACGCTGACCTTGCCGGATCCGGAGCGTGCCTTCGGGACGCGGATGTAGACGGTCCCGGTCATTCCGACGGCGTTCTGATAATCGAGGTTTCCCTCGTTTTCGAGCTTGTACGCCGCCCGGATCGCATAGGCGAGGAGGAAGGCGGCAATCCCGCCGGCGACGACGCCGAGAAGCGAGGCAAGCCACGGTTGGATCACTTCGCCGAGCGAGAAGGCGGTCCAGCCGCCGATCGCGAGGAAGGCGAGGACGCCGCGCACGGTCACGATCTTGAGGCCGCTGAACGAAGAAAGCGGTTCGTCGTTGATGCCGTCGACGTCGGGTTCGCCGTCAAGGTCGACATCGTCGACGTCGACGTCGCCGGCGTAGGCGGACGCTTCGCCGCCTTCGATCCCGAAGAGCATGAGGATCAGGAAAATCGTCATGATGATCGTCGCGATCGACGCGACGACGAACATGGATTGCTGGAATACGGTCAATGTTTCCCACCACTGGGACATACGGGTACCTCCATGGTATCTAGTGACATTGTGAAAGAGGACGAACGGTTCCTGGGGCGAAAGACATGGGTAATTCGGTGATCAACTCCAGTCGGCCGCAAGTTCGGCCTTGAGCGCTTCGAAGCGGGAGACGAGCAGATCGAACGTCGCCGACAGTTCGGCAAGGTTGGAAACCTGCATGGCCGCCTGGACCAGCGCATGGTCCGCTTCGGGATAGTCGCGGTAGCTGTACCGCAGACCGAAGTCGGCTTTGGCGGGGCGATGCTTCAAGTTGAGGAGGACGCCCAGATGGGCGGCGAGGAATCGATAGAAGTTCGGAAACGCTTCGGTGAAGTTGCCGCGGGCGATGTTCTTCCGGGTTTCGAGGACCATCAGAAAATCGGTCGAGGTCGCCTGTTTGAAGAGACGTTTCCCACGGGCGAGGATGTCGGATGAAGAAGACTGTGTCTCGACCAGGACATGCTCCCGCTCGAACCAGACGACGGCGTGGCCGTGACGGTCCGTTTCCGTGAACTTGTCGGGAATCGACCGTTTGATCACGGCGAAATCGATGTAGTACAGGGGCGGGACGCGGTCGACCTGATAGAACACTTGCGAGAACCCGTGCCAGGCGGGTTCGGGGACGCGGAACATGCGGAGGATCCCGAAGCGTTCCGCGAGGGTTTCGGTGATCCGGTCGATGACCGTTTCGACGGCGTCGTCCTCGCAGACGACTTCAAGGTCGAGGTCGGAGTAACGATCGAGATATCCGGTCGCGGCGGAACCGCCTTCGACGGCGGCGATCACCGAAGGCATGTCAAGGAGCGTTTTTTCGAGGATCGCGCGAACGTCCTCGCGGGAATAGACGGGGTTCATTTGCGTTTGACGGGGAAGAGGATGTCGTAGACGACGGCCCCGTTTTCGTCTTTCGGTTCGGCGAGCGCGATCATCTGGCGGAGATCCCACCAGAGGTTGTTTTCCTTCATGAATTCCTCGAGAGCCCCTCTGCCGTCGCCGTCCATGAGGGCGACGTATCCAGCTTCCGACACCCGATAGGACATTGCCGGTCCGCCAGGCAGATCGATGACCTTGATTTCCTTGGTCTTCGCCATGCCAGAGGGGACGCAGGCATATTTGATGTACAGGGCGAGACGAACCCCGTTCTTCTTCATCACCATCTCGTTTTGATAGCGATGTTCCGGCGTGATGCCGGCTTCGGACAGGAACGTTTCGAGTTTCTGGAATGCCAGGGTTTCGTCGCGATCGCTGACGCAAGCGAGGGTACGCGGTTCGAGTTGGACCAACGTGATGGCCATGGATGTCATTCCTTTCGGATGGAATCGCCTTACCGGTCAAAGGTTCCGGTAGCGGCGGATCGGGTGCCGGAAGGGCGATCCGATCGATTCCAAGTATCATTATAGCATATCCGTGTGAAAAGTAAATGTCTTAGGGGTGTCAATTTCGTGAAACTGTGGAACGGCGGCTTTCCGCGGATATGCGCAGTACGACGGCCTCCCATCCTGATCGATAATGCTTGCTATTCACAGCATAACCGTCTATAATGTATGAAAAGGTTTTCAGACGCCAAGGAGGACTTCGCCATGATGACGAAAGAACAATATCGGTTGATTGTCGAATCATCCCCGAACATGATCTGGCGGGCGGATCTGTCCACCGCCTGCGACTATTTCAACAAGACCTGGCTCGATTTCACGGGACGCACGCACGCGGATGAAAAAGGGTTCGGCTGGGCGACGGGCGTCCATCCGGACGACCTCGACCGCTGCGTGAAAATCTACCTCGACCATTTCCATGCCCGTCAGCCGTTTGAGATGGATTACCGTCTCAAACGCCATGACGGCGAATACCGCTGGATCAACGACCGCGGCGTCCCCGTCTATGATCACTTCGGCACGTTCGTCGGCTTCATCGGTTCCTGCATGGACGTCACCGAGAAGATCGAGGGACGCCTGATGATGAACATGGCCCAAAACGACTTCCTTTGCAATACCTATAACCGCCAGTACGCCTTCCAACTCCTCGAAACGCTCTTCAAACATTCACGCGATCGGGAGGATGCGCTTTGCGTCCTGATGATCGACATCGACGACTTCAAGGCGATCAACGACCGCCATGGACACGCGGCGGGCGACGCCGTCTTGAAATGGGTCGTCGGGTTGATCAAGGACGAACTCGGTTCGCGCGACATCCTCGGCCGCTACGGCGGCGATGAATTCGTCGTCGGACTTGCGAACACCGATGCGAAGTCAGGCATGTTTCTCGCCCGAAAGATCCAACAGGCTGTCGCAATCAAGGAACTCGCCATCACCGGCATCGTCCCGCTTCGCCTCACCGTGAGCATCGGCCTCAAGTCGCTTGACCTCGAAGCTTCGCTCGAGGAACTCGTCGGGACCGCCGACAAGAACCTGTATCTCGCCAAGAAGGAAGGCAAGAACCTCGTCCGGGGTTCCTGAATCCAATGAATCCGATTCGCTCTGCCGCCCAATCCAACGATCGGACGGTGTTTTTTTCTTGGAAAACGAAAGGCGTTCCCCGTTGGATGGGAGAACGCCTTGCGCGATGCCGGATCAGCGATGATCAATAGGTTTTTTTGGGCTTCTTGGCAACCGGTTCGGGTTCGGAGACGCCGGCGATGAAAGGTTTCTTGAGTTTCGGATTGTTCTTGTCGGCCTTTTTTTTCATCGTCAACTTGTCGTTTTTTGCCTTGTCGTTCTTGTCCATGGTATCCCTTCCTTCTTTTTTTAAAGATGCCGCCGGAATCGCGGCCTCTCCATGTTTCAACCGATTCCATTATATCGCATTCCAGGCCGATTGGGAACGACATTTCATCGGAAATCGACGGAATCGGCACACCCGCCGACGTTTGCATCGGAGATACTCCTGCGGGCGATCGAAACGCGTGGATTCCCGCTTTCATTAATCGTTTGTTGATGATATAATGTTTTCATTGAATTAAGGAGACACCCACGATGCGCAGGAAAAAGTTACACTTGATTTTAACCATGTTTTTCGCTTTGAGCCTTTTCGGAATCACCGGATGCACGGCGACGACCACCCTCGACCTCGAACAACTCGCCATTTCGGCGGTCGATCAGTTCGATGTCCCGGCCGGCACGTACACCGTACCTTATACGATTGACGACTTCAACGACTATGTCGCGACCTATGGGCTGTTCGTGACACTATCCGCCGTCGACCAGGACGGCACCGCCGTTGATGTCACTGGGACATCGTTCACAGTCGTTTCCGGGCGGATCTATACGGTCACGATCACCGCTTGGGTAGAGGACGAGGCCGTTCGGACCAAGACCGTCACGGTCACCGCCGTGGCGAAGACCGCCGTGAGCATCGAGATCACGACCGCCCCAGCCAAGACTGACTTTTTCGAGGGACAATCCTTCGATTCTGCCGGGATGGTCGTCACCGTGACCTACTCCGATGCCTCTACCGCCGTCACGAACGATGTGTCATTTTCGATGACGCCGCTTACGACGACCGATGCGTTTGTCGTCGTCACGCACATCCCGTCCGGACTGACCGCTTCCGTTGCGATCGCGGTCCATCCGCTCAGCGAGGCCGTCTGGACCGTCACCTTCGACGGGGCCGGCGGACAGCTCGTGAACGGCGATGAAGTACAGTCGATTCACCACGGCGAAGGCGCCGTCGCGCCGGTTTACACGAAGAAGGATTTCCTGTTCGACGGGTTCGACGTCGCATTCGACGTCGTCACGTCCGATCTTTTCGTCACGGCCCGCTGGATCGATCCGTCGCAAGGCACCGCAGGTCTGGACTACACCCTCGATCCCTTCACCTACACCTATCAAGTGTCCGGATACTGGGGAAGCGCGACCACGGTCATCGTACCCGCCATGCACAACGGCCATCCCGTCACGCGCATCGGCAACAACGCCTTCCAGAACAATACGACGATCCAAGTCCTCGAACTTCCCGCCGGGATCACCTCCATCGGCATCGATCCGTTCCTCGGCGCGACGAACCTCGAAGAGATCAACGTCGCCGCCGCCAATCCGGCCTATGCCTCGATCGACGGCATCCTTTATGACGCATCCGCGACCTTCCTGATCCGTTGTCCGCAGGGCAAGACCGGACCGGTGACGATTCCCGAAGGCGTCGTGAAGCTTGCGACCCTCGCCTTCGTCGAATGCCTTAGCGTGGCCGAGATCGACTTTCCGGACACGCTCGTCGAGATTCCCGCCAACACGTTCTATCATACCGCCTGGCTTGACGCCCAGCCCGACGGCCTCATCTATGCGGGCAAGGTCGCCTACCTCTATGTCGGAGTGATTCCGGCCGATACGACCATCACGCTCGCGCCCGACACGATCGGGATCGGCGGCGAGGCCTTCGCGTTCCAGGACGGCATCGTCGCGATCGAGTTTCCCGATACGCTCATCGCGATCGGCAGCCAGGCCTTCGCCGGCCTCGATCATCTGACCGGCGTCATCTTCCCCGACGGCCTGAAGTCGATCGGCACGAAAGCCTTCGAACAATGCGTCAACCTGGCCAACTTCAACATTCCCGAAAGTCTCGAGCGGCTCGGCGCACAGGCGTTCCAAGGAACCGCCTGGTATGCCGAACAGCTGGACGGCGTCGTTTACGTCGGCCCGATCGCCTACGCCTACAAGGGCGCGATGCCGGCAGGCTTGACGCTCTCGCTGCTTCCCGGGACGACGGGCATCGCCGATTACGCGTTCTACGCCCCGGATGGATCGACTTCCCTCGTCGGCATCCAGCTGCCTTCATCGCTCACGTCGATCGGCGAGGGGGCATTCGCCGGTTGTACCGGCCTGACGATGCTCCTGATTCCCGAAAACGTCACCGCGATCGGCGCTTTCGCCTTCCTCAACACCGTCCTCGACCTGTACGCGGAAGTCGCGTCGGAGCCAACGACCTGGAACGTCTGGTGGAACTATACCGACCGTCCCGTCTTCTGGAACTGCATGAGCCCGAGTTACGCCTTCACGTACACCTTCGATACGACGGGCGGAAGTCCGATCGATCCGATCCGCACGGTGTTCCTCGCCTTCCTCCCCATCCCCGTCCGCACGGGCTATACCTTCCTCGGATGGTATGAGACGGCTGAATATGCCGGCACCCCTATCAGCGCACCCTATTACCCCGAATCGAAACAGGATACGACTCTGTATGCCAAATGGGAAGTGTCCGTTTATCGGGTGGAATTCGTCATCGACGGATGGACCGTGACGGGCGGGGGCGACCTCGTCCAGAATGTCCATTACGGCGACGCCGTCGTGGCGCCGGTGGTCGCCAAGGACGG
>Ga0154580_147_pt4 | contig 14810 bp, 12 predicted proteins | sample RifGroF2_FD_116009 | JGI IMG/M metagenome (GOLD analysis project Ga0154580, IMG submission 116009) | Tenericutes bacterium GWF2_57_13
CCGAGGTTGTAGGTGCGGACGTCGGACGTCGAGGCGCCGTTGCGCTCCGCCTGCAGCATCTGTCCCGCCTTTTCGGCGAGGGTCATCGAATCGAGGAGCGTTTCGACGTAGGCGGTGTCGACGACGAGTTCGTCGCAATAGGAGCCTTCGTAGCTCACGGCCTGCTCGTCGGTCAGAAAGGTCGTCTGCGTCGAAGTGGTCGGTGTCGTCGTCGTGTCGGTCGTGGTCGTTTCAGTCGTAGTCGTGGGGATCGTCGTCGTGTCGGAGGTACCCGAAACGGACGTGGTGGCGGCATCCGACGTCGACGTTGACGTGCTGGACGTCGTCGTGGCGCTACTGGCCAGTTCGCAGGAAAGGATGGAAAACGCGGCGATGGCCGCGATGACCGCAATCAGGATTTTTCGCATTTTTCTACTCCGATGTTGGGATGGTCCAGTTCACCGAGACGAGGGCGTTCGCCGGGAGCGGGACGGTGCATTTCTTGCCTCGCCAGAGGATGCTCGCGACGCGTCCCGCGCCGTCGTTCCAAAGGACGAGGGTGATCTTGCCGGAGTCGTCGAGATAGCCGACGACGAGGATGTTCGCATTGGCGGAATCGGTTTCGATGCGCCGCGCGCCTACGTTGACATAGCGGGAAAAATGCGCGGTGACGTAGCCGTCGGCCTCAAGCCGATAGGACGAGGAGAGCACGGAAACGAGGCCGGTGCAGTTCCCGCAGCCGCCGAGATGGGTCGTTCCGAGGGCGTCGAGGGCGAGGTTCCAGTACGTCGTGCCGACGGCGTGATGGTTGTAGGCCTCGATGTACATCCGCCGGACGCTCCACTCCATGTTCTGTTCCAGGTTGGTGTAGGTGGTGACGGCGGTGCATTCGGTCATGAAGACTTCGACTTCCGGGTTGTTCTCATACAGATAGTCGAGATAGTTGCGCATGTCGACTTCGTCGCCGCTGTAGCAGTGGACGCCGATCGCATCGACGTAGGCGGCCGTCTCTTCGCTGCGAAGCACGCGAACGGGAAAGTCGATCAGATTGCCGGATCCGTCGACCGGATTATGATCCCAGATCATGATCTTCGCGTCGTTTTCGACCATCTCGAGGTCGGGTCCGAGAAAGTCGCGGACGAAGATCTTCGTCGTATCGATCGTCCAGGTCATGCCCGGGTAGTCGCTCGGACCGTAATACGGCTCGTTCTGCACCGACAGGTAGTCGATGTCGATGCCTTCGGCGGCGTAGGCGTCCAGATACTTGATCAGATACTGGGAATACATTCCGTAATAGCTGGGCGAAAGCGTTCCGCCGTACAGGCTCTTGTTGGTTTTCATCCAGGCTGGCGCGCTCCACGGCGCGGCCATGAAGATGAGGTCCGGATTGATCGCCAGGGCGTCTTTCAGGATTTCGATGATGATCCGGTCCTTCTCGATCGAAAACTCGGACAGATCGGAATCGGCGACGTTTCCGACGGTGTCGTCATAGGTGTAGTGACCCATCGCGGCGGTCGTGAAGTCGGAAGCGCCGACGGTGAGGCGGACGAGCTGGACGCGCATTCCGTCTTCGCCGAAGATGTACTCGATGATCTCGTCGCGCTGTGGGGACTGGTCGATCACCCAGGCGGCCGCATAGGTGAGGGCGGCGCCGGTGCCCTTAAAGGCTTCGTATTGGATCAGATCGTCGACGGCGATCGTGCCGGTCGAGCCGTCGACCCAGCCGGAGATGCCACTCACCGCGGCGAGTTTCATCGTGTTGTTGGTCGCGTACGCCGTCACCGGGATTTGCGCGAAATCGAGGGTGGTCGCCGTCGTCGTTTCCGTCGTCGGCTCGGTCGTCGCGCCGGTCGTCGTACCGGTCGTCGTTTCGACCGTCGTGGCGGTGGTCGCCGTGGACGCCGCGGTCGTCGTAGTCGTCGTCGCGGCGGTGCAGGATGTCGCGGACGCAAGAAGCGCCGCGAACAAAAAGAGAATCAGAAAGCGTCTCACAGTTCGATGATTCCCCTTTCGACCAGGCTCCTGAAGTTCCAGCCGCTGTTTTGGGTGGTGATTTTGTAAGCCCAGAACACCCAGCCGGCCAACCGCCCGTACGCATCGAACTGGTTCTTCGCGTAGCGGGATTCGAATTCCTCCCGGGTGCCGGGATAGTCGACCTTGTGCGCGCCGAGGCTGAATTCGCCGACGATCACCGGAATGGTCTGTTCCATCCGTTGTAGCATCGGCAGCAGGGTATAGGGATAAGCGAGGAATTCTTCGGCGGGCATTGTCTTGAACTTCTCGTTGAAGCACTGGTAGAGATGCGTATCAAGGATCACGTTGTGCCATTTGCGGGCGGCGAAGAACGCCTCCCACGGTTCGAAGCGGAACCCGTCGTGGAAGACGATCGCGGTTTCGGGATGGAGGATCGTGCGGAGCACCGCATAGGCGCGGTCGTAGAACCCGCCGAGGATCTCCAGCGGCATGGTCCAGTGCGGTTCGTTCAGGACCTGGATCGAATGCAGGGCGGGATGGTCCTTGTAGCGCTTGGCGATTTCACCGAGCACGGCGACGGTCACGTCGATGTTCTTGGGATCGAGATGCCAGGTCAACACGCCCTCGATCCCGCCGTTGTCGAAGCCGTTCTGGGAACCGGGAGCGGTATGCAGGTCGAGCATGACCTGCATCCCTTCGGCGTGGATGAAATCGAGCGCTTCGTCCAGGAAAAGGAGCGGCGAAACATAGGGATATTCCGAAGGAAAGCGGTCGGGAAACAGCCACCACGGTATCGGCAGACGGACCAGGTTGATCTGGTGCGCCCTGAGCCAGCGGATATCTTCCGGGGTGATCCAGGTCTTCCAATGCGCCTCGAGGGCGGTCTTCGCATCCGGATGGTGGGTGACGAAGGAGGTTTCGCAGTGCTTCGGGATCGGTACCGGGGAAGTGTCGAAAAGCGCCGGTTTCATCCAGCGCTCGAGCACGAACCAGCCGCCCAGGTTGACGGCGCGGATCGGCATCATGGCGTTACTTCGTCACGAGCACGGTCGTGATCGACCGGGCCGGCGAAAGCATGGTGCGGTGGATTCCGCCCTCGGCGAAGTTGTACCGTTCGTCCTCTTTCGTCGCGTTCATGACGACGAGAACGATGGTGCCGTCGGGGTTTTCGAACGCGATCGCCGACAGGTTCTTATGATCGTTGGCCGATTTGATCCGGACGGCGCCGGGCTTGATGAACTTGGAGAAATGACCGATGTAATAATACGAGGATTCCTGGATGATCTTCTCCGGGAAGATGTCGAGGATGATCGGCGCGTCGCAGACGTTGTTCACATGGTTCGGTCCGCCGAGATTGTCGAGCCAGAGGTTCCAGTCCATCCAGCCTTCGCACCAGTTCGACAGATCGCCGATGATGTTTTTGGCGTAGCGTTCGCCGGACTCCCAGGTATAGCGGTGCATGTGGAAATTCTCGACGCATCCCTCGGTGAACATGAGGTGCTTGTCGGGCCAGAGGTCATGGGTCTTCCCGACGTTTTCGAACGCTTCGGACACGTACCAGTGAAACGCCGTTCCCCAGACATACTTCGCGGCGGAAGGATCGTTCAAAATCGGCGCCACGTGTTCGACCATCACGTCACGATTGTGGTCCCAGACCATGATCCCGACGTCGGAAACATCCGAAGCGGAAAGCACGGGTCCGAGATGGTCCTTCACGAAATCGCGCTCCTCTTCGCCGGAGTAGATGCACGAATCCCAGCGCTGGACCGCCTGCGGTTCGTTTTGGACCGAGATCCACTTGACCATGAGGCCGGACTTGCGGTACTCCTGGACGAACCGGACGTAATAGCGAGCCCAGGCGTCGGCGTACTTTTCCAGCAGGTGTCCGCCGTGCAAGGGCGAGTTGTTGTCCTTCATGAAGGCCGGCGGGGTCCACGGCGATCCGAGCAGCATGATCGGATATCCGGCGATCTTTTCGGCTTGTTTGACGACCGGAATCACGTAGGTCCGGTCGCGGGCGATGTCGAAGGTTTTCAATGCGGCGTCGCCTTCCTCGATGTAGGTATAGCTCGACAGGGAGAAATCGCAGCCGTGGATCGAGACGCGTCCGAGGTTGTAGCCGATGCCCTCTTCGGGATCGAAATACAGGCGGATCGCCCGTTCGCGGACTTCCGCGTTGACGCGGTAGAGGTTATAGCAGGCGGATTCGGTGAAAGCGCCGCCGAAGCCAATGATGGCCTGGTAGGTGGTCTTGCGGTCGAGCGTGATCCGCGGCGCCTGGGAGTCGGCCTCAAGGACCAGATGTTCGACTGGGGAGAGGCGGAGGCTGGTGTCTTTGGCAGTGAGGATGGTTTTGATCATGGCGGTCTCCTTCTGTATATGTAACTGTTTACACAAGTCTATTATATCGCGAAAACGGGAATAATTCAACCCTGATCCACCCCCGGGAAAAAAAGAAAAAGGCCAAAGGCCTTTCTCATTCCTCAATCCGGTAGTAACGAACGTAGTCGATCGCCAACTCGGCCGGATACTGGGCCGGATCGATCGCGCCGCCCCAGGTGCCGCCGATCGCCAGGTTCAGGATCAGGTAATACGGCTTGTCAAACGGCCAGCCGCTCTCGTCGGTGGTAAACCCGGGCGCGTTCTTCTCGTATCGCTGGAAGGACTTCCCGTCGATGAAGAATTCGATATATTCCTTGGTCCAGTCCATCGCATACTCATGGAATCCCTGCGTGACGCCGGGAAGCGGTTCGAAATGCGTGCGCTGGGTCCGGAGCATGTGGTTGTATTTTTCGGTATGGAGGCTCACGTGGATCGTTTCGAAATGGGAGGTGACGTGCTCCATGATGTCGATTTCGCCGCAGCGCGGCCACGGCACGCCGGCCTTTTTGTCCGCCGGCAGCATCCAGATCGCCGGCCATGTGCCTTGGGCGGCGGGGATCTTCGCCATCACGGCGATGCGCCCGTACTGGAACAGTTTGCGCTCATAGGTCGTCAGGCGGGCCGAACTGAAGGGCGCGTCGAGATACGGTGCGATCTTGCCGGTGATGACAAGCTGCGAATCGCGGACGTCGGCGTTATCGCCGTCGGTATAGTACTGCAGTTCGCCGTTGCCCCATTTTTTCTGACCGACATCAAAGTTCCATTTGCTCGGATCGGGTTTCCCCGGGAGGTCGAACTCGTCGCCCCATTCCAAGATGTACTTTTTCATGATTTCATTCCGCCTTTCCTAAGGTCGCCGTGATCGTGATGCCGCCGGCGCAATCCTTGCGTGGGACGGAAAACGAAGCGGCGTTGATCATTTGCGTCTTGCCTGCGTATTCGACCGTCTTGACGACATACCGGCCGAGCTCGCGATGTTCGGGATTCTTGACGATGAGGCGGCAGAGCGAACCGCCCGCGATGAAGGAACATCCTGCTTCCGCTTGATCGAAATGCGCGTTTTCGAGTTTCGGTTCGACGACGATGTCGCCGTAAAAGCCGCGGACCCCGAAGATGCGTTCGACATAGCCGATCACGGTCCACGCCGCCGAGCCGGTAAGGTAGTGGTACATCCCCCGGCCGCGGGAGTCGACATATTCGGGGATGCCGGGCAGGATGCGCGCCTTGTCGATGTCGGCCATGTAGTCGTACTGCGCCTGCAGGACGGCGTTGCCTTCGGTCGGGAAGCCGGCCGCGAACAGTCCGTATGCGTACATCACGTCCATGTGGGAGAAGAACGCGCCGTTTTCCTTGTGTCCGTAGGCGAAGCCGGCGAAGCGTCCGAGCTTGAGATTGCTCTTGCCGAGGTCGGTGTTGAGCCGGATCAGGCCGTTCTTCGAATCTTTCAAATGGGTGTTCACGGCCTTGGCGATCATCGGTACGCGTTCGGCGGGGACGATGCCGGAGAGAAGCGGGAACACCTGCCCGGTGAGGGTCATGCGGACGCCCTCCGCGGAAGCGGAATCGACCGGACGGCCGTGATTGTCGTAATAGCCGTTGTACCAGCCCGTACCGTTGCCGCCGTCGATCCATTCCTTTTCGTTCAACAGCTTCTTCCAGTGTCTGGCCTTGCCTTTGAGGTCGCCGATCAAATCGATCACATTCATGCGGACCAGACTGCCGGAGAGTTTTCCTTCGACCGATCCGAAATAGGCGTCGCGGATCCGATGCAGTTCGGCGGGGGTCCCGACGAGCGGTTTTTCCAGCGTCCCGAACAAGACGGCCGCTTCCTTGGGAAGTTCGACGAACATCATGTTCCGCGTTTTACGGAGATGGTCGAGGAGGTCGGCGATGCGATTCAGATTGCCGGCGTACATGGCCGTGAAGGTGACCGTCTCGCCGTGTTCCGAAGCCATGTCGATGCCGTCGTTCCAGTCGGCGCCTTCGAGCCGGACGCAGCCGTGATCGCCGACGTTATAGAACGGAATCACATTTTCGAGAAGAAGATGTTCGAGAATCGTACCTTCATAGGGCTTGTCGTTGAGATCGGAAAGCAGGTTCGAGCCGTTTTGGACGAAGCCCGGATCGACCGCCTTCGTATAATGGACGAACTTGTCCTTCCAATACGGTGTCTTTTCAAAGAGCAAATCGACGTCCCCGGTGCGCTGGACGTAGAAATCGACGGTGACGAAGGGCCATGCCCCGTGATCGCTCCAGACACGGACGATGTTGTTCCGATCGGCGATGAATTCGCCGGGATTCATCCCGACGATGGTCGCGTTCGTGCCGTCGATGCGGACCCCGCGGATGTTGTTCACGAGCCCGGCGCGCGCCGATTTCGGATCAAGCAGCGTGAGCGCGAGCGAATCTTGCCAAAGATCGCGCCAGCCGCGTCCGCCCCGTCCGTAGTCATGATGGGGCAGGAAGGAACAGCCGTAGATGCGGCGCATCACCGGCTGGAGCCCGACCCAGCGGAGCCATCCGGAACGTTCGGAGGAAGACAGGTGCATCGCGACCGCGGCGGTTTCACGCAGCCAATAGTCGCGCGTCGCCTGGAGAAGGGTTTCGAAGCCGGAAAGCGAAAGACGCTTGGCGGCGAGGTCGGCGACGGCGGCGCTTCCTTCGGCGATGAAGTATCCCGCGACGATCGACAGGCGTTCGCCGGGAAGCAGGGTGAGTTCGGGAAACCCGAGTCCGCCGAGTGCCTCATAGCCTTCGACGATGGCGCCGGGACGATGCGGCGAATGCATGTCCGACTGCGGAACGATCGGGAAAAACAGATCGCCGCCTTCGCCGTTGAACTCCTCGAGGATCGGCCAGCGATCGGCGACCGGGAGGCGATCGCAGACGGCGAATACGCCATAGGCGGTCCGATTCGCGAGATGGCCGCGTTCATCGAAGGAAAGCGTCGGTTCGTTCGTGATGCCGTTTTCGTAGACGCGCACCCGATTCAGAAGCGCGGTGACGTGGCGATGATCGCGGAGATTGTCGGCGCTGCGGCCGTAGAGCGGAAAGGCGATGGTCGGCTTGACCGGAAGCGGATCCTTGCCGATGTTGGTGAAGACGATCCGATGGAGTTCGACGGCTTCAGCGACGGCGGGGACGAACGAGGTCACGGAAACGCTGAAACGCGCGTTGCTGCGCGTGACGGTCTGGTCGAGCAGGCCGATTTCAAGCGTCGTCTCGTCGTCGTTCAAGCGCTGCACGGGGGTGTTTCCGGTCACGTTGTACAAATCGCCGCCGACGCGGAAAAACACGTTGCGGCAGTTGGCGGGATCATTCATCGTTTCCTGCGTCGCCGGGGCGATGGCGAAGTGGTTCTGATCGATCTTGAGATCGCCGCCAAGCCGCGGGGTGATCGCCGCTTTCATGCCGTGTTCGTTGAACAGCGGCAGATAGAGATGGCTGATCCGATCGGCCCCGGTCAAGGTGAAACGGCCGTCGGATTTTAATGTCGTCGCATGTTTATTCATGTCAATACCTCAAATATGTAACCGTATACATGACCTTATTATACCATAATACGCGCGGGCGTGTAAACAGGATTAAGACAAAAGAAAACCGGACCGCGCAGCGCGCCGTCCGGTGAATCCCGTTTGGGTTGGTCAAGCCTTGATGAACTGGTCGACATCGAGGACGAAGACCGTCGCGCCGCCGACCTGAACCTCGACGGGCGTCGATGAGAAAATACCGAACTCGCTGGAAATGGCGTTCGGGACCAGTTTGGTGCGGCGTTTTGACATATCGCTGATGACTTGGACGCACTTCTCGACCTGATCGTCCTGCACGCCGACGAGAATCGTCGTGTTTCCGCTCATGAGAAATCCGCCGGTGGTCGCCAGCTTCGTTACGAAAAAGCCTTCCTTGATGAGCGTCTTGATGACCTTGCTCGCATCTTCGTTCGAAACGATCGCCAATACCAGTTTCATAATTCAGCACCACCTTTTGGAGTATTTTATCACAAGAATGGGGAAAGATAAAGCCCATTTCCCAAAAATAGCGCGCAAATTCCCCCTTTTGTTACATCGAATGGTTCCATCCACGAAAGAAAACAACGCCAAATGGCGTTGTTTCGTCATCCGATCGATCCCGTCATCTCGAGTTTGATCAATTGATTGAGTTCGACGGCGTATTCCATTGGCAATTCTCGCGCGAACGGTTCGATGAACCCCATCACGATCATTTCCGTCGCCTGGGCTTCCGAAAGCCCGCGGCTCATCAGGTAGAACAATTCGGCATCGGAGACTTTCGAAACCGTTGCTTCGTGTTCGATCTGGCCGCGGAAGTTCTTGACGATATTCGTCGGCACGGTGTCCGAGGAGGACTGCGCGTCAAGGATGATCGTATCGCATTCGACTTTGCTTCTTGCGTCGAAGGCGCGCGGACCCTGTGACACGAGGCCGCGATAGTTGACCTTTCCGCCTTTTGCCGCAATCGACTTCGAAATGATCGTCGAGGTCGTGTTTTTGCCGAGATGGATCATCTTCGCGCCGGTATCCTGATATTGTCCCTTGCCGGCGAAAGCGATGGAAATCGTCGTTCCCTTCGCATGGTCGCCCTTGAGGATGCAGGAAGGATACTTCATGTTGAGACCGGAGCCGATGTTGCCGTCGATCCACTCCATATGTCCGTAGGAGTCGACCACGGCGCGCTTGGTGACGAGGTTGATGATGTTCGTCGACCAGTTCTGGACCGTCGAGTAGCGACAGTATGCGTGATCCATGACAAAGATTTCGACGACCGCCGCATGCAGCGAGTCCGACGAATAGATCGGAGCGGTGCAGCCCTCGACATAATTGAGCGAGGATCCTTCCTCGACGACGATCAGGGTGCGTTCGAATTGTCCCATCTTTTCCGTGTTGATCCGGAAGTAGGACTGCAGCGGCTTGTCGATCTTCACGTTCTTCGGAAAGTAGATGAAGGATCCGCCGCTCCAGACCGCGGTATTCAAGGCTGCGTACTTGTTGTCGGTGAAGGGCACCGCTTTTCCGAAGTATTTCCGGAAGATTTCCGGATACTCCCGAAGCGCGGAGTCGGTATCGAGGAAGATCACGCCGGCGTCCTGGAGCTCTTGGATCGTGCTGTGATAGACCGCTTCCGATTCGAACTGGGTCGTCACGCCCGCCAGATACTTCTGCTCCGCTTCGGGGATGCCGAGTTTCGCGAAGGTGTCTTTGATCGATGCGGGGACCTCGCTCCAGTCCTTCTCGACCTTTTCCGAGGACTTGATGAAGTAGACGATGTCGGAAAAATCGATGCCGGAAAGATCCGGACCCCAGCTGGAATTCGGTTTTTTGAGGAACGCGTCATACGCCTTGAGGCGGATTTCCGTCATCCACGCGGGCTCGCCCTTGATCCGGGAGATGTCGCGGACGGTATCCGCGGTCAAGCCGCGGGTCGTCGCATAGACGGTTTTCGCTTCGGTTGAGAATCCGTACTTGTATTCGCCGACGACGCTTTCGGCCGTCGGGTTCTTGGCTTCCGCCATGATCTCACCTATTTCTGTTCTTCGATGGTACGCACGAATGCCTGCCAGGCGATCGATGCGCACTTGACGCGCGCCGGAAATTGATTGACGCCGGCGAAGACGGCGGCTTCCTCGAGATCGACGGAGGCGTCGTATTCCTTGTTCGATACCAGTTTGAGATAGTTATCCGCAAGCAGCAGCGCTTCGGCGACGGTCTTGCCGATGACGGTTTCCGTCATGACGGACGCCGACGCGCAACAGATGCTGCAGCCGTGGCCGTCATGACGACAATCCTTGACCGTTCCATCCGCGAAAAGCGTCTGCACCGTGATATCATCGCCGCACGACGGATTCTTGATATGCGCCGTGACATACCCGGGTTGTTCCGAAAGGCCCTTGTTGCGGGGATTTTTGTAATGTTCCATGATGATCTGGCGATACAGGTTGTCAAGATCGGCCATGCTGCTCTCCCCTAGAAGCCGACGCCCTTGAAGAACCGGACGGCTTCTTTCGCCACCGCGACCAGACGGTCGCAGTCGGCGTATGTATTGTAAAGATAGAAGGACGCCCGCAAGCACGCTTCGATGCCGAGCGCCTTGATCGCGAGCTGGGCGCAATGATGACCGGCACGCAGCGATACGTGCTGTTCGGCGAAGAAGGTCGCGGCGTCGTGGGGATGGACGCCTTCGATGTTGAAGGCGATGATTCCCGTATCCGCGGTGGGATTGTAGATGACGATTCCTTCCACCTTCTTGAGTTGGGTAAAGGCATAACGCCGGATTCGGACGACGTGGTCTTCGATCGCATCGAGACCGATCGATTGCAACATGTCGACGGCGGCGCCGAGTCCGATCGCGGATGCGATCGGCATCGTTCCGGCTTCGAACTTATAAGGAGCCTCTTTCCAGGTCGAACGGTCCTTGTTGACTTCGTCGATCATCTCGCCGCCGAATTCGATCGGCTCCATTTCGGCGAGCAGGGCGGACTTTCCATAGAGGACGCCGATGCCGGTCGGGCCGAGCATCTTGTGTCCCGAAAACGCCAGGAAATCGACGTCGAGGCACTTCACGTCGATCGACAGATGCTGGACCGCCTGAGCGGCGTCGGCGACGACGATGGCGCCGGAAGCGTGGGCAAGCGCGATGATCTCCGCAAGCGGCGTGATGTATCCCATGACATTGGACACATAGGTCAAGGCGACGACTTTCGTCTTCGATGTGAGCACCGAACGCACGTTGTCGACCGTGATCCGCAGTTCCGGATCGAGCGGTACATAGACAAGTTTTGCGCCGACTTTGGCGGCGAGCGCCTGCCACGGAAGAATCGAGGAGTGATGCTCGAGCTGTGAAACGATCACCTCGTCGCCGGGTTGCAGATGCGCGGCTCCGTAGGAGGAAGCGACGAGATTGAGGGCAGCCGTGCCGCCGCGGAGGAAGACGACTTCTTCTTCCTTGGCGTGGATGAAAGCGGCGACTTTGGCGCGCGCTTCTTCGTAGAGACGGGTGGCTTCATAACTGGAAGCGTACATGCCGCGGTGAATGTTGACGGACAGATCGTGGTAATAATGGTCGACGGCGGCGATCACCGACAGCGGCTTCAGACTTGATGCGGCGCTGTCAAGGAATGCCTCGTCCTTGCCGGCGAGCTGCGGGAACTGCTCCCGCCAGGGATTCTTTTCCATCAGGATGCACCTCCGATTTTGGCGTCGAGCGCCTTTTCAAAGAGCCGGCGCAGGGCCGGATCGTTCAATTTCATGGCAAAGGGAGCGGTATACCCGGAAACGATGAGCCGTTTCGCGGTCGCCTGGTCGAGGCCGCGGGACGACAGGTAGAACAGTTCATCGGAGTTGATGCGTCCGATCGCGCAACCGTGTCCGGCTTCGACGTCGAATTCGTCGATGAGCAGTTTGGGAGCTACTTCGATCGACGCCCGTTCGCCCAAAAGCACGCCGCGGTTCTGCTGCTTGCAGCGGGACCCCGCATTGCCTTTGGCGATCGCGCCGGTCACGTCGAAGACGACCTGGGCGGAATCGGATGCAATCAGCGAGTTCACAAGATCGGAAACGCTTCGGGGAGCATCGTGACGCACCGACTGCAAGGCTTCGAGGGAATCCTCGAAGGCAAGCACGCCAAGCGTTTCGGAGCGCAGCGTTCCGCCCTCGCCTGTGAGTATCGATCGGTCCTGAACGGTGGTTTTCCCGCCATTCAGGAGGATCGTCGCAAGCGTAAGTGAGGCTCCCGAGGTCACTGCGACGGAGCGTTCGAACGCGGTTTCTTCGGTCGCGCCGATGAGATAGAATTCGACTGATGCAGTTGAACCTTCATCCATCCGGATCGCGAAATTCCACGACGAGGAAGCGGCGGAACAGAGGAAAATCCGCACTTTGGATGGGGTGGCGGCCTTGAAGCGGATGACGATGGGGGCGGTTCCGGCGCCGATCAGGACGATGGCGGCGGCTTCCCGCTGCGATTTGGTGCCGAAGGTGAAGCGGATCTGGGAACGAAGGACGGCCATCGATCCGGAAAAGAGATGATTGACGCGACCGCGCGCGGAGAGGATCGCGACATCGCGCAGTTCGCGTAATGCCCGGGGGATTCTCATGATCCCGCCGTCACTTCGTGAAGACTTTCGTCGCACAAGTACCGAGTGCGGCGGGCTTTTTCCGCTCATCGAAATCATCGATGCCAAGTTCCGTCTTGAGCCAGTCATAACCTTCGGAATCGATTTTGCGGATCAATTCGCGACCACCGGTCTTGACGATCCTGCCTTTGATCATGATGTGGACGAAATCGGGGATGATATAGTCGAGAAGGCGTTCGTAATGGGTGATGAGGACCATGCCGAGGTCGGGGGACTTCATCGCCGTGACGGCTTCTCCGACGATCCGGAGGGCGTCGACGTCAAGACCCGAGTCGATCTCGTCGAGGAAGGCGATCTTCGGTTTCAGCATCTGCATCTGCAAGATCTCGTTGCGCTTCTTCTCGCCGCCGCTGAACCCTTCGTTCAAATAACGGTGCGCAAGCCCCGAGCCCATTTTGAGTTTTGCGGCGGCGGCTTCGAATTCGAGGATGAATTTGCCGATGCGGAGCTTCTTGTCGGCGGACATCCGCGCCTGGACGGCGGTCTTGACGAAATCGAAATTCGTGACGCCGGGAACCTCGACCGGGTTTTGCATCGCGAGGAAAATCCCGGCGCGGCTGCGCTCGTCGACCGGAAGATGGGTGACGTCGAGATCGTCGAGCAGGATCGCGCCGGATTCGATCGTGTATTTGGGGTGTCCCATGACCGCGGATGCGAGCGTCGATTTTCCGGTTCCGTTCGGCCCCATGATGGCGTGTGTCTCACCACCGTTGACGACAAGGTCGACATCCTTCAAAATCATCGTTCCATCCACGGATACATTCAGTTTTTGGATTCTCAGTGTGCTCATATGCATTCCTCCGAAACACCCATATTCTACCGTATCCGGGCACTAATTGCAAAGATAGTCACTTTTTATCGCAAGAAAAAGGGAATCGGCGTCCGATTCCCCTATTTCTCGATGATTTCACTCCCGAGGATCTCGGGGCTTCGAACGTGTTTGATGGCCGTCAGATCCAGCAGTTTGCGGATCAGGGTGAGGAAGATGAACGAGAAGACCGACAGGACGATGCCAAGGGCGTAGGAGCCCATCCCGAAACACAGGCCGATCATCGCGCCAAGCCAAAGCGTGGCGGCGGTCGTGAGGCCGTAGATGCCGTTTGACGTCTTGAGGATCGTGCCGGCGCCGAGGAAGCCGACGCCCACCACGACCTGCGCGATGACGCGCTGCCGTTCGAGGTTCACCGTGAGCAACAAGGTGGGATCAAGGGCGAGCGCGAGCGCTTCCTGATAGAGATACTCCTGCAGGATCGCAATGCCGCAGGCGCCGAAGGCGACCATCAGATGAGTCGTAACACCCGCGATTTTGTGCCGCAATTGCCGCTCGATGCCGATGAAACCGACGAAGACCGCCGTGAGACCGAGACGAAGGATCATTTCCCCGATCGAAGGATCGGTCTGAAGCCATTCGATTGCCATGAATCGGACCATGATATCACCTTTCACCATCGCTTTTCTCCTCAAGAGAAAGCGCTTTACTTCTATAGGATTTATATTATAACAGAACGAAAAGTCATTTACAATACTTTCTTTGACACTTTGTCAAAGCAAAAAAGGCATGGACCGAAGTCCGATGCCTTTTGCGTGATGAATGCTTTGAAAGTTATGCGCGGGGGGCGAGAACGCTGATCTCGAAGTTGTCGAACGTCAGGACGGCAAGACCGTAAAGGCCGAGACAGGCCGTCAGTTTGAAGTTCGCTTCGTACGCGACGTACTCGACGACGACATGGTTCGCGCCGACGACGAGGGTGACCGGGATGGCGACGTTCGCGACGTTGTCGGTGGTCGACATTTCCATCGAGAAGGTGCCCGCGACGGTTGCGTTGACATCGAATTCAACGCGATAGGTCTGTCCGGGGATGACGTTGAGGAGAGCGTCTGTCGGACGGTAGCAGAACTGGATGTACCAGACTTCGCCGCCGGTTCCGAGCGTTTCGACGACGACTGCGCCGTCAGTGACGGTGAACGTTGCGTCGATCTGGACGGAAGCCCAGCTCTGGCCCATCGTGGTCCAGGAAGTCCAACCGGAGTCTGCGACGTTGACGCCGAAGCCGACTTCACTGAAATCGCCGTTTTGGATTCCTTCTGCGATCGGGGCGAATTCGAACGGGACCGCTTCATAGATCTTGAAGTTGTCGAACGTCAGGACGGCAAGACCGTAAAGGCCGAGGCAAGCCGTCAGTTTGAAATTCGCTTCGTACGCGACGTACTCGACGACGACATGGTTCGCGCCGACGACAAGGGTGACCGGGATGGCGACGTTCGCGACGTTGTCGGTGGTCGACATTTCCATCGAGAAGGTGCCCGCGACGGTTGCGTTGACATCGAA
>Ga0154580_135_pt2 | contig 14076 bp, 13 predicted proteins | sample RifGroF2_FD_116009 | JGI IMG/M metagenome (GOLD analysis project Ga0154580, IMG submission 116009) | Tenericutes bacterium GWF2_57_13
CGGGCGGATGGAAATCACTCAACTGCGAAGCACTAAAGTATTGTCGGGGAGCCAAGGTTCTGTCTGTGTTGAAGGCCCATTTGGTTGGGAATCCTAAAGACAGCGCAAGAGGTTCCCACCTTAAGGGTAGATGTTTGTCTGCTCGAGTGATTTCCACCCGCCCGGGTGCTTTTTTTTTACGCGGATTGCGCCCTCGTGCGAAAACATGCTATAATGAATGAAACGGTTCGCCCGCAAGCGGCGTCCAGGAGGACCCAACATGAAGAAACTGCTCTACGATCTGACGATGCTGAACGCGATTCCGGCGAACGAGCGCCGCGTCCGCAAGTATTTCGAAACCTATGCCCAGGGAAAAGCCACGCTGTCCTATGACAACATCGGCTCCGTCATCGCCACCAAAATCGGCGATCCGAACGGTCCGAGGATCATGGTCGCCGGCCATATGGACGAAATCGGCTTCATCGTCTCCGAGATCACCAAGGAAGGCTACGTCAAGTTCATCCCGGCGGGCGGGTGGTGGGGTCACGTCGTGCTCGGCCAGCAGTTCCAGATCACGACCAAGGACGACAAGAGCATCCCCTGCGTCACCGGATCGAAGCCGCCCCACATCCTGAAAGAGGATGAAAAGGTGAAGGTCGTCGACCTCAAAGACATGTACGTCGATCTCGGCGTCGCCTCCAAGGAAGCCGTCGAAGCGCTCGGCGTCAAAATCGGCGACATGATCACGCCCTACATCGAATCGCGCGATCTGAACGATCCCAAATACCTGCTTGCGAAGGCGCTCGACAACCGGATCGGCGTCGCGCTCGCCCTCGAAGTCCTCGACAACCTCCAGCATGAGAGCCATCCGAACGTCTACTACGGCGTCGGCACGGTTCAAGAAGAAGTCGGCGTCCGCGGCGCCGCCACGAGCGCCTACAAGGTCAATCCGGACATCGGCATCGCCCTCGACGTCACGATCGCCCACGACTTCCCGGGCGGAACGAAAGAGACCGAACTCGGCAAGGGACCGTGTTTGATGATCTACGACTCCTCGATGGTCGGCCATGTCGGCCTCCGCGAATACACCATCAACCTGTGCGAAGAACTCGGCATTCCTTATCAGCTTTCGTATCTGCGGCAGGGCGGCACCGACGCCGGCAAGATCCATCTCACGCAAACCGGCTGCCCGTCGATCGCGATCTGCCTCGCCAGCCGCTACATCCATTCGCACACCTCGATCATCCACGCCGACGACTACGAAAACGCCGTCCGGCTCGTCACCGAACTGCTGAAGCGTCTGGACCGCAAGACGGTCGACGACATCACGTACCGCTAAGCAAATGCGCGTCATCGCCGGCATGTACCGCCGCCGGCTTCTCAAAGAGGCCGACAAGCACGCGACGCGTCCCACGACCGACAAGAACCGCGAGATGGTCTTCAATGTCCTCGGCCAGTTCTTCGACGGCGGAACTGTCCTCGACCTGTACGCCGGCACCGGCGCGATGGGGATCGAGGCGCTCTCGCGCGGATGCACCAGAGCGACCTTCGTCGATTGCGACCCGGTCGCGATCCGCACGATCAACGACAACCTCGAGAGCCTCCATGTGTCCCGCCAGGCAGTCGCCGTGATCCGCGCCGAAGCCGAAGCCTGGCTCTCGGCGAACCAGACCGAACGCTTCGATCTGGTCTTCCTCGATCCGCCGTACGCCCAGGAAGCCGTCCCCGCGACGATCCGCTTCCTTGCGGAGCACACGATGCTCGCCAAAGACGGCATCGTCGTCGCCGAAACCGATCGGGCGTTTCAAAACGCATCTGATTTCGCCGGACTCGCGCGCTATCGCGAGATTCCGGCCGGCAATTCCAAGTTCGCATTCTACCGATGGGGGGAACAATCATGAAAATCGGCTTTTATCCCGGCAGCTTCGATCCGATCACGTTCGGCCACCTCGACATCATCGACCGCGGCGCGAAACTGTTCGACAAACTGTACGTCGCGATTTCGCACAATCCCAACAAGAAGACGATGTTCACCGCCCCGGAGCGGATCGCCCTGGTCAAAGACGCCGTCAAGGATTTCCCGAACGTCGAAGTGATCCAGTCCGACATCCTCACCGTCGTCCACTGCAAGCAGCTCGGCGCGACCCATATCCTGCGCGGTCTTCGCGCCGTCACCGACTACGACTACGAGTTTCAGCTCACCAACTTCAACCGCCGGCTCGACAACGAGATCGACACCGTGTTTCTGATGACCGAGGGACAGCATTCCTACCTCTCGTCTTCGTCGGTCCGGGAACTCGCGGAATTCAACGGCGACGTGTCGCCCTTCGTGCCGAAGGCGGTCGTCGCGGCGATCAAGAAAAAAGTCGCGTCGAAGCGCTAAGAAACCAAATAAAACTGGCAATCTTTCCCGAGGGAAGGATTGCCAGTTTTTGTTATTCGAGAATCGGGAATGCGACGTAATAATCGAGCCAGTCGACCAGACGTTCGACCGATTCGAACGCCCGTTCGGTTTTCGCGGGATCGGTCGCGGCTTGCAGTTCGCCACCGGCGAAGACGGCGACCGTCGGCGTGTACCGGTAATCGAAGATCTCATTCGTCCCGGGGAAAGCGGCGCCGGCCTCGATCTTGTAGACGACGACGCCGTAGGTCGTGATCATCGCGTCGACGATCGGTTCGAAGTCGGCGCAGGTGATGCAGGTTTCCGAACTCACGATCAGGACGAAATCAGCCATGGCGTCGATTTTCGCCTGAAGCGTGTCAGCGTCGATTTCCACCCAGGTAAGGGCGTCCGGATCCGTTTCGAGGACAATGCGGTCGTTTGGGATACAGGAAAATAAGGCGAAACCAAGTGCGATGGTCAGCAGAATCAGCAGTTTTTTCATGAAGGTTCAGCCTTTCTAGAAAATTCCGTAGAGGACGACGCCGAGGACCGCCGCGATCAAAAGCAGCAAAATCGGCGAGAGTTTTTTGCATTTGCGCGAGAGGACGAAGATGAAGGTCAGGATGATGACCGCATAGGCGTCGAAAACGCCGAAGTCGAAACGCAGGGCATTGAGGTCGAGCGATGGGAAGATCCGTTCGGCGGCGAGGGTGAAGGCGACGGCGAGGACGAGGCCGGCGACGGCGGGACGAAGCCCGACGAAAGCCGCCTTGAATCCTTTCGATTCGAGAATCTTCGCACTGAACCGCGCGATCAGAAGCAGGATGATGAAGGAGGGGAGGATCACGCCGAGGGTCGAGACGACGCCGCCGAGGACGCCGGCGGCTTCGATGCCGATGAAGGTGGCGATATTCACGGCGAAGGGACCGGGCGTCGACTCGCTGACGGCGATGAAGTCCACCAGGCTTTCGGCCGTGATGAAGCCGTCGCCGACGAGCTCGCTCTGAATCAAGGGAATCATCGCATAGCCGCCGCCGAAGGTGAAGATGCCGATCTTGAAGAAAGTCCAGAAGAGGCGGAAGAGGAGAAGGATGGCTTCAGGCACGGGGTTCGCCCCCCTTCGCATTCCGGCGCGCGAGGATGACGCCATAGAGGATTCCGGCGATCGCGGCGAATAGGATGATCAAGATCGCGTTCAGACCGGTGAACGTCGCGACGAGGAAGGCCGCACACAGGACCAGGATCGAGAAGAGATCCTTCTTTCCCGACTTGGTCAGTTTGAAGACGGCGTTCAGGATGATGACGGCGACCGCGGCGCGAAGACCCATGAAGGCATATTCGACCCATAAGAGCGCCTTGAACTGGGCGTAGAAGAACGTGATCAGGGTGATGATCGCAAACGAGGGAAGGACGACGCCGAGGGTGGCGGAAAGCGCCCCCCAGAACCCGCCGATGTGATAGCCGATGTAGGTGGCGGCGTTGACGGCGATGACGCCGGGCGTCGACTCCGAGATGACCAATAGCTTGACGATGTCTTCGTCGGTGACCCAGTGCTTGACGTCGACGACTTCGCGCTGCATGATCGGGATCATCGCGTAGCCGCCGCCGAAGGTGAACGCGCCGATCTTCATGAAGGTCAAGAACAGATCGGGAATCTTATGGATTTTCCGCATGGGCCACCTCCGTTGAATTCATTCGAGAACATTATATCACAAGAGGCGGACGACAAAACGATTATTTCCCGACGATGATGGGTTGTTCCCTTTGAAAACGCCCATAAATCGGCTATAATGGATGCAAACAGGCGGTGATTTCGATGTACAGCGACATCCATGCGAAACGATTCCTTCCCCCCGTCCCGCTCGGCGACGGAGCCTATGTGGCGATTTCCGAACAGCGTCACGCCGGCCGCGGCGTCGGTCTCGCTTTTGTCATGGACGGCGCTGACGTCGCCCTCATGGGCATCCCGGATGCGACCCCCGAAGCGGTATTGGCGGCGTTTGCGTGTGTCGTTCCCGCTGCCCGGCTCATACGCATCGTCGTGCTGGAATGGGACGACCGTCTGATTGAAACGCTGAACCGCTATGCCGCGTTGGCAAAGGAAGCCGTGGTCGTCGCCGACCGTCGCGTCGCCCGTTCGATCGAAAACGACATTCCGCTTTCGATCTTTGCGATTCATGGCGGAAACGACACCGTCGCGATGCCCTCCGGCCGCGTGATCGGATTCATCCCGAGTCCGTTCGTCTTCACCCCCTCGGCGATCATGGCCTTCGACTATCGGTCCCACACGCTCTTTTCCAACCGGCTCTTCGAAATGATGTGGGATTCCCCGATTCCCGCCACCCTTGCGGAGACGATTCCGGGGATGATCGAATTTCATCGCCAATATGCGCCGTCCAGCGAGTATCTGCGACCGGTGCTGGCCGCGGTCGCCAAACTCGATCTCGCCTGCGCCGTCACCCGCACCGGGACCGTCTACCCGCATGACGCCCTTCGCCGCCTGATCGGCGACCTCTCGGCGACGGAATTCTTCAACTCGCCGCGATCCGTCGGCCGACCGACGGGAACGCGTGACTTTTCGCACGCGGCGCTGGCGACGCAGGTGCTCTTCAAATTCGCCCAGGCATTCGGCGAACCGGCTGTCCTCGAAACGTTTGGGGAGTCGGGAATCGTAATCGTCCCGAAAACCCTCGAAATCACCGCCGCCATCGACGATTACCGCGTCTGGCAGCGGCTCTTCGACATCGTCTACGTGAAGCAGGGACCCGCCTGGCTCGCCGTCGTCGAACCGCTCGTCGACAAACTCGTCGGACTGTACGGCGTCGCGAAACCCGCCGTCTACCAGTCGGTCATCGCCCAGGTCGAACAGGACGCAACCCGCATCGACGCACAGAAGAAGGAACTTGAAGCGCGCGTGCAGGAACTCGAAGACCGCCTCTCCGGAACGCTTGACAAACTCACCCGCGATCCGATGACCGGAATGTACAACGAACTGTTCCTCCGGGAATTCGTGGCCGGTCTATCCGATAAGCGCAACGCGACCGACGAAGCGGTCCTTTTGTACATCGCGATCGACGACATCGCCCGCATCAACGTCCGCTTTTCGAAAGCGACCGGCGACGAGGCGATCAAAAACCTCGGCTATCTGCTCGACCGCATCCGCCGCCCGCAGGACCTCGTTTTCAAGCGGAACGGACCGGCCTATGTCGTCTGCCTGACCGACGGCGGACGTCAGGCCGCCCTCGATACGCTTGCGAAAGTGAAGGAAGGCGTGCGCGCCGCGGATGCTTTCATCGAGACGCTTTCGGTGTCCGCGGCAATCGTCCGCATCGCCGAGATCCCGAAAGACGCCGTTAGCGCAAAACCCGCCGACGCGATGTTTGCGATCAGCGACGCGCGGATCCGCTTCGCCCTCGAAAGCGGTCCGTCCGCGCTCGTCGATGAAACGACGAAAATCGCGACGATCCGCGCCGGACGGGTCCTGCTTGTGGACGACGATCCGTCCGCCCTCGCGCTTCTCGCGGCGCTGCTACGCGCCGACAACTACGACGTGGTCACGGCCGCAGACGGCCTCACGGCACTCTCCCATGGAACAACGAAGCCGTTTGACGTCGTCGTCTGCGAACGCAACGTGCCGAAACTCGACGGGTTCGGCCTGCGCCATGAGCTCTATGCCGGCGGCGGCACGGCGCCGCGCCTGTTCATCCTCATGACTTACGCGAAAACACGGGAAACCGTCGTTCGCGCGAACCAGGCGGAGATCGACTACGTGCTTGAAAAACCGATCATTTACGAAGAACTCGGCGGTTTGATCCGCCGCGCCGTCCGGAAGGCCGGTTTGTCCCGATGATCCTCATGACCGCTTCGGTTCTGGCGATTTTGTGGGTCATGCTCGCCATCGTCGTTTTGACGGTGATCGTCATCTGTTTCGTCTTCCTCAACAAACATCGAATCGAAATCCGCAATCTTGAGCGCACTAAAGCGCGCGACTATCTCGTCGGGCGCTTCCTGCGCGATGAATCCGCACGCAAGGAATTCGCTTTCGAGCGATTGACGGAAGCCTACGCCAAACTCCTCGAACAGCTGGTCCTGCCGGCTCGCGGCGCCGAACTGGCGTACCGCATGTTTTTTGACGCGGGGATCATCACGCGCTGGATGCGGCGCCTCAACTCGCCGTTTTCCATTCGCCGGAAAGAAGCCGCGGCCAGACTCGGGCTCTTTCCCGCGGCACCGACCAAATTCGCCCTCGTGAACCGGCTTCGCATCGAACCGAAAGCGCATGTCCGCCTCTACATCCTGGATGCGCTCAAATGCCAGATGGACCAGCTGACGCTCGAAATCGTGATTCGCAGCGTCGTCGGATCGAAGCGGTTCTATCAGACGCGTGCCATCGAAGTGATCAAAAGCTACATCCTCTCCTCCCGTTGCCGTCTTCCGGATCTGTTCAAAAGCGACCAACCGGAACTGAAAGAACTGTTCGTCGAAGTCGCCGAAGGCGTGCGCCGACCCGACTTCGAAGACGCTTTGCGCATGGAACGCGACGTGATCGAGGCGCAGTTGTCCGGAACGGCTTCCGCCGGATATCGGACCATGACGCCGCCCCGCCTTGCCCGCATCTACCGCCGCGTGCTTTCCGTCTTGGTCGTCTACGGCGTCGAACTCGACGATCCGAAGTACCTGCGTCACGACGATCCGGAGATCGTGCGGATCGCCGTCGGCTCGCTTGCGCGCAACACATCGTTCGAACGGATCGAACAACTGCTCGCGCTCGCCGACGGAAGGATTCCATGCGACGCGATCTTCAGCGCGATCAAGAAGATCGTCGACGCCGAACCGGCCCATCTCCAGAACATCGTCGATCTCATCAAGGCGAATCCCGCTCCGGAGCGCCGCAAAGTGCTCGGAAGGATCCTCGCCAACAAGGTTGATTATTTCGTCCTTCGCGGACTGGCGGTTTCCGCCGACCTCGCCTTGATCGTCCACACGATCGCCGGATCCGGACTCGATGCCAATCTGATCCGCTTCCTCAACCTGAACCGCGACGCGGCGGTCGAAAAAGCCTTGATTCCGCTGATCAAGGCGGAAAGCGACGCCTCCGAACGCTTTTCGGCATACGTCCGGGAGTATCTCGATCCGGCGCTTCTGAAAAAGATGGGATTGCAAAAGCAGAAAGCCCCCGCTCCGGAGAAGATCAAGTCCGCTTTGGATCCGGCGAAGAAACGCTGGCTCTATGCGGTCCTCGCCGTCGCTCTGTTGTTCTTTCCGGTCCTGTTCGCGGCGATCGAGTTCGACGTGCTTCTGACCGGCGACGCCGGTTTCATCGCCGAACAGTACGTCGTGTTCGTGAACAAGGCCGGCATCGTCTATTATCTTTCCGCCAACCTCGTCTATTTCGTGCTTGCGATCATTTCGATCCGCGGCGCGGCCAAGCAGCGCAAACTCTGGGACATCAAATCGCGGGACATGCTGTTTGAGAAAGGGATGCTGGCGTCGATCACGGTCATCGCTCCCGCATTTAACGAAGAACTCTCGATCATCGAATCGGTATCGAACCTGCTCAATCTGCGTTATCCCGATTACGAGCTCGTCATCGTCAACGACGGTTCGAAGGATCGGACGCTCGATGTCCTCATCGAGCATTACCAGCTCGAACGGCGAAACATGACGGTCGAGCCGGCGCTTCCGACCCGCCGGGTGCGAGCGGTCTATGGCAATCGGGCGATCCCGAATCTGCTCGTCGTCGACAAAGACAACGGCGGGAAGGCGGATGCCTTGAACGTCGGCATCAACTACGCGACGAAAGAATACGTCTGCGGCATCGACGCCGACTCGCTGCTCGATCCGAACGCCTTGCTCCAACTGATGTCGACGACGATCGACCACGACGAAGTCACCATGGCGCTCGGCGGCAACATCTTTCCGGTGAACGGCTGTACGGTCGACCACGGAACGGTCGAACGGACCGGGCTTTCCAAACAATGGCTGCCGCTCGCGCAGACGATCGAATACCTGCGCGCCTTCACGCTCGGCAGGATCGGCTGGGGCGAACTGAACGCGCTTTTGATCATTTCCGGGGCGTTCGGTCTGTTCGAACGCCGCATCCTCATGGAAGTCGGCGGATATCTGACGGTGGCGACCTTCAAGAAGGACACCGTCGGCGAGGACATGGAACTCGTCGTCCGCATCACCCGGCGCGCGATGGAACGGAAACTGCCGTTTCGCGTCGACTTCGTTCACAACGCCGACTGCTACACCGAAGTCCCGCCGAAGCTCTCGAGTCTGCTCAAGCAGCGCAACCGCTGGCAGCGCGGCTTGATCGACATCCTGTCGTATCACCGCCACATGATTGGCAATCCGCGCTATCGGAACGTCGGCATGGTGGCGATGCCCTATTTCCTGATGTTCGAAACGATCGGCCCGTTGCTCGAGGTCCAGACGTATCTTGCGATCGTCTTCGGTTTTCTCTTCGGGATCCTGAACGTCGAGATCTACCTGCTCATGTTCACCGTGACGATCGTCCTCGGAATGTTCCTCTCGATGATGTCCCTTCTGGTCGCCGAAAAGCAGAACGTGTATCTCACCAAGGGCGACACCTGGCGGCTCATCGGGCTGGCGATCGCGGAAAATTTCGGGCGGCGGCAGTTTTGGAGCCTCTATCGCGTCCGCGGTTTCTTCTCCTCCCTCAAGGATGACGCGAGCTGGGGCGCGATGGCGCGCGTCGGTTTCAAGAAATGAATGCCGTCACGGCTTCCGCCGTGGCGGTTTTTGCTTTACAAAGGGGGGATGCCGTATTATAATAATGGATGCATCGCGCCACGACCTGGTAGCTCAGCTGGATAGAGCAACGGCCTTCTAAGCCGTCGGTCAGGAGTTCGAATCTCCTCCGGGTCGCCATTGCCTTTCATCCCCCCTGTTATGGGGGTTTTTTATTTTCTAGGTGATTTCGTGGTCCAGTCCTGTGGTATAATGAACACAAGTCGCACATATGAGGTATGACATGATCTATCAACCACTCATCGCGCTTGCATTATTGCTTGCGTGCATTCCGACCTGGATCTTGATGTTCCGGAAACGCACGCTCGTCCCCGCCGAAGTCCGTATCGAACTGCCGAAGTCCCTGTTCCGGTTTTTCGTCGGGATGCTTGGACTCGTGACGGCCGGTTCGATCGTTTTGATTGTCTTTTCCCTGTTGGGTACGATCTCTTTGGATGACTTCGAGCCGATCGCCGCACTCATCGGCATGTTCCTGTTCATGTCCGTACTGATGGTTCTCGGCACGCGCATCGAAGACACGGCACTCATCGACGAAATGATCGTGATCCGGTCTGCTTTCCGGAAGGAGAAGCGGATTCCCATCGAACGGATTCAGTACATCGAGGCCAATCAGCAGATCGTCTCTTTTTTCGATGAGCGAAGGAAGATGCTGTTTCAGGCTATGGCGATGACTCAACGACTCCCCGAACTCATCAAAGCGATCGCGAAACGCGAACGGTTTCGGTCCATCGACCTCACCCAAATCGGCGGCGAACGGCTCGCGTGTCCAAGGAAAGAGGAGTATGAAGTCCTCGGGTCCGAACCCGGGGAAAACGTCCTGATCCGGCTAGGCCGTGAATACCGCAGCCGCATCCCGAAGATGAAGCGCGATGCCAAACTCGCCGCTTGGACGATGGCATTGATTCAGGTTGTGGCCGTAACCATCTTGATTTTGATGACGCATATCCTGTTTTATCTGATTTTTTTGCCAATGGCGGCCGTGGGTGCCGGAACGACGTATGAAATGATGATGAAGAAAACCAAGGTCGACGAACTCTCCGACCGTGATCTCGGTCTCTTGTACGGGCATCTGGATCCCCACGTTGTCGGTTCCTACCGGGCAAGGACGAAACAAGGCATCCTGATGGCATGGATCCTCGGCCCGATGTTCCTCTTGATGGGGATCCTGCTTGCTTTCGTCGCGCTTCCTTCCTCGCTCCCCGACTTGTCAGCGCTTGAAACCGTGAGCGGAGCTTATTTATGCGTCACCGAGAATGGCGACGGCGATGTCTTCGTCTTTCTGGACGGCGACGACACCGTCTATCGGATTTCCGATATTTATACAGATGGGCTTTCGGATCAAATCCGGGCGTCGGCTGATTTGGGGGATACCGTCACATTAGGATTCGAAACCCGTTTCGAAGGCACCTATGATGGCGAAGATGCGACGATCGCCAACGTCTATCTTGTTTCGGTCGAGGGTGTTGATCTGCTGGATGCTGACGATGTGCTTCGGGCCGATGCCGCCAACCAACGACTCGGCGTGATCATGGCCGTCGCCATGAACGCCGTCGGCGCCGTTACGACCATTCTCGGCGTCTGGCTCGTGATCCATCGCAAGCGCGCCGAAGAGCGGGAAACGATCCGTTTATGATGCTGCATGGCAGAACCGTCCGATGCATTTCATCCCCGTATTTGTGCATCCCGGGCCCCGAATGCTTGCATGACCTTGCTTCTGCGCCTATACTATGAGCGTAAAGTCCGAACCAAGATGGTGACGGACGGAAAGGAAACCCCATGAACAGAATCCTTCGTTTCATCACCGCCGGCGCCTTGCTGGCCATCGTGTCCGTCGCTCTCATCGGCTGCGCCTCCGCCGACGGCCTCACCCGTTTCCTCCTTGTCGCCGGCCAGAATGTCGAGACCGCCGACTCGCTCGATGACGTCGATACCGCCGACGTGAGCGACGATCTCGTCGACGAATTGGCTTTCGTCATTTCCGGGGAAGTCATGCTCCTGGAAGAAGGCACAGAATTGACCCCTGCCGAGAAAATCGCCGAAATCCGCCGTCTGCGCAACGAAATCAGATTGACTCACGAGGCGATCGTCGCATCCCGCGAAACGGTCCGCTCTAGTTTCCAGAATCTCCGGGAAGACGTTGCGACTTTCCGCGCTTCCGGCGCGACCCTCACCGAGGAACAACGCGCAAGAGTCATCGAATTGACGGATGAAGTGAAGCAAATCAACGCCGCTCTCCGCGATTCGATCGGCAACTGCTACCAACGGATGCACGCCCTCCGCGGCCGCTACAATCTCCAAAATGTCGATGAAATCCTCGCCGCGCATCACGACGTGCTCGACATCCTCACCGCCCGCCAGGCGCATCTCGCACGGATTCAGGTCATCTTCGCCGAACTCGATCTGATGGTCGCGGTTCCCGAGGCCTAGGGATGAAAGTCCGCGTCGAAACGATCGCGGACCTGAATGAGACCGAAATCGTCGTCCGCTGCCCCGAGCGTGACGAAGAAGTCGAGCGCGTCGTCTCCGCGCTCGGCTTCTTCGAGAAAGCGGTGATGGCGCGGAAAGACGGACGGACGTTCAGGATCCCGCCGGCCGATATCTATTATTTCGAAGCCGTCGACGACAAAACGTACGTCTGTCTCCGGAAGGACGTCTGTGAAACGACCATGCGGCTTTATGAAATCGAATCGCTCTTCCGCGGTTCGACCTTCCTCCGCGTGAACCGCAACACGATCGTCGACGCGGCGAAAATCAGAAGTTTCAAATCCGCCCTGAACGGACGGATGGAAGCGCGCCTGGAGAACGGCGAAGCCATCGAAATCTCGCGGGCATACGTCAGCGCGCTCAAATTGATGCTGGGAGGCAGAGGAAAATGAAGAAGTTCATCAAAACCTATCTCGTCACCCTGTTCTTCACGAATCTCGTCTTCGTCCTGATCGCCGGCATCGTGCGTTTCCAACTCAACATCACCTACGGTTTCGCCGCCGTCGAGATCGGCGCCGTCCTGACGTCGCTCTTCGTCGCAGCCGGGATCCGGATCCTGATGTTGCCCAAGGGAAACGCCGTATTGAACGCCGTCCTCGGCCTCCTCGTCATCCTGCCGGGCGTCGTGGTCCTGCGTCCCGTGTTCTCGATCGCGGTTTTCCGCTATTCGTTCGTGATCTTCCTTGTGGTCGCGGTCGCCGCCCTCGGCTATGCGGTCGCCGTCGTCATCCTCGGCGCGAAGGCGCGCAAGGAAGCGGCTATCCTCAACCGCATGCTTGAAGAAGAACGTTCGAAAATCGATCACGAATGACCGTTCCGCTTGGACGGTCATTCTTTTTTTTGATATAATGGAACTATCCATTCTACCGGAGGTATCCGATGTCGCCCTCATCGCATTTCCAACTTGAACGCATCGCCTTGCTCGACGCGTTTTTGACCACCTTGTTCGACATCCCCGAAACCGACCGATCCGCTTACGCCCGCAAGCACTTCGCGTTCATCGACGAAGTGACGCCCTTCGACGTGCTCGGACTGAATCGTTTCAAGCAAGCCGACGCCGCCGGGGTCGAAGCGATCCGAAAACAGGCCGGCAAACTCGTCCACATCCTGAGACGGGGTTTGCTCCGCTATTCCTGGAATCGCGAAATCCATCCGGCACTGATCGCGTTCCGCAAGGAAAACGGCGACGTGACCGCCGCCGTGCTGGCGCTTGCGCCGCTGTTCGCAAAACTGCACGATCCCCATACGCGGACGCTCCTCGCGGCGCGCATCCGCGGCTTTTCAACGTTGGAGCGGAAGTTCCGGAAAGCGGAACTGTTGCTTCATCCGGCGGTCGATGCGCATCTTCCCTCGCCTATTCCGCTCAAAGTCCTCTGGGCGCTTCACGACGACATCCGCGCCGTCGTGCGCGAGTTGCCGGAAGCGCTTGAAACCGAACCGGTGGACGCCGAACGCTTGGCCGAACTCGTCGGCAGGTTCCACTACGACGTCACCGGCCTGGTCGAAAAAGAAGAACTGATCCTCTACCCCGCCGCGTCGGTCCTGTTGACCTCGGAAGCTTGGGATGCGCTGTCAGCCGAAATGCCCGGCTTCGGCTTCGCGTTCGGCGCCGATCCGGTCCCGGTGTCCGCTCCCGGCAAGACGATCCGCCCCGTACCGGGCGTTTTTGAAACACGGACCGGACGGCTCGACTTCGACCAGCTGGCATTGATCCTGAGTGCCCTTCCGCTCGAACTCACCTTCATCGACGCGCAGGACGTGACGCGCTTCTATAACGAGACGAACGATAAGTTGTTCGCCCGTACCCCGCAGATCATCGACCGGCCGGTGATGAACTGCCATCCCGAAAAGGTCGTGAAGTCGGTCGAGCGGATGCTTTCCGCGTTCAAGTCGGGTGCCTCCAGCCGCGCCGAAATGTGGATCGATCTGCATGGCCGCTTCATCCACATCGTCTATGCCGCCTTGCGCGACGCGGACGGGACCTACCGCGGCACGCTCGAGATCATCCAGGACGCGACGCGTTTGCGCGCGCTCGAAGGATCGAACCAGGAACTGACGTTCTGATTGTCATTTTCGGGGATGCCTTCCGGTGAAACGGTGATATAATGGGAGTGCTGGCCCGATAGCTCAGCAGGATAGAGCAACGGCTTCCTAAGCCGTCGGTCGCAGGTTCGAATCCTGTTCGGGTCGCCAGTCATCCTCGAGCCGTTCCCAGAACGGCTTTTTTCATACCCGGGACGGGGAAATACGTTGCTTTTTCGGCAATGATGATGATATAATAATGTCGCTTGGCTCGATAGCTCAGCTGGATAGAGCATTGGATTCCGGATCCAACGGTCGCAGGTTCGAATCCTGTTCGAGTCGCCATGCATGCAACGCCGCCCTTTCGGGGGCGGCTTTTTCTTTTTTTTGCGAACGAAAAGTCCGATGAAACCGCGTGGGATTGATGGTATAAT
>Ga0154580_126_pt3 | contig 13717 bp, 15 predicted proteins | sample RifGroF2_FD_116009 | JGI IMG/M metagenome (GOLD analysis project Ga0154580, IMG submission 116009) | Tenericutes bacterium GWF2_57_13
CGCGAAATGGGCTGCCTGACGATCGGCATCGTCACCAAGCCGTTTTCGTTCGAAGGTCGCAAGCGCACCACCGTCGCGATGCAAGGCGTCGAGGAACTCCGTCCTTATGTCGACACCCTGATCGTGATTCCCAATGACAAGCTGCTCTACGTCGTCGAAAAGGACACGCCGTATCTCGACGCGTTCCGCGAAGCCGACAACGTCCTGCGTCAGGGCGTCCAGGGCATCACCGAAATCATCGCCGTCCCCGGCGTCGTCAACGTCGACTTCGCCGATGTCAAGACCGTCATGAAGGACAAAGGCACCGCGCTCATGGGAATCGGCATCGCATCCGGCGAAAACCGCGCCGTCGAAGCCGCCCGCGCCGCGATCCGCAGCCCGCTTCTGGAAACTTCGATCAACGGGGCGACCGACGCGATCGTCAACATCACCTCGGGATTGAACGCGTCGCTTTATGAAATCCATGAAATCGTCGACGAGATCCAGAAGAGCTCGACGACCGACATCAACGTCATCTACGGTTCCGCGATTAATACCGATCTCGGCGACGAAATCGTCGTCACGGTGATCGCGACCGGCTTCTCCGACGATCCGCTCAAGCATGAGCAGACGCTGCAAAGGGCGGAGCAGAAATCCGCCGCCGTGATCCTCGAACCGGCGCCGACCAAGGAAACTCCGAAAACGAAACGGGAAGCCAAGAAGGAAGAAAAGGTCAAACGCGAAGTCGAGAAACAGCAACCGAAGAAAACCGAAGAGGAACCCGAGGACGTCTCGATTCCCTCGTGGCTCAAAGATCGTTTCAAGAAATGACGACTGGCTGGTCTATCCAGCCTTTTTGTTTGTCTGGAAGGTTGAAAACCTTCGGTAATGATGGTAAAATCTATAAGATAGGAAGGAGGGATTCCGATGAACGAAGAAGCATTGAAAGACACCCCGTTCGAACGCTTGATCGTCGACATCGTCGAAAGCGACCGCTCGCCGGAAGAAAAGAAGGAACTGCTCGCCGAGTTCCATGATTTCGATCTCTCCCAAGCCCTTCCGCTCCTCGATCCGGCGCACCGCAAGAAATTCTACGCCCTGCTCGACGGTCCGACCCTCGCCGACGTGTTCGAACATCTCGATCCCGCCGACGCCGTCATCCACATCAAGGAACTCCCCCTGCCGGAAGCTGCGAAACTCCTGAACGGGATGGAGGGCGACGACCTCGTCGACCTCATCCAGGCGTTTGAAAACCGCGACGAACGGGTCGGTTTCCTCGCCATGCTCTCGCTTGAAAAACGCAACAGCATCAAGGCGATGATCGATTACGACGACGATCTCGTCGGTTCGATCATGAACAACGTCTTCATTTCGATTCCGCCCACCCATACCGTCAAGCAGGCGATCAAGACGCTCGTCGACACCGCCGAAAAAACCGAATTCATCAATAACCTGTACGTCGTCGAAAACGGCGTTTTGGTCGGCGTGCTCTCGCTCAAGGAAGTCATTTCCGCCGGCAACAAGCAGGAAACGCCGATCCGCGATTTGATGTCGGTGAACCTCGTGACGGTCCGACCGACGACCCGCAAGGAAGAAGCCGTCAGTATCTTCCGTGACTACGACTTCATGCTTCTGCCGGTCGTCGACGGCGAAGGCCGGATGCTCGGGATCATCTCATTTGACGATATGATCGAGGCGCAGGCGGCCGCAAGCGATGAAGACTACGCCAAGTTCGCCGCCGTCGCCGACGTCGACGTCGACGACGATAAGGAAACGCTTGTCGCGTCGTTCAAGAAACGCATGCCGTGGCTGGCGATCCTGCTTGTCTTTGACGTGCTCACGAGTTCGATCGTCGCCGGATTCGGAGGCATCATCGCCGCGATCCCGACGCTCGCGCTGTTCATGCCGCTGATCCTCTCGATGTGCGGCAACACCGGCACGCAGTCGCTCGGCGTCATCATTCGACTCTTCGCCGAAAACCGGCTCGACACCAAAAAAGCCGTCCTCATCCATCTATACCACGAGTTTTTGACCGGACTCGTGAACGGCCTCATCCTCGGCGTCCTCGTCTTCGGTCTGGTGCTCGGCCTGCAGGCGCTGAACGGCGCCGCGGTTTCCGCCACGCTTCCGTTCGCCGCAGTCGTCGCCGTCGCGATCACGATCGCCCTGATGGTTTCGACCGTCGCCGGCGCCGCCGTGCCGCTTCTTTGCAAACTGTTCAAGGTCGACCCCGCGGTCGCCTCCGGACCGTTCATCACGACGATCAACGACATCCTCTCGCTTTTGATCTATTTCGGACTGGCGAGCATGTTGCTCGGCAGTTTGATGTGAAGGGGGTGCCGAGATGAACGAAGAAGCAAAGCAAGTCATCGACGAACGCGATTTCGTCACGGAAGCCGCCGCCCTGATCTCGACCTCGATGGAGAAACCCGGATTCATCGCCGCGCTCGAAAACTATCATCTGTTTGACATCTCGAACGCCTTGTTTACGTTGACGCCGGAAGAACGCGGCCGCTTCTTCGCGATCATTCCGATCGAAACCGCCGCCGGCCTGTTCGAGCATTTCGAACACGAAGAGGCGATTGCCTGCATCAAGGAGATCCCGACCGCGACGGCGGTCGCGATCATCGACCACATGGAGACCGACGATGCCGTCGACTTGTTGCAATATCTCGAGGAAACCGAGAGCGACATCGATCTCGTCAACCAGCTGTCTCCCAAAAAACGCAATGAACTCAAAAAATACTGGAGTTACGCCGAACAAGAGATCGGCTCTGTGATGTCCAACAGTTTCATCGAACTCGGCGTCTCGATGAAGGTCACTGAGGCGATGAAGAAGGTCACCGGCGTCGCCGGCGACACCGAATACATCTCGATCCTCTACGTCGTCGACCGGCAGAAACTCGTCGGTTATCTCCTTTTGAAGCAGTTGATCGTCGCCCGCGCCAGCCAGACGGTCGGGGACATCATGGAAACCCGCGTCATCTCCGCCGATCCGCACGCTTCCAAGGAAACCGTCGCCCGCGACATGCTCGACTACGGAAACTCGTCCTTGCCGATCGTCGACGAAGAAGGCAAGATCGTCGGCATCGTCACCTACGACGATTTGATGGACGTCATCGACGACATCAAGACGGAAGACTACGCCCGCCTCGCGGCCGTCGGTCCGGAAGAAATCCGGGCGGAGGAGAAATCGGTCAAACTGTCGGTCAGAAGCCGCCTGCCCTGGTTGTTGGTCCTGCTCGGCCTATCGATGTTCAGTTCGATCGTGCTGTCGTTCTTCGACGGCGCGCTCACCGGATCGGACGGCGCCAGACGGCTGGCCGCGAGCCTCGCCATCTATCTGCCCCTGCTCCTCGACATGTCCGGCAACTCGGGAACCCAGTCGCTCGCCGTGATGATCCGCTTTCTCACCGTCAACGACAACGTGCTGTCGAAAGCGCAGATCAAAAAGCGCCTGCGCCGCGAAATCAGGCTCGGCGTGGTCCAGGGCCTCGGCATCGCCGCGATCGTCTTCACGGTATCGCTTGTTTCCGATATCGTGGTCTCCGGCTGGCCGCCCGAACCGCTCGCGCTGGCGATGGGAATCGTCACCGCCGTCGCGATCGCCGTCGCGCTCTTGACGGCGACCGTGCTCGGGGCCTTCATCCCGCTCTTCATGAGTTGGCTCAAGAAAGACCCGGCCGTCGCCTCGGGGCCGTTCATTACGACGATCGCCGACATCGTCACGCTCGTCATCTACTATACCCTAAGCCTCGCGATCCTCCTGCCGATGTATGCGGCCGGTTGAGAAAGGACTCCCTATGAACACCCTTACGGGAAAACAGAAAAGCCATCTTCGCAGTCTTGCGATGAAGAAAAAACCGCTCTTCCGGATCGGCAAGGAAGGCATCACGCCGACCCTTCTTGCCGCGATCGACGATTACATCACCAAGAACGAACTCTTGAAAATCGCCTTCCTTGACGCCTCCGGAATCGTGATCGAAGAACTCGCCGAAGCGCTTGCCAAGCTGGATATCGCCGTCGTCCAGACGATCGGCAAGAACTTCGTCGTCTACCGCAGGAACCCGAAACTCGAGCACGGCATCGAGCTGCCCCGCTGATGAAGATCCTCGTCACCAACGACGACGGCTACGAGGCGGTCGGAATCCGGCTGCTCGCCGAAAAGATGAAGAAGTTCGGTTCGGTCACCATCGTCGCGCCGCACACGCACATGAGCGGCGCCTCGGTTTCGCGCGGCGGATGGTTCCAGTCGAAGGCCTACCGGCATGCGGATGACCTCTACAGCGTCGAGGGCACGCCCGCCGACGCCGTCCATTTCGCCATCTTCGGCCTCGACCTCAAGCCCGACCTCGTCGTTTCGGGCATCAACGACGGCCTCAACATCGGCATCGACACGATCTATTCGGGGACCGTCGGCGCCGCCATGGAAGCGCTCAAGGCGCGCATCCCGGCGATCGCCTTCAGTTGCGACTTCGGTCACTACGGACCGGCCGAGGAAGGCTTCGACGAGGTTCTTCAGTATGTCTTCGACCACGATCTCCTTTCCCACAATTACGTCCTCAACATCAATTTTCCCTCGAAGCGATATCTTGCGTCGAAGGGCATCGTCGTCACCGACATCGCCTTCCGGCCGATGCACCATTATTACGTCGAAGGACCCGACGGCGTCTACAAGAACAAGCGCTCCTTCCTGCCGTACGAATTCGTCTTGGACACCGACCTGTGGGCCGCGGAACACGGCTATACCTCGATCACGCCGCTCAAACTCGGAAACCGCACCTATTCCGGTCTGACCGAGCTTCGAAAGAAGGTCGGGAAGATTGAATAAGCCGAAGCTGCACCTCTGGATCTCGCTTGCCGTATACGTCCTTTTGGTCGCGACGATCTTTCTTCTGATCGCGTTCGCGGGTTTTTCGACGAACGTGAACATGACGCTGGCGATCCTCTTGGTGATCCTTTCGGCCGGCGTTTCCTACGCGACCGCAAAGCGGCGCCGTTCGTAAAGGGAGGGTCGCCATGGATCTTGCCAAGAATCTCGCCTTTGTCCGCCCGCTCATCGGAACCGCGGTCCTCATCGCGGCGACGAAATACGTCGGCGCGACGACGATCGCCGAACTCGTCGCTCTCGGCGTCCGAGACATTGCCGAAAACAAGGTCGACGCTTACCTCGAAAAGCGCGAAACGCTCAAGGAACTCCCGATCCGCTGGCATTTCATCGGCCACTTGCAGTCCAACAAGGCGAAGGGCGTGGTCGAGACGATCGACGTCCTCCATTCGCTTGACAGCCTGAAGCTCGCCGCCGCGATCCAGAAGCGGCGCGACCGTCCGCTTTCCTGCTTCGTCGAGGTGCACGTTTCCGGGGAACCCGCGAAAAACGGCGTCGCACCGGAAGCGCTTGAGGATTTTGTACGCGAACTGGCCAAGTATGATAAAATAAGGGTGATCGGTCTGATGGGCATGGCGGCGGAAACGCCGGATGAGACCCGGATCGAAGCGTCCTTTGGAACACTCGCGCGATTGCGCGATCAGATTCAGCGAAAACAGCTTCCGCACGCCCCCTGCGATTTTCTCTCGATGGGGATGTCGGGGGACTTCAAGATCGCCGTCCGATGCGGTGCGACCCACGTGCGGCTTGGCTCGATCCTGTTCAGAAACGAGGAATGACATGGGACTCTTCACGAAAAAGCAACCGATCAAGGTGACCGACGTCAGCTTCGACGCACTCGAATTCTTTCGCGTCCACGACACCGCCAAAATCTACGAATACGCCGAGAAGATCATGCATCGCGTGCCGATCGTGCTCAATTTTACCGATTGCCTGATGCAGGAAGCCAACGAGAACCTGCTCTTTCTGACGGGCGTCCTCTACGCCTGCGACGGTGAGATCGTCAAGATCCAGGACAAGATCTACCTGATGGCGCAGAAGAGCGATTTGAACGGACCGACGCTCCAACGGTTCATCAACCAGTACGGATCGAAGAAATGAACCTGGTCGGGATCGTCCTGAGATTCCTCTACGAGGTCTTCTATGTCTATTACCTGCTCATGATCGTCGTGATCCTGCTCGGATGGACGCCGCTGTTTCGGACCGGCTTCTATCGCTTCCTGTCCAAAATCACGGGCGTGTATCTCGACCATTTCACCGGCAAACTGATTTATCGCGCCGTCGACTTCACGCCGATCCTCGGCCTCATCCTCTTCCGCGTGCTGCTGTACGTGATCGAAACCTCGCTCTTTTGAGCGAAACTCGCAATTTCTTGAAATCTTCGCGCTTTCCGTGTATAATGAAATAGATATCGATTGTAAAACGATGATCGGGACACGACATGAACAAGCGGATCTTCCAAGCGACCGGACAGCAGGTGAAACGTCCGGAATCCGCCTTCACGCCATCACCCGTGAGTTGACTGCCGAATTAAAGTAAGCGGCCACGTTTCGCTCGCGTTAAGGGCTTCGAGTGCCGGCACAGCCGGAATGAAGGTGGGACCGCGGTTCATCGAAATCGCCCTTTTTCGGGGCGATTTTTGTTTTATTCCCGCGATCGACCAGGAGGAACCATGATGGATTCGAAGAAAAACTACAAAGACACGTTGCGGATGCCGGAGACCGACTTCCCGATGCGCGGGAACCTCGGACAGAAGGAACCGCAGATCCAGAAACTCTGGGACGAGATGCATCTTTATGAGAAGCTGCTTGAGCAGAACCGCGACATGCCCCCCTATGTCCTGCACGACGGACCGCCGTATGCCAACGGCTCGATCCACGTCGGCCATGCCCTGAACAAGTCCCTGAAGGACTTCGTTTTGCGCTACAAGACGATGACGGGTCATTTGGTCCGTTACATCCCCGGCTGGGACACCCACGGCCTGCCGATCGAAAACGCCCTCTCGAAGGACCGCAAGGTCGACCGCAAGTCGATGTCGGTCGCGCAGTTCCGCAAACTCTGCGAAGCGTTTGCCGTCGAACAGGTCGCAATCCAGAAGAAGCAGTTCCGCCGCCTCGGCATCCTCGGCGAATGGGATCATCCCTATCTGACGCTCGATAAGGACTTCGAAGCCGCCCAGCTGCGGCTGTTCGGCCAGATGGTCGCAAAAGGCCTCATCTACAAGGGCCTGAAGCCGGTCTACTGGTCGCCCTCCTCGGAATCGGCGCTCGCCGAAGCCGAAATCGAATATTACGACATCGCCTCGCCGTCGATCTATGTCGCCATGCCGGTCGTCTCCGGCAAAGGCCTGCTGCCGAAGAACGCCGAACTGATGATCTGGACCACCACGCCGTGGACGATTCCCGCCAACTTGGCGATCGCCGTCGGACCCGCGATCGACTACGTGCTCGTGAAGAACGAGACCGGACGTCTGCTCGTCATGGCGAAGAGCCGCCTCGAAGCCGTCGCCGCGGAACTCCAGTTCGCGAAGGCGGACGTCGTGAAGACCATCGTCGGCGCCGATCTCGAAGGCGTCACCTACCAGCATCCGCTCTATGAGCGCGTCTCGCCGGTCATTTTGGGCGAACACGTTACGACCGAAGACGGCACCGGCCTCGTCCATACCGCCCCCGGCCACGGCGAAGACGACTTTGTCGTCGGTCAGAAATACAACCTCGAGGTGTTCTGTCCCGTCGATTCGCGCGGCTGCATGACCGCCGAAGCCGGACCGCGCTTTTCCGGAATGTTCGTCGACAACGCCAATCCGGAAATCATCCTCGCGCTCGAGGAAGCCGGCGCGCTCCTCAAGTCAGGGACGATCCGCCACAGCTATCCACATGACTGGCGCACCAAGAAGCCGGTCATCTTCCGGGCCACACCGCAATGGTTCGCCTCGATCGACAAACTCAAGGACGACATCCTGCGGGCGATTCAGACGGTCCGCTGGTATCCGTCCTGGGGCGACGTCCGCCTCGGCAACATGATCAAGGAACGCGAAGCCTGGTGCATCTCAAGACAGCGCACCTGGGGCGTCCCGATCCCGGCCTTCTACACCGAGAAGGGCACCGCCCTGCTCGACCAGGTCCTGATCGAGCACGTCGCCGATATCTTTGCGAAAGAAGGCTCGAACGCCTGGTTCGAAAAGACGGCGACCGAACTTTTGCCCGACGGCTTCACCCATCCGGATAGTCCGAACGGCGTCTTCACGAAGGAAACCGACATCATGGACGTCTGGTTCGACTCCGGGTCGACGCATCACGGCGCGATGATCGACCGCGGCCAGAGCTATCCCGCCGACCTCTATTTCGAAGGCCCCGACCAATACCGCGGCTGGTTCAACAGCTCGCTCACGACCGGTGTCGCGACGATGAACGCCTCGCCCTACAAGACGCTCGTCTCGCATGGGTTCGTGCTTGACGGCGAGGGCCGGAAGATGTCGAAGTCGCTGGGCAACGTGATCGATCCGAACAAGATCATGGACACGCTCGGCGCCGACATCCTGCGCCTCTGGGTCGCCTCCGTCGACTACCAGTCCGACGTGCGCATCTCCGACGACCTCGTCAACCAGGTCGCCGAAACCTACCGCAAGATCCGCAACACCTTCAAGTTCCTCTTGGGCAACCTCGCCGACTTCGACTTCCATACGGACCAGGTCGCCGAAACGGCGATGACCGAGATCGACCGCTATTTCCTCGGAAAGACCCGCCGCCTCGTCAAAGAATGCCTGGAGGCCTACGAGGAATTCCGCTTCGACGACGTCTACCGCAAGGTGGCCAACTTCGTCACCTTCATCTCGTCCTTCTATCTCGACTTCACGAAGGACGTCCTCTACATCGAGAAAACGGACCATCCCGCCCGCCGCGCGATCCAAACGGTCATGTTCCGCATGACCGACGCGCTGCTCCGCCTGGTCGCGCCGCTGATCCCGCACACCGCCTCGGAAGCCTACGGGTATCTCCCGCACCATGACGCGCTGGACGTCGCGCTGCTTCGCATGCCGGCGGTCGAAGCATGGGACGAAGCGCTCGAGGCCAACTACGATGAATTCATGACCCTCCGCGAGACCGTCCTCAAGGCGCTTGAGGAAGCCCGCGCCGCGAAGATCATCGGCAAGTCGCTCAACGCGGGTGTCACTCTCTATCCCAAGGGCAAGGTCGCCGACCTGCTCGAACGGCTCGATGTCGACCTCGCCAGCGTCTTCATCGTCTCGCAGATTTCCGTGCGTAGGGACGGCTACGGTTCCTTCAAGGCCGTCGACGTCTCAATCGACGTCGAACCGGCGCCGGGGAAGCCCTGCGAACGCTGCTGGACGGTGTTTGAAACCCTCGACGAAGACGGGCTCTGCCCGCGCTGCGCCGCGATCGTCAAAGGCTGATGCCGCGAAACTGATCGACACGACAGGAGGTCTGTGATGCGTTCCCGACTCACCCCGAAAAACATCCTTCTCTACATCCTCGGGATCGCGACGATCGCCTTTGGCGTCGTGCTGTCGCTCAAAACCGGCTACGGCGGGAATCCGGGCGACACGCTCACGGCGATTCTCGGCAAGGTCGCCGGCGTCTCGTTTGGGATCGCGTCGCTGTTCCTCTGTACCCTCTATATCCTGTTTCTGTCGCTTTACTTCAAAACCTGGAAGTTCATGCTTCTGTTCGCCCAGGTCGCGCTCTTCTCCGTGTTCGCCGATTTCTGGGGCGTCACCGTGTTCGCCTCGTTCGCGCCGACCGGCCTCTGGGCCTTTGGCACCTTTCTGGTCTCGGCGATCGCGATCCCGCTCGGATCGGCGATCCTGATCCGGACCAAGTTGCCGGCCGGGATCTTCGACGAACTGATGTTCTTCACCGCGCACGTCACCAAGCTCAAGCTTTCGGTGGCGCGCACGCTCAACGAATCGCTGATCGTCGGCTTGGCGATCGCGATCGGCTACGCCACCGGCAACGGTCTCGGCGAGGTCGGGCTCGGCTCGATCGCCTACGTCCTGTCGGTCGGCTGGATCTTGAAAGGGATCCTGTTGCTTTTCGAAAGCATCTTCCCAGGGAGGGAACCCGCATGAATCTGAACCTGTTGATCGACCACACCTATCTCAAAGCCATGGGCACGTCGAAGGAAATCGACCAGCTCGTCGTGGAAGCGGCGCAGTGGAAATTCAAAAGCGTCTGCCTCAACCCGGTCTGGGTCAAATACGCCAAGGAAAAGCTCGAAGGCACGGGCGTCCTCGTCTGTACCGTCATCGGCTTTCCGCTCGGCGCCAACACGACCGAGACGAAGGTCTTCGAAACCCTCGACGCCGTCCAAAACGGCGCCGACGAGATCGACATGGTGGTCAATGTCGGCCGCGTCAAAAGCGGCGACGACGCCTATGTCAAGACCGAAATCGAACGGATCGTCAAAGCCGCGCATGGACGCGCTGTCAAGGTCATCATCGAAACCTGTTACCTCACGAAGGAAGAAATCGCCCGCGTGAGCGCCGTCGTCGGATCGACCGGGGCCGTCTTCGTCAAGACCTCGACCGGCTTCGGCACCGCCGGCGCGACCCCCGAAGACGTGAAAATCATGAAAGACGCCTCCCACAAGCAAGTCAAGGCCGCCGGCGGCGTCAAGACCAAAGAAGATCTCGACAAGATGATCGACGCCGGCGCAACCCGGATCGGCACGTCCAACGGCGTCGCCCTGATGACGTCGGGCGAAGGGACCGGGTACTGATGACCCTGCAGGAACAAATCATCGACGGCACCCTGTCCGCCGTCAGCACCCTGAAACCCGCCAAGGTCGCCATCAACGCGGGGTTTTACGCGCTGTTCGCGGGGGCTTTCTATTACCTGATCGGCGGTGCCATCGACCTGTTCGCGATTCTCGCGTGCGTCGTCGGCGGTCTGCTCTACAGCCTCTTCCGCGACGTTTTCACGCACCGCCGGATCAAGGCCGCCCTCGCCGGGCATCTCGCTTATGTGAAGGCGAAGCATCCGCAGCTGGAACTCTACGTCCCGATGGTCGAAAAACTCGGACGGATGATCCTGTTGAAGCGCGCCGGGCTGTTCTTCGAAGACGGCGAACTCGCCCTCGAGGCGTTTCACCAGCCGGCCTTCGCGAAGCAGCCGAAGGATTCGATCACGGTCCCGTGCGGGGTCGACTTCAAGATCCTCGAGGCCACGCCCGAAGCGACGGTCCCGCTCGTCGTGTTCCGCTCCGAACTGATGAAAAACAATTACCGCTTCCACATCGTCAATGACGAACGCGTGATCTCCCGCATCACCGCTTTCATGGTTGCGCCGGAAGCCGCCCCGATGAAGGAAGCCACCGCCATCGAAGAAAGGAACGAATGACATGCCCACTCCCCACAACACCGCCGCCGTCGGCGACATCGCCAAGACCGTCCTGATGCCGGGCGATCCGCTTCGCGCCAAGTACATCGCCGAACACTTCCTCGAAAACCCGGTCCTGTGCAATTCCGTCCGCAACATGTTTTGCTACACCGGCACCTACAAGGGCAAGCCGGTCAGTGTCATGGGTTCGGGAATGGGGATGCCCTCGATCGGCATCTATTCCTACGAACTCTTCAAGTTCTATAACGTCGAACGGATCATCCGCGTCGGCTCCGCCGGCGCCTATTCGCCCGACCTCAAGCTCTTCGACGTCGTCATCGTCGCCCATTCGTGGAGTGAATCGAACTACGCCGCGGCGCAAAACGGCACGCCGGACCACTTGATCCCGGCGAGCCCGGAGTTGCTGACCGCGCTTCGAAACGCCGCCCAGAAGACGGGCATCCGGCTTCATGAAGGGACGATCCATTCGTCCGACGTGTTCTACCGCGAAGGCGGCACGCCGTTTCGGCAGCTCCTCGCCGAGCACGGCTGCCTCGCCGTCGAAATGGAATCGTTTGCGCTCTTCCACAACGCCCGCGTTTTGAAGAAGCAGGCGGGTTGCCTGCTCACGATCTCCGACTCGCTCGTCACCCGCGAGGAGACGTCCGCCGAGCAGCGCGAAAAGGCGTTCACCAACATGATCATCGTCGCCCTCGAGGCGATCTGATCTGCAAGCGACGGATCATATCCGTCCGGAGGCGAACATGGCAAGCCGACTGATCACGCTCGACGGGTTCCGGCTGCGACTGGTCCCGACGACGAAATTCAAGACCGCATTTGTGCAGTTGCGCTTCAGCGCGCCGTTTTGCCCGGAGACTTTGAATCTTCGGGCGCTTTTGCCGTACGTGCTGCTTTCGGGAACCTCGTCGTATCCGACCAAGCGGCGCATCCAGGACCAGTGCGACCACCTGTACGGCACGCAGATCGGCGCCGGCGTCGCGAAGCAGGGGATGATGTCGGTGATCTCGTTTTCGCTCTCGGTCGTCAACGAATTCTATCTTCCGGGCGAAGCCAAGGTGTTTGACGCCGCGCTCGATCTCTTTCGTGACGTCGTCTTTTCGCCGCGCCTCTATCGCGGCTCCTTCCGCAAGGTCGTCGTCAAAGACGAAATCCGCCTGCTTCGGGAGGACATCGAGGCCGATTACGCCGACAAGGCGGAATTCGCCTTCCAGCGGATGGTCGAACACATGTTCAAGGACGAACTCGCCCGATTCCGCCCGAAAGGCGACGAGGCTACGCTCGACCAGGTCACCCCGGACGCGCTTCTACAAGCTTACCGGGACATGCTGCAAAACGATTATATCGAGTGCGCCGTCGTCGGGTCGTTTTCCGAAGACTACATCGTTGCGGCGATCCGCCGCCGTTTTTCGTTTCAGCCGCGTCCCGCCGATCCCGTCTGGACCGATACCGAGACGAAGCTGATCGAAGCTCCCGCATCGATCACGGAATATGGCGATGTGAGCCAAGCGCGACTGCAGATCGGCTACCGCGTCCCGACCCGCGCCGGATCCCCCGATTACTTTTCGATGATCGTCGCATCCGCCCTGTTCGGCGATTCCGACAATTCGCTGCTCTATCGGACCGTGCGTGAGCGGGACCATCTCTGTTATTATGTCTTCAGCGCCTACGCCGCCGCGAAGGGCGCCGTCTTCGTCTCCGCCGGCGTCGAACCCGGTCGCGCCCAAGCCGCCGCCGCGACGATCGAGGCGGTCCGCCAGCAGGTCGCCAGCGGCATGTTCAGCGACGAAGACCTCGCGGTCGCGAAAATGGCCGTCATCAAACGGATGCGCCAGGCGACCGACTCGCTCCGCGGGATCGTCGCCGACTATGCGCATTTCGACCGGCTGTACGAACGTCCCTACGATCTGCTCGAGAACATCGCTTTGGTGGACGCCGTGACCAGAGCCGAGGTCCAAACCCGGATCGCCGCGTTCGTCCTCGACACCGTCTACGAACTGACGAGGAGGGATGCCTGATGTCGACCGCATTCTCCCGCAAGCTGAACGAAACGCTGATCCGCGCGACGACGTCCTCCGGACTGAAGATCACGATCCTCCCGAAACCGGGATTCCACAAGACCGAGATCCATCTTGCGGTCGGCTTCGGCTCGATCGACGAAAGCGGCGCCAAGGGAACAAACGGCCTGCCGCAGGGAACCGCCCATTTCCTCGAGCACATGCTCTTTGAGAACGAAGCGGCCGATCCATCCACCGCTTTCGCCCGGCTCGGGGCGCAGGTGAACGCCTATACCGCCGCCGACGTGACCGTCTATTATTTCTCGACGACCGATCCCTGGCAGCCGGCGGCCGACCTGTTGTTTCACCTCGTCCTCGAACCGACGATCCTCGCCGCGGGCGTCACGAAGGAAAAACAGATCATCGCCCGCGAAATCCAGATGTACGAAGACGACGTGAACGACCTGATGTACGAGGAACTGTTGAACGCGCTTTAC
>Ga0154580_146_pt5 | contig 13334 bp, 9 predicted proteins | sample RifGroF2_FD_116009 | JGI IMG/M metagenome (GOLD analysis project Ga0154580, IMG submission 116009) | Tenericutes bacterium GWF2_57_13
CGGCGCGCAGCGCCCGCGTCGTACTCGGCGCCAATGTCGTGGTCGTCGCCACGGTCGTCGCGACGGTCGTCGTCGAAAGCATCGTCGAGGATGCGGTCGTCACGACGGTCGTCGTGGTCGCCGGAATCGTCGTCATCCCGCAGGCGGCAGTCGAGCCGATCAGGATGGTTAAGACGAATGCAAGCAGGATTTTCTTCATGGGGTTCCTCCGGTGGCAAGTGACGATCTGTGCGAAATCCGCTTGTTCCATTATAGCGCAAAAAGATTGTTTTGAAGCACATGCGTTGCGCTTGAAAAAACCGAACCGGTCAGCGCGCGTCCCGGTGCAGAAGCACGTATGTGTCGAAAGTGCCGTCGGGATGCAGATCGACGATGCGGCCGCCCTTCGGGAAGCCCGGCATCGCGTAGTCGTGCTGCCCGCTCACCCGACCGTAGGCGTAGGTGATGCCATCGCGTTCGAAGGCGAAATCGTTCACATGGTCGTGCCCAAAGAACACGCCCTTGGCGCTCTTGTTGGCGACGAGCGCCGCGTGATAGCCGAAATCGATCGGAGCGGCGCATACCGCTTCGTTCTTTTCGCCACGAAACCGGCTTGCGCCGGGATCGTCCCACGTCCGCACGACGGCCGGCGGAATATGCTGGAAGATCACGCTCGGGAGGATCCGCCCCGCGTGGGAAGCACAACTGCGAAGCACGCCGCCGATCCATTCGATCTGCGTCGGGAGAATCGTCCCATAGCCCCATTTCGGCGTTCCGCCGATGTCATAGGTCGCGTCGTTGTGGCTGTCAAGACCAAAGACGAGCCAGTCGTCGCCGATTTCCAGGACGAAGTCCGAATCATCGGATACCGGGTCAGACGGCCAGACGAACCGACTCCCCGCGGCGGCCGCCCGCAATGCCGATTTGGCGTTTCCGTGTTCGGCGTCATGGTTTCCGAAAACGAGCGTCCAAGGCACGGATAACTGTTCCATCGTCGCCCGAAGGCGACCGTAGAGCGCAATCGCGGTCGGGCACATGACCTGGTCGCCGGTGAAGATCACCAGATCGGGCGTCGCGAAGCGGACGAGGTCCAGGATCCGGGCGTCGACCGACGGATCGAGGGAATTGTCCATGTAGTGAAGATCGGTCAACTGGAGGATCCGAAACGGTCGGTTTCGCGGCATCGTCAGGCGTCCGGCGAAACCCTTCATGCGTCGAGCCCCCGGGCCGCGATCACGTCGCGGTAGAACAACCCGCTCTTCTTGACGGTGCGTTTCTGCGACACCGGATCGATATGGACGATTCCGAACTTCATCTCATAGGTCCCCCATTCGAAATTGTCGAACAGACTCCAGGCGTAATAAGCCGTCACCCGGCACCCGTGGCGGATCGCCCGCGCGACGGAAAGCAGATTTCCTTTGTAGTAAGCGAGCCGGTCGTCGTCTTGCACGACACCGTCTCTGACGATGGAATCTTTGAAGGCGGCGCCGTTCTCGGTGATCTGGATTTCGACGCCGTAGCTCGCTTCGAGGTCCATGAGCAGATCATAAAGCGATTCCGGCGCGACCTCCCAGCCCATCTCGGTGAAGACGGAATTGGGGTCTGGACGGTCTTTTGAACCAAGGAACGCGTTGTCGGAATCGGCCTTCTGCACGCCGCGCGAATAGACGTTGATGCCGAGAAAGTCGGAAGGATTCGAGCGAAGCGTCTCCATGTCGCCCGGCCGGATCGGCGCGCCGGCGCCGAACCCGGCGTAGCGTTCGACCATGTCGGCCGGATAGCGGCCCTTCAGGACGGGATCGAGGAACCAGCGGTTCAAAAACCCGTCGACGCTTCTTGCGGCGGCGACGTCGGCCGGATCGGCCGATGCCGGATACTGCGGCGACAGGTTCAACACGATGCCGATCTTCCCGTCGGCGTATTTGCTTCGGCGGTAGCATTGGACGGCCGCGGCGTGGGCGATTAACAGATGATGCGCGATGGTCAGTTGACGGGCGAGCGGTCCGTCGTTGAGAAACGCCGCGCACCACGGCTCGTTGTGCGTATACCAGGTCTTCACGCGGTCGCCGTAATGGTCGAAAAGAAAGCGCGCATAGTCTAGATATGCATCGATCGTCGCGCGGTTTTCCCATCCGCCCGCGGATTCGAGCGCAAGCGGCAGGTCGCCGTGCCAGATCGTCACGGCCGGGCGGATGCCGGCCGCAAGCAGCGCGTCGATCAGAGCGTCGTAAAAGGCGACGCCCAAATCGTTGATGCGGCCGATGCCGTCGGGGAAGATGCGCACCCAGGAGATCGAAAAGCGATAGGTCTGCAGACCCAGTTCCTGCATCAAGGCGATGTCTTCGCGGTACCGATGGTAGTGGTCGCAGGCGACGTCCCCGACCGGTCCGGTCGGGCGGCCGTGTTCGTCACGGTTGCGGAGGTCCCAGGCGGTCTTGCCCCGTCCGTCTTCATCGAAAGCGCCTTCGATCTGATAGGCCGAGGTCGCGGCGCCAAAGGCGAACCCGTCCGGAAACAGTCTTTTTGTCATGAGGGTTCCTTTCGTGAAAGGCGCGGCGATGCCGCGTCAGTCGAGCCGGTCGTAGGCGATTGCGGCGAAGAGGACGGCGGCGATCCCGTAGGACCAGTCGGCGCGCCTTGGCACGAGCACGTAGCCGAGATAGGGAAACAGCGGAACGGGGATCGTCGGATCGCTCACTTCGGGCAGCGAAGGACCGTCCTTGAACGCATCGACGACCGCCCGGAAGGCGGCGACGCCGGCGTCTTTGAAGCGTTCGTCGAGCAACCCCATGCGGTACCCTTGCATGAAGCCGGAAGCGATCAGGGCGGTCGCGGAGAGTTCGCGGTAGGTCTTCTTTTGGCCGAGCAGCGTATGGAAGGTGCCGTCCGGACGCATCAGCGGCAAAACCGCCGCGCAGGTGGTTTGGAAAATCGCTTCGATCCCGGCGCGTTCGGGATGATTCCCGATGTTCTCGAGAATCATCGGCAGACTCGCGACGACCCAGCCGTTCCCGCGCGCCCAATACAGTTTCCGGCGCGGATAATGGGTCTTCTGTTTCACCCAGTAGCTGTGATACCAAAGCCCGTCCTGCGGATCCATCATATACTTCGCCATCACCCGCGGCTGGCGCGCGGAAATCGTCAGAAGTTCGGCGTCGTTCGCGTACTTCGCATAGAGCGACGGAAACACCGAAAACATCATCAGGCTGTCGACCCAGATCGATTTCGGATAGAGTTTCCCGATGAAGCTGTTGCCAAGATGATTGACCGAGTCCTCGATCAGCCGCGGCTCGTTGCGCACGTAGTCGAGGACCTTGGCGGTAAGGGCCGCATAGCCGGCATCGCCGGTCTTCTTCTGCATCATGAAGGTGATCAAGCCGGGGGCGGCGGTGTCGCTCTGGTCGACGACCGGTGGGTGCTGGACATAATAATCGCAGTATCCCCGCAAAAACGCCGTGTACCGGTCGGCGTCTTCGTGCTCGTCAAGGAGGGCGAGCGCAAAGCCGAGCAGCGCTTCGCCCCACATCCATTTCATCTTCGGTTCAAAGGTGCGAATGACGCGGTCGGCGATCGCGACGGCTTTCGCGTAATATGTTTTATCCATGGAATGCCTCCTCGGCGGACGCTTCGGTCCGCACCGCATGATCGAAATGTAGCGTCAATCGCTCACCGTGCGCGGCGATGATGAGTTCGTCGGGTTTGCGCGGCGCCCGGACGAACGGCGTGTCAAACCGCGGATAGTCGGTGTCGACAGGGACACCGTCGATGAAGAACCCGTTTCGATCCGCCAGTTCGTAGCGGCGGTCCAGCGAGACGGAAAAACGCCGTGTCGATCCACAAAACCCACCGTCGCGGACCCAGGCGACGAAGGCGGTGAAGGAGCCGTGTTCGGCGGCGGAACCGAGGACGACCGCAAAATGCGAGACCCGGCCGGTGAACACGAGATCGAATCCATCGCGGAGCGTACCGACGACATCGGAGCGGATCGCGATGTAACTTTGATCGACGCGTCCGGCGTGGAACGTTCCGGCGTGGATCGTTTCGGAGAAGTCGTCTTCGGGAAAATGGAAATGCACGAAAGCCTGCCGTGCACGTTCGAGATATCCCTTGCGGCCGCGGGTGTCATACTTGATGAGCAGGACGTTTTGGTCGGCCGCGAGGTGCGGATTCTTGCCGTTGCCGACCCAGTAGGAGGGACTGAAGTTGCGCGCCGGATCGTCGAACATCGGACTGCCGGGGTGGGTCGAGAAGACGTTTACCCGATGCGGCAGGGTCGCCTGCCAGAGGTGCTGCTGGTCCCCGAAGAAGCCGGGGCGGTATTCCTGCGCGACCGAAAGCTGATAGTCGTGCGTCTTGTAGGTCATCGTATTCGCGCGTTCGATCGCGACGCCCTGCGTCGCCGGATTGAGGATGCGGACGAGGGCGGGAAGCAGCCCGAGTTTCTTCAAAATCGGGATGTTCACCTTCGATAGGTCGCGGAGGAACGTGTTCTCGCCCAGGTTCCAGGCCTCGAACATCGCCATCGTGAGCGAAATCGATGCGATGTTCGTGAAAGCCTCCATCGCCCAGAGGTAGAGGCCGCGGTCGTCGAAGGCGGCGTTTGGGAGTTCCCGCTTCACCTCCGAGAGGTTCAACCCCATCGAATCGCGGACCGTGAACGGTCCCGGATCGTGGGCGATCCGGATGATCGCCTGAGGAACGCGGTAGGTTTTGCAGAGCAGGAACAACGCCGAGATGCGGGTCCAGTCATCGACGTAGTCCGCCCCGCCGAACCCGAAGGCGGCGTGAAGCAGGTCGTTCACGTCAGCTTTTTGCGAGTCGCGTTTCTGCGTCTCGTAACAGCGGCCGGAAGCCGCGACGAAAGCGCCCTGGAAGGAATGGTGGGCCATGTCGAGGAACAGCAAGTCAAGGATGATCTTCGCGCGGACCGATATATCTTCTTCCGCGTGGTCGGCGAGGAGCGCAAGCGGCGCGACGTCCTCTTCGTAGTAGGTGTTCGAATGGAACTCGTTGAATCCGTAGAGAAAGCGGTACTTCATCCAGCGCATCAGAAGCGATTTCGCCTTGGCGCGGTGTTCCGCCCCCGGCTTCTTGTCGTTATCAAAGATCCGGTCGGGAAAACAACCGCCGGCGAGGTATTCGCAGGCGGCGAACAACAGTTGATGGTTTTCCGACCAGAAACACATCCCGTCGGAACCCGGTTCATCCATCGCGTACTTGAAGGAAAGAATGGTCGATTCGATGCGCAGCACGGTCGCATCGGCGAGCAGGGACCGATAATCGATGAACGTCTTGAGGAGGCAGATCAGGCGGAAGTCGGCGCAGTCGTACCGGGCGTCGACGAAATCGCAGAGGTCCAAAATCGGCGCTTCGTCGATGGTGACGCCGCGGTCGAGGTCCCGGATTCCGGCGAAGCACTTCGTGTTCATCTTGACCTGCATCCCGACGTCGGTTTTGACGCTCATCGGATCAGAAGAGGAGTTTGCCGAGGTCGGCGAGTTCCGCTTTTTCGACCGCGGACAACCCGTCCGGTCCGACGGCGTTGCGGATCTTGAGGAGGTTGCGGACGCGTTCGCTGCGCGCGTTGGTGAGGACGAAGCGACGGGCGACGACCCAGCCGACGGCCATCAGGAGGATGAAGCTGCCGGCCATCGCGATGCGGATGCCGATCTGCGCCGACAGCGGCTGATCGGGAACCGGCATGGCTTCGGTCGGGGTGACGTAGCCGGAGATCGACAGCATGAGGCCGAAGATCTGGATTGCGATTGCGGCCGAGATCTTGCGGATGAAGGTCATGATGCCGCTGTAGGACCCGGTCGCCCGATCGACATCCTTGAGTTCGCCGACATCGACGGCGTCCGGGAAGATGATCCAGCTGATGAGCTGCGCGCCGGCGAAACCGATCGCCGTCACGGCGGTCAGGGCATAGGCGCCGACGATCGGCCATCCGGCCGGATAGAGGCCGACGCCAAGAAAGCCGACGAGCGCGAGGGGCAGGCCGAAATAGTAGATCTTCTTCTTGTCGACGGTCTTGACGATCTTATGGATCACCGGGAACATCAAGACCTGCACGCCGATGAAGATGCCGAGGAACACGGTCGAACTGCCGGACTGAAGCACGTACTTCGAGAAGTAGATGATCCCCGAACCGAGGATGTCCATCGAGATCGACTGGCAGAGATACATATAGACGAGGCCGCGGAAAGCCTTGACGCGAAGCGGCCGGACGAACGCGGTCACGGTGATCTTCGTCTTCGTCTCGGTAATCGCGGCGCGTTCCTTGGTGAAGAGCCCGATCAGGATCAGCGGGATGATGAAGAAAATCCCGAACCCGAGCGCGATCGACAAATAGAATCCGGATAGCGAGATCGACCCCGCCGTATAGGCGTCGAGGATCATCGTCGGGACGAGCGTGCAGACCGCCGAGGCGATCGTCGAGAAGACGAGCCGGAGGATGTTCACGCCGTTGCGCTCCTGAATGTCGGTCGAGATTTCCGCCGAAAGCGAACTGTACGGGATCGCGACGAACGTATCGACGGTATTGTAGAACAAGAGCGTGGCGAGCGCAAAGCCGCCTTTTGCGAGATCGGACTGCCATCCGCCGGTGGGAATCCACAGCAGCAAAAATCCAAGCAGGACGGCGAACGAGCCGAACAGGATGAACGGCCGGCGACGCCCCATCTTGGTCCGGGCGTTGTCGGTGATCGCGCCGACGAGCGGATCGCAGACGGCGTCCCAAAGTTTCGACACCATCACGATGGCGCCGGCGAACGCCGGATCGAGTCCGACGATGTCGGTGAGGAAGATGAGGTAGAGGACGCTGATGAGCGCCTGCGCGCCGCCGCCGAAGACGTCGCCCCACGCGAAGATGACCTTTTCACCGGTTTTCATTTTTTCAGTCTGCATTGGAATCCTCCTGGAAAGCGAAATGGGTTGTTGCGTTTGATCTAAGGTAGCGGATGCTTTGCGCAAGATCGTCGAACGGACGCTTGCTGTTCTGTTCGATCGCGGCGTAGGACGCATGTCCCGCCGCGGCGGCGAGGACCGCCGGAAAGTCGACGATCCCGGCGCCGCAGGGCGCATCGTGGGCGAAAGCGCAGCCCTTGCGGGGGACGCAGTCGCGCAGATGGAGGCCGATGACGCGGGCGCCGAGCGCTTCGATCCATAACGCCGGATCGACGCCGGATTTGGTTACCCAGTACGTATCGACGACGAACTTCACGGCGGGATCCGTCGCTTCGAGGAGGATGTCGAACTTGCGCCGGCCGCCGGCGCGCGCAAATTCGAAATCGTGATGATGGAAGGCGAACGCAAGGCCTCGGGCAGCGTACATCCGAGCGAGTTCGTTCAATTCCGCCGCAAACTTTCGGATCGCGCGGACGCCGCCGAAGATCGCCCGGGTCGAGAGCACTGAGGCGACGACGAGCGGACAGCCGACGGTGCGGCAAAACGCCGCGATCCCGTCCGGATCCGCTTCGAGCAAGACCGGCTTGACCTGGATCGAGGTGACCTTGAGGCCGCTGCGGACGACGCGGTCGGCGGTCTGTTGGGTCCAATCGACGCGGGCGAGTTCGACCGCTTCGATGCCGAGCGAGCGGATCCGTTCGCAGGTCTCGCCGATGTCTTCGGCGAGTTCCCGGCGGACCGTATAGGTCTGGATCGCGAGTTGCATGTCAGTCGTCCTCGGATCGGACGTTTTGTCCATAGTTGAGGGTCAGCGTATGGCCGCCATAGGCGAAGACGATCTCTTCTGCCTTGCGGGCGACCGAACCGTTTTCCACGTAATCGCTTTCGAACCGGTCGTACTGAAGATCCTGGACGACGCCGTCGATCGCGAAGGATTCGTCGTAGGTCGCTTCCAGAAGGGTCAATGCGGCGTCGCCGTCAAGCATCGTCCGATAACTCAGGGCCGATGCGTAGACGGTCAACTCGTTGCCGTAGATGCGGGTTTTGAAGTCGGCAAAGCTCTCGACGTCGGTCGAGGAGAGTTCGATCACGAAAGCGTGCATCCCGGGGCCGGTCTGGACAAGATCGTACTTATCGGTGAGAACGTCACCCGCAGAACCGCGGACGAGCATGTCGTCGCGGTCGCCCTCGAGGTCGCTTGTGGCGAACGGGACGAAGGCAAGCGGATGATTGGCGAAAATCGCAACGTGCGTGCCGTCCACCGTTCCGAAGATGATCCCGTCGGAAAGTCCGGATTCGTCGACTTCATCGAAAAGTTCGACCGGGAAGTAGGCGTGGGTCGTTTCGGGAACGACCATCGGTTCCATGAAACCCGCTTTTTCCGGCGGGAAGTACAGCGAGATCGAGACATTCCGTTCCTGGACCGAATAGGGATTGCGGCCGTTGCCGACCCAGTAGGTCGGGGTTCCGGAGCGGCGCGGGATCTTCGCCGGCTGGGACGTGAAGATCGACAGTTCGTTGGTCAGGTTGATCGACTGGACCGCCTGCTGGTCGGCATACCCGCCGGGTTGATGCGCCTGTGCGGTGTGCATCGAATAATGGTCGGTCACGTAGGTGTAGACGTTGGCGCGCTCGATCGCGACGCCGTCCGTCGAGGGTTTCAGGAGGGCACTCACGGAGTCAAGGAGCCGGAAGGCGCGCAAGAGCCAGATGTTGACGAGTTTGAAATCGTTCAAAAATTCGTTCGTGAACATGTTGTTTTTCCCGATGTAGGCGATCGTGTTGTCGATCACTTCGGGATTCGTGAAGGCTTCCATCCCGAATTGCATCATGATTTGCTTGTCATCCTGCCCAAGCAGGCCTTCGGCTTCGAGTTCGGACGCATCGAGCGACTGGCTGCCCTTGACGACCTTCGCCCCCGCGGGGACGTCGAAGATCGCGAGGATCGCATCCGGCACCGTATAGAAAGGCTGGCCGAACGCGTCGGTCGCCTCGATCATCTGTCGGAAGCAGTTGAAGAAGCCGTTCTTCGAAAACTTCCAGCCGGTTTCATACGCTTCGGTTTCGGTCGGCTGGACGATGAAGTCGACGTAGTTGCGCATGCGGTTTCCGACATCATCGGAAACGCGGTTGTCCGAATACATGCGTCCGCTCGACGACAGGAAGATGTAATAGGTCCGGGGGTCGCCTTCGTCGTCGACGCCTTCGTATCGATAACTCTGGCTGGCGAGGTCATACCATAAAAGATCCATGATCATCTTCATGCGGTTGACCATGAGCGGATCCTCGGCGAACTGGATGAAGTTCGCCATCGGTCCGATGTCTTCGGGATAATAGTTGTTGGAATACCATTCGGTGAAGCCGTAGTCGAACCGCAGCTCCATCCAGGCGTTGACACGCGCGGCGGCCATCGCCATGTGTTCGGCGCCGGTCTTCCCGTCGACTTCAAAGACACGGTCCGGGAAGGTTTGGCCGACAAGGTATTCGGAGACGGAAAACAGAATCTGGTGGTTTTCCGACCAATAGCACATCGAATCCTCGCCGCCCTGGTCCATCCAGTACTTGAAACCGAGGAGGACCCGTTCGAGTTCGGCGACGGACGAGGCCGGCATCATCTCCCCATAGGACAAGTACAAGCGGACGAGCGAGTTGACGCGGAAATCGGCGACGTCGTAGCGGGCGTCCACATAGGCGATCGATCCCGCCAGTTCGGCGTTCACGAACGTCTCGGTCAAATCGATTCCGACCGGCAGCCCGGTGCCGTTCACAAGCGAATCATAGTAGAAAAGCAGCCGTTCGCCGCCGCCGGTGTCAAACGACGTTTCCGGGCCGGAAGGAAGCGGATCGATGCCAAGGTTCACGGCGACCTGGACGCCGACGCTGACGAGCAGAAGGACGAGGAAGAGGACGACGGAAAGCACGATGCGTTTCGCGGTTTTGCGCTTTGGTTTCATGGGAGCACTCCGTTCGCGCGCGCCGTGCGGTCATTTGACCGCCGATGCGCCTGATGGTATTCTATCATAGGATGACGGACTTTCAAATATGCGCGCGAAGAAAAGTTGCGAACGTTTTGTTCAAAAAAAAGACACGCAACTAGCGTGTCTTGAAAAATCACGGCCGGGGTCCGTAATACTGGTAGTAATGCACTTCGATGTTCCCGTTGTAGAGCTTGCGTTCGCGGTCCGGCTTGCGCTTCATCAGGGTTGAAAATCCGGGATACGACGTGAGCAAATACAGCGACCAGTTCGCGAGCGGTCCGAAGACGGCCTTCATGTCCTGATACAGTTTCGTCTGGTCGGGATCGCCGGCGAGCCGTTCGCCGTAGGGCGGATTGGAAATCAGGATGCCGCGGTCACCTTGATAGAGGACGTCGCGGTAATCGGCGGTGGAGAAGCGGATGCAATCGTCGACGCCGGCTTCGGCGGCGTTCTCCTTCGCCGCCGCGATCGCTTTTTCGTCGAGATCGGAAGCGAAGATGGAAAGGGGCGTGTCATGATCGATGGCAAGATAGGCTTTCCGCGTTTCCTCGGTCCAGAGCTCTGGATCGAGCCACGGCCAGTGCCGGAAGGCGAAGTCCCGGGAGAGTCCCGGCGCGATGTTTTTGCCGATCATGGCCGCTTCGATCGGGATCGTTCCCGATCCGCAGAAGACGTCGTAGAGAACGCGGTCCTTGCGCCAGTAGCTGAGCAGGACCAAGGCGGCGGCGAGCGTCTCCTTGAGCGGCGCGATGACCGGCGCGACGCGGTAGCCGCGCTTGTGCAAAGCGGTTCCGCTGGTGTCGATCGTCAACGTGGCGATATCGTTCAACACGGAGACGAGGACGGGGAAGTCGGCGCCGGTTTCCGGAAAACGCGTCACCGCATGCCGGGTCCGGAGCCGATCGACGATCGCTTTCTTGACGATCGCCTGACAGTCGGAAATCGAAAACAACGTCGATTTGATGGATTTTCCGTCGACCGGGAATTTTCCGTCGACGGGAATGAGGTCTTCCCAAGGGAGCGCCGCGGTGCCGTCGAACAATTCGTCGAAGGTGACGGCGCGGAATTCACCGACCTTCAAAAGGATGCGGTCGGCGGTTCGGATCCAGAGATTGGCGCGGGCGATGCCGGCATCATCGGAACGGAAGGTGACCTTGCCGTTCTCGGTTTTGACGATCTCAAAGCCGAGATCGGTGAGTTCGCGCTTGGCGACCGTTTCAAGGCCGAAGGTGGTCGTCGCGATCAGTTCGTAATGTCCCATGGGTTCTCCCGCGGAGCATTCGCCCCGTCTCTTCTATTGTAGCATGATTCGTGCTGAACACCGTTCGGAATCCTCACCCGTCAATGGTGACGGACGACTTCGAAGCGTTCCATCGTGTAAGTGTCGTCCGGATCGATCCCGCCCTTTTGGAGCGCGATCGAAAGCTGGTCCTCGACGCGGTCGACGCCTTCGAGGTTGGGTAACAACAAGCCGCTTTTCCTTCCCTTGCGGACGATCACGCCATAGCGTTTCGGATCGAGTTCGGCGATCGACGCGACCGGCTCGGCTTCCCCGAGGACGTCGACGCTGTAGACGAGGCGGGAAAGTTCGTCGGCCCCGACCGGATCGAAGCGGGGGTCGCGGGCTCCGGCGCTGACGGCGTTTTGGATGATCTCGTCTGCGACGCAGTCGGTCGTCGCCGCAATCGTGCCGATGCATCCCCGCAGCCGTCCGTCGCGTTTGAGCGAGACGAAGACGCCGGCGGCGCGATCCGTCAGATCGGCGGATAGACCGGTCGGTCGCGCGATCCGACGGCGGTGCAGGACGTATTGCTCGAGCGTCTGCCGTGCGAGCTTCACGTAGGGATCTTCATGGGTCTTCTGGGCGGCGAGGATGTCGCCTTGTGCGCGTTCGTACGCAACGTCGAACCGGCGGGCGGCGTCTTCTCCGATCGGTTCGAACGCGGCGACGGCATAACCGACGCCGAAGGGGCCTTCATAGGAGAGCAGTTCGCTTTTCACGGTAACGCCGTCCAGCGCTCCCGCCATGATCGTGAAACTACGCAGTCCGCACTCGCCGGCGGCTTCGCAGAAGTCGTCATCGAATGCCAGAAAACGTCCGAAATCAGCGGAAGCCATCGCTTCGGTGATCGCTTTGTCGAATTCCGGTCCTTCGGTCGCGAAGCCGTACGGACCGTCGCTTGTGAGTTTGTGCGAAAGGTCGCCGCTGGCAATCAGGACGACGCGCTTTTTACTGTTTTGAATGGCTTCGGCGAGACACTTGCCGAAACGGTAATGATCGAGCGGGGAGAGTCCGGAAACCGAAATGCGCACGAGTTCGTAGTCGTGGTACCGTTGATTGACGAAATGCAGCGGCACCATCGTGCCGTGGTCGAGGCGGCGGATCTTCTCCCCGAGACCGCCGGCGGAGATGCCTTCGCGGCCGGCGATCAAAGCGATCGCGGCGGCAAGCGTCTGGTCGTACTTGACCGTGCATCGTTCGGCAGGCGCGCGGAATTGGGAAAGATCGCCCTCGGCGCCGGCGCCGGGCGAGATATGGATGTAGTCGGCGTAGAGGATCGAATGCGGGGAGATGAGCACGATCGTTTCGGGACGCATCTGTTCGATGCGGCGGGCGACCGCTTCATAGGCTTCGATCGTCTTGTTGATTTTTTGTTCCTCTCCCTTGCCGACCGCGGGGACGATCAAGGGCGGATGCGGAACGATGAAGGCAGACAATAGCGACATGGCGATTCCCTCCTGATCGGGAAATGACTTCAAACGTTGCCGAGATGGATGACGTGAAGACCGGCGGCGCGGCCGATTTCCTGCGCGCGATGTAAAATCGCGAGCGGGGTCGGCGGTGTCTGAAACATCTTCCAGGCCGGAAAGAAGCGCGAGATGTGCCACGGAACGTCCGCGCCGACGGTGCGGAAGAGATCGGCCGCGACCGCGGAAAGCGCGACGTCGGTATCGTTCACGCCGGGGACGACGAGCGTCGTCACCTCGACGTGGACATGGGCTTCGTGCATCGTTTTGATGATGCCGAGGACCGGCTCGGCGGTCGCCCCGCAAAAGGTTTCATAGACGAAGGACGCGGGGCCCTTGTAGTCGACGTTCGCCGCGTCGAGCCACGGCAGGATCGCCGCAAGCGTTTCCTGGGTCATGAAGCCGTTGGTGACCCAGACGTTCTTGAGGCCGGCGGCGCGGGCAAGCTTCATCGTTTCCAGCGCATATTCGACGAAAATCGTCGGCTCGGAATAGGTATAGGCGATCGACGGGCAGTGCGCCGCGAGGGCGCGGCGGACATGCTCGGCCGGCCTCACCAAGGTACCGGCGATCGGCTTGTCGGGTTTCGGGTTCTGCGAGATGTCCCAGTTCTGACACCAGGCGCAGCGCAGATTGCAGCCGACGGCCGCAAACGAATAGATCCTCGTTCCGGGCAGGAAATGATAGAGCGGCTTCTTCTCGATCGGGTCGACGGCCGATGCG
>Ga0154580_134_pt2 | contig 13219 bp, 10 predicted proteins | sample RifGroF2_FD_116009 | JGI IMG/M metagenome (GOLD analysis project Ga0154580, IMG submission 116009) | Tenericutes bacterium GWF2_57_13
ATTTCCTGTCCTGAACCTCAAGCCAAGCGCCGTCGGCCTTGGCTTCTTCATCATTCAAAGGGGGAATCCGTCTTGATCACGATCGTCACCGGGGGCATCGACTCCTGCAAAACCACGAAACTGACGTCGCTTTATGCCGAATCCGGGCAAGGCGACGGTTTCGCGATGATCAAGCGGATGGCCGGAAGGCATGTCCGCGGCTATGACGCCCGCCGGCTCGCGACGGGCGCGGAAACGCCGCTCGTCTACCGCAGCGGCTTTGAACCCGAGAACCTCGAAGTGGCCTGCTCGATCGGTCCCTACCTGTTCGCGGCGGCGCCGTTCCAAGCCGTCAAGGAACAGCTGCGCGCGATGATCGCCGACCGCGTCGCGCCGATCTATTTCGACGAGATCGGCGAACTCGAGCTCTCCGGTTCCGGTTTCGACGACGTGATGCAGGAATTGGTCGCCTCCCGACTTGACCTCGTCGTCGTCATCCGCGAAGAATTCGTGTCACGCGCGATCGACCGGTACGGCCTTCAGGGCTGTCGCCTGGTCGAATCGATCTAGGAGGCGGACGATGGACGACCTTCTCATTCGCAACGGCTCGATCTGGAACGGCACACGCTTTGAAGTGTCCGACGTGTCCGTGCAAGACGGCAAAATCGTCGCGATCGGCACAAACGCAGGACCGGCCCAAACGGTCTTCGAGGCTTCGGGGCGGTTCGTGTTGCCAGGGTTCATCGATCCGCACGTGCATTTTTCGCTCGATCTCGGCAAGCTGCACTCGGCCGACGACTTCCGGTCCGGCAGCGTCGCCGCGGCCTTCGGCGGCGTCACCACGTTCATCGACTTCCTCGCCCCGACCGATAACGAAAACGACCTCGAGCGCGCCTATTATGCGCGCCTCATCGAGGCCTCCTCATCCGTCGTCGACTACCGGTTCCACGCCACGATCAAGCATCCGAAGGGCGATCTGGAAGCGTATGTGAAGAAGATGCTGTCGCTTGGGATGACCACGCTCAAACTCTTCACCACCTATTCCGATTCCGGCCGCCGCACCGACGACGACCAGATCGAACGTCTGCTCGCCCTGTCGGAGCGCTACGGGTTTACGATCCTCGCCCATATCGAGGACGATTCGATGATCACGATGAAGGATTTCTACGTGCCCGCCGATTTGCCGAAATCCCGCCCCGCCGCGGGCGAAACGGCGGAGGCGCTCAAGCTCGCCGGTTTCGTCGAGAAGCACGGCGGGACGCTCTACATGGTCCATCTGTCGAGCGGGACGACGCTCGACCGCTTGCGAGAGCGTTATCCGCACTTGCTCAACCGGAAATTCTTTATCGAAAGCTGTCCGCATTATTTCGCCTTCACCGAAGACGTCCTGTCGCGTGCGGACGGATGCCTCTACACGATGTCCCCGGCGCTCCGCACCGCCGCCGAGCGCGACCGTCTTTGTGCCGGATTCGCCGATGTCTATGCGATCGGGACCGACCACTGTCCGTTCCGTCGCGAAGAGAAGGAACACGACCGGCTCCGCGACATCCCGATGGGGATCGGCGGCGTCGAACACGCCTATGAAGTCCTGTCCGCGCGCTTCGGCGCCGCGGTGATCCCGAAGATGACCGAACATCCCGCGAAGATCAACGGGCTGTCCGACCGGAAGGGTACCATCGCGATCGGCCATGACGCCGACTTCGCGATCGTCCGGTCGGTCAAGGAACGGATCGTCTCGGACCATTCGCACGGTCACACGGTCTGGACCGGAACCGACGTCGACGCCCGGATCGAAGCCACGATCCTTCGCGGCGCGTTCGCGGTGAAGGACGGCCGGTTCCTCGGGACGAAGGGACAGTATGTCGGAAGGAAGCCCGAGCGATGACGACGATCACGAATGCCAACCTCTATGATTTCGTCACCTACCGCACAAACCAGTTCGTCCGCTTCGACGACACGATCCGCGCCATCGGACCGATGTCGCGCTACCGCCCCGAGGGCGGCGACGTCGTCGATCTGCACGGCGGACTGCTGATGCCCGGACTGATTCTCGGCCACACCCATGTCTATTCCGCCTTCGCCCGCGGGATGAACGTCCCGTTCGCCCCGAAGACGTTTCAGGATTTGCTCGACCAGCTTTGGTGGAAACTCGACCGGAATCTCGATCTTCCCGCCGTCTACGCCTCGGGCGCGTCGATGGCTTACGAGTATCTGCGCAACGGCGTGACGACGATCATCGACCACCATGCGTCCGGTGCGATCGACGCATCGCTTTCGACGCTTTCGCAGGCGATCGTTCAAGATGCCGGGATGCGCGCCGCGTTCTGCTTTGAGACGAGCGACCGCTTCGACGTCGCCGCCTGCATCCGGGAAAACCTCGCGTATGCCAAGCAAGCCGTACCCGGCCGATCGGCCGCGCTGTTCGGCCTGCACGCCGCGATGTCGCTTTCCGATGACACCCTGGCCCTCGTCGCCGAGGCGAAAGGCGACCTGCCCGTCCACGTCCACGCCGCCGAAAGCGCCGAAGACGAGGAACTCGCTTTGAAGCGGTATGGGTGCCGCGTGATCGAGCGGTTCGACCGCTTCGGGCTGCTTTCGCCGGGGTCGCTTTTGGTCCACTGCGTCCATTGCGACGACGACGAACTCGCGCTTCTGAAGGCGCGCGGCGTCACGGTCGTTGTCAATCCATCGTCCAACATGAACAACGGCGTCGGGCTCCCCGATGTCAAAAAAATGCTCGGGATGGGAATCCCGGTGATTCTCGGCGACGACGGTCTGTCCGCCTCGGCGGCCGTCGAAATCCGCAATCTCCGCCTCGCGATGAACCACCGTTACGGCAATCCGACCGTGTTCACGATGGACGACGAGCGGCAGATCATCCTCGAAACGTATAAGTTCGCTTCCGCCCTGCTCGGCGTCAAGCTGGGCCGGATCGAACCCGGCTTTGCGGCGGACCTCGCCGCCCTCGATTATCTCCCGCCCACCCCGATGGATTCTGACAACGCCTTCGGTCACGTCGTCTTCGGGCTCTGCCAAGCGTTTCTGCCGCGCCATGTGTTCGCCGCCGGCGTCGCCGCGGTCAAAGACTACGTCCCCGCGGCGCACCTCACGGAACACGCGAAAGAATCGATCGAATGCGCGAAAGCGGTCCATGACCGCATCGCCGCGGAAGGAAGGAAACGATGAACGATCTCCTCGGCGTCCAATTCGACGGACTCCAACTCGATAATCCGCTGATGCCCGCCTCCGGCCCGCTCGTCGGCGACTTCGACAAGCTCCGGTTCATGCAGGACGCCGGCTGCGGCGCCGTCGTCACGAAAACGATTTCGACGAAAGCGCCGGTGATCCCGCGGCCGTGCATCTACGGCGACCGCGACTACGTGATGAACTCCGAACTGTGGAGCGAACATCCGCTGGCGACCTGGGTCGACGTTTTTCTCCCCGCCTTCATGAAGATCAAAGACCGCCCGCTCATCATCTCGGTCGGCTACACCGAAGCCGACATGGAACTTTTGATCCCGGCGCTCGACCGCTTCGCCGACGCCTTCGAGGTGTCGACGCACTACGTCGGGACCGACCTCGCCAAGATCGGCCGGACCGTCGCGGCGATCCGCGCCCGCACGGCCAAGCCGATCTACATGAAGATCAGCCCGCATCTGCCGGATGCCGCCGGGTTCGCCGCAGCGATCCGGCAAAACGGCGCCAATGGCGTCGTCGCCGTCAACTCGCTCGGCCCGACGATGAAAGTCGATCTGATGAACCGCCGCCTCGTCTACGGCAACGCCGACGGATACGTCTGGACCTCCGGACCGGTGATCAAGAACCTCGCGCTCGCCGCCGTCCGCAAGATCAAGTCAGCCGCGCCATCGCTCACCGTGATCGGCACCGGCGGAATCCAGTCGGCCGACGACGTCCTCGAGTTTTTGGTCAGCGGCGCGTCCGCGGTCCAGATGCTCTCTGGAGCGCTCCTCCGCGGCAAGGACCTCTACGCGAAGATCGTCGCCGACATGCCGGCGGCGCTCAAAAAGTACGGCTTTTCCTCGATGGCGGAAGCCGCCGCCGTCACGCTTTCGACACCCGTCTCCTACGAACCCGTCGTTCCCGTGTTGATCCCGGAACGATGCACCAAATGCCAGCTCTGCGTCCGCGTCTGTCCGTATTTCGCGATGGTTCTTCTCGATCGCATCACGATCGATCCGGCGAAATGCTTCGGCTGCGGACTGTGCATCGCGAAGTGCCCGACCAAAGCGCTCCGCTAGTCACCCGGAAAGGGGGAAACGACATGAACGACATTTCCGCATCGATCGTCCGGTGTGACGCCGCGGCCAAGATCTCCGGCCGCGCCGCCTACGTCGCCGATCTTTCGATCGACGGCATCCTCCATGCGAAGACGGTCCGTTCGACGATCGCGAATGGGACGATTCTGGATATCGTGATCCCGCCGCTTCCGGAGGGCGTCGTGATCGTGGATCATACCGACATCCCCGGTGAAAACGGCGTCAAGATCATCTTCAAGGAGATGCCCGTCTTCGCCGAAACGGAAGTCAAATACATCGGCGAGCCGATCTTGCTCGTCTGCGGACCCGACAAGGCGGTCGTCGAAAAGATCGCCAGAAAGATCGTCGTCACCTACAAAGAGGAACCGGGCGTCTTCGCCTGGACGACCTCGAAATCGCATTACGCATATCAAAAAGGCGATCCCGACCATGCCTTCAAAACCGCCGCGCGGATCCACACGGAGACCTTCGAGACCGGCTACCAGGAACAGGCCTACATCGAACCGCAAGGGATGATCGGCTATCCCGAAGCGGCTGGGAAAATCACCCTCGTCGGGTCGATGCAATGCCCCTATTACGTGAAAAACGCCGTGCTCGGCGTGATCGCCTGCGACGATGACGGAATCCGCGTGATCCAGGCGGAAACGGGCGGCGCGTTCGGCGGGAAGGAAGAATTTCCGTCCTTGACCGGCGCGCAGATCGCCGTCGCCGTCAAAAAGACCGGCAAACCGGTTTCTCTTATTTACGAACGGACCGAAGACGTCGAGGTCACGACCAAGCGCCACCCCTCGAAAATCACGCTTTCGGCCGCCCTCGACGCGGATTTCCGCGTCATCGGGCTGAAGGCGCGTGTCGGCCTCGACGCCGGGGCGTATCTCGGTCTGTCGGGCGTCGTGCTCTCGCGCTCCTTGATCGCGGCGACCGGCGCCTACACGATCGCGCATTTGTCCGTCGAAGGCGACGCCTATTGCACCAACACGGTGCCGACCGGCGCCTTCCGCGGGTTCGGCGCGCCCCAGATGTTCTACGCGATCGAACAATTGATGGGACATCTCGCGGCCCTCGCCGGACTCGATCCGGTCGCTTACAAGCGCCGTCATCTGGCGCGCAAGAACGATTTGACGTCGACCCAGGGCGTCTTCCGCGATCCGATCCTCCTTCCGGCGATGATCGACACGGTCCTCCAGCGGTCCGACTACAAGCGCAAGATCCGCGCGTTTGCCAAAGACGACGCCTGGAAGGGCATCGGCCTTTCCGTGTTTTTCCACGGATGCGGCTTCACCGGCAGCGGCGAAGCGACCCACATCAAGGCGCGCGTCCGCCTCGAGAAGGACGCCGATGATCACGTCATCGTCCGGATCGCCGCGGTCGACATGGGCCAGGGTTCCTCGACGGCGCTTGCCAAAATCGTCGCGGGCGTCCTCGAACGGCCCGTCGCCACGGTCCATGTGCCCCATCCCGACACCGACACGTCGCCCGATTCCGGGCCGACGGTCGCCTCGCGCACGACGATGATCGTCGGCGGCCTGCTCGCCCGCTGCGCCGCGAACCTGAAAGAAGCGTGGGTCGACGGAATGGTCCAGACCGCCGAAGAACGGTATGTCCAGCCCGCGTTCATCACCTGGGACGAAGAAGCGTTCAAAGGCGATGCCTATCCCGCCTATTCATGGGGCGTGACCGCCGTCGAGGTCGAAGTCGACAAGCGGACCTGCGCCGTCACCTTGAAAGGCGTCTGGTCCTGTTACGACGTCGGGAAAACGATCGACGCGATCCTCGCCGAAGGCCAGGCCGACGGCGGCGTCACCCAGGGAATCGCCTACGGCTATCTGGAAAACATGGAAATCAAGGACGGCCGCCTGAAGCAGCGGAACCTCACCGATTATGTCATTCCGACGGCCTCGGACGTCTGTCCGACCGACACCGTCTTCGTCGACAATCCCTTCGCGTACGGTCCGTACGGGGCGAAGGGGTTGGGCGAACTGACCTTGATCGGCGGCGCCCCCGCCGTGACCGCGGCGATCGAAAACGCCATCAAGCGCCGGATCACGCGCATCCCGGCGACCCCCGAGACGATATTGGAGTTGATCGAACATGGCCAGGATTGAATTCACGCTGAATCGCGAACCCGTCGTCTACGAAGGCGACGCCGCGCGCCGCCTGATCGACGTGATCCGCGACGACTTCGGCCTCAAAGGCACGAAGGAAGGCTGCGGCGAAGGCGAATGCGGCGCCTGTTCGGTGCTTGTCGACCGCGCCGTCGTGCCAAGCTGCCTGTACCCCGTCGCCAACGTCGCCGGCCGCGCCGTCGTCACGATCGAGGACTTCCGGAACACAAAACGCTACCAGGTGCTCCAGACGGCGTTTCTCGAAGAGGGCGCCGTGCAGTGCGGGTTCTGCACGCCCGGCATGATCATCGCCGCCGAGGCGCTCCTCTCGAAGGATCCCCATCCCACCGCCGAAGAAATCACCATCGGTCTTTCCGGCAACCTTTGCCGCTGCACCGGGTACAACATGATCATCCGCGCCATCCTGCGCGCGGCGAAAGACGGCGACGGATTATGGTAGCCGATCGCTTCCCGCAGTCGAAAGCCGAAGCGCTCGCCCTGCTCGCCGCGGGCGGCGGCCCCGTCGTCGCCGGCGGCACCGACCTCATGGTGAAACGGCGCCGCTGGAGCGGACTGGCTCCGGCGATTCCCGAAACGGCCGTCTATGTGGCGAACATCGCCGAACTCAGTTACGTCAAACGTCGCGGCTCCAAGATCGAAATCGGCGGCGCGACGCCGCTTGAGATCATCCTCGAACATCCGCTCACACCCGCGCTGTTGCGGGGTGCGATCAAAGAGACCGGCTCGCCCGGAATCCGCAACACGGCGACCCTCGGCGGCAACCTCGTCAACGCCTCCCCGGCCGCCGATCCGGCGCTCGCGCTCACCTGCCTCGGCGCTTCCGTGCGGCTGGAAAGTGTGAAGGGCGTCCGCGAAGTCCCGGTCCTCGGCCTGTCGACCGGCCCCGGCAGAACGATCTTGAACCAGGATGAGCTCTTGACGGCGGTCCTAGTCCCGATGGATGACGGTTGGAACACGGCATTTGTCAAAGTCGGCGGCCGCAAGGCCGACGCCATATCAAAGGTGTCCTTCGCCAGTGCGGTGAAGATCGATGACGGCATCGTCACGGCCTTTGCGGTCGCTTTCGGCGCCGTCGGTCCGACGATCCTGCGCCTGCCCGCGATCGAGCGGACCTTCGTCGGTCTGTCTTGCGCGGAAGTGCGGGAACGCGAGAAAGACATCATCCTTGCCTATGGCGATGTGGTCCGGCCGATCGACGACCAACGTTCCAACGCGCATTACCGCAAGACGGTCGCCCTGAATCTATTGTCCGAGTTCATCCGATCGATCTGATCGATCCGACCATACGCTACAAACGGAGGTGCACGATGGGAAAACCGGAACGCATTCGCATCGCAAGAGGACTACAGAAAGCGCCGCTCGTGCTCAAGCACGCCCGGGTTTTGAACGTCTTTTCCGGCGCGATCGACAACTGCGACGTCGCGATCGCCGAGGGTTTCGTCGTCGGTCTCGGCGACTACGACGGAATCGTCGAGATCGAACTCGGCGGGATGTACGTCTCCCCCGGATTCATCGACGGCCACGTGCATATCGAATCCTCGATGCTGACGCCGCCGCAGTTCGCCCGCACGGTGCTCCCGTGGGGAACCACGGCGGTCATCGCCGACCCCCACGAGATCGGCAACATCCTCGGCGTCAAGGGCGTCGAGTACATGATCCGCGCCGCCCGCCAGGCGCCGCTCGACGTCTTCATGATGATTCCTTCCTGCGTCCCGACGACCCCGTTCGAGACGGCGGGCGCGAAGATCGGTCCTGCCGACGTCAAGCGCCTTCTCAAAAATCCCGCCGTGCTCGGCCTCGGCGAAGTGATGGACTACCCGCAGGTACTTGCGGGCGGATCCGTCATCCTCGCCAAGATCGCCGCCGTCGGCACCCGTCCGGTCGACGGGCATTCGCCCGCCGTGAGCGGGAAGGACCTCTCCGCCTATGTCGGCGCCGGGATCATGACCGATCACGAATGCCGCACGCCCGAAGAATTGACGGAACGCGTCCGCCTCGGTCAGTATGTCCATCTGCGCGAAGGCTCCCATACGCGCAACTTGCTTTCGCTTTTGCCGGCCGTCGATATCCGCAACAGCCGCCGCATCACCTTCTGCACCGATGACAAGCATCCCGCCGACATCCAAGTCGAAGGCCACATCAGTCATAATATCGAGCTTGCGATCCAAAACGGCGTCGACCCCGTCGAAGCGATCCGGATGGCGACCCTCAACATCGCGGACTGTTACGGGCTCTCTGACCGCGGCGCCGTGGCGCCGGGGTATCGGGCCGACCTCGTCGTGTTCGACGATCTCTGCAAGATCCGTCCGGCGGCCGTCTTCAAGGACGGCGTCCTCGTCGCCAAAGACGGAACCGCGCTCTTCGACGTCAAACCGCTTCCTTGCAAAAGCGTCGTGAACACCGTCCGCGTGCGCCCCGACCGCGTGTCGCTGGATCTTCGGCTGTCGGGTCCCGTCGTCAAGGTGATCGGCCTCGATCCGCGGAACGCCTCGACGACGAAACTCGTGCGGACCGTCAAGGTCGAAAACGGGTTGTTCGTAAACGATCCCGCGCGGGACCTCCTGAAGCTCGCCGTGATCGAACGTCACCGCAACACCGGAAACGTCGGCCTCGCCCTCGTCGAGGGATACCGCCTCAAGGGCGGCGCGGTCGCGATGACGATCGCCCATGATTCGCACAACCTGATCGTGATCGGCGATTCCGATCGCGACATGCATGTCGCCATCGCGAAGACCGTCGCGATCGGCGGCGGGATCGTGCTCGTGAAGGACGGCGTCGTCGCCGAATGCCTGCCGCTCGAAGTCGGCGGGATCATGACGACCGAAGACGCTTCCGTCGTCGTCGCGAAACTCGAGTCGATGCGCGTCGTCATCCGGACGATGGGCGTCGATCCGGATCTCGACGATCCGTTCCTCGCGCTCGCCTTCCTGTCGCTTCCGGTGATCCCGGAGTTGAAGCTCACCGACAAGGGGCTGTTCGACGTTCCATCCTTTACGCTCGTTGCGATCGAGGAGTGAAAGCATGACCTACGCAAGCCATTACGAATGCACCTTATGCGGCCGGACATTTCCCTTCGACGGGGTGATGACGACCTGTCCTTCCTGCGGCGAAACCGGCATCCTCGACATCGTCTATGATTACGAGGCGATGAAAAAGACCGTCACGAAGGCGTCTTTCCGGGAAAACCACGATTTCTCGATCTGGCGGTATCTGCCGGTTCTGAGCATCGCCGGGACGCGCCATGAAGAAACGCTCCATACCGGCTGGACGCCGCTTTACGAAACGAAACGGCTCGCCGAGGCCCTCGGCCTCAAGCGCCTGTTCGTGAAGGACGAGGGGCTGAATCCGACCGCGTCGCTGAAAGACCGGCCCTCCGCCGTCGCCGTGCTCGACGCGATCGCGCGGGGATACGATACCGTCGCCTGCAGTTCGACCGGCAACGCCGCGAGTTCCCTCGCCGGCCAGGCCGCCCGGATGGGCCTGCATGCGGTCATCTTCGTGCCGAAGCGCGCTCCCGTCGGAAAACTCAACCAATTGCTCGCGTACGGCGCGACCGTGATCGCCGTCGACGGCGATTACAAGGCCGCCTTTGCACTATCGAAACGGGCGATCGCCCATTACGGCTGGTACGACCGCAACGCCGCGATCAATCCGCATCTGGTCGAAGGCAAGAAGACGGTATCGCTCGAACTCGCCGAACAACTCGGCTGGGACGTCCCCGACTGGGTCGTCGTCTCGGTCGGAGACGGCTGCACCGTCGCGGGGGTGTACAAGGGATTCTACGATCTCTTCAGGCTTGGGATCACGCCGTCGATCCCGCGCATCCTCGGGGTCCAGTCGTCCGGATGCGCGCCGTTTGTGACCGCCTCCGAAAGCGGATACCCGCTCGTCGAATGCGAAGAAAACACGATCGCCGACTCGATCGCCGTCGGGATTCCGAGAAATCCGGTGAAAGCCCAGCGCGCGATCGCGCAATCCAACGGAGCCTGGATCGCCGTCTCCGACGAAGCGATCCTGGCGATGATGAAGACGCTCGGCAGCGCCGAAGGCATCTTCGGCGAACCGGCCGGCGTTGCCGGCCTCGCCGGACTGAAAGTTGCCGTCGCGGCCAAGATGATCCAGCCGCACGAACGCGTCGTCGTCTTGATGACGGGCAACGGCCTCAAGGATCCGGCGAACGCCGGAAAAGCGGTGGGGTCCCCCGCGTTGTTAAAACCCGATCTACAGGAATTGATCGACTATATGAAACGAAAGCACGACAAGGGGTGTGTACGATGAACAAGATTCCATTCGGTCCGACCTACGAAGAAATGCTTCATCCGGAAAAAGCGGACAAAACGATCCGAACGAAGGCGCTTGCGGCGAAGACCGCGGACGAACTCGACCCGATCAATCTTTTCAACATCACCTGGAAGAATGAGAAGAACAAGGTCAACAAGATCGTCTTGCCGAAGGCGCTCACGGGCATCGACGCGAACGTCGTCGTTTTGCTGGGAACGACCTTCCCGTCCGGGTCGCACAAGGTCGGTCCGGCCTATTCGACCCTGATCGAAGGCTGCGTCGACGGCACGATCCTGCCCGGAACGCATACGATCCTCGGACCGTCGACCGGCAATTTCGGGATCGGCGTCTCCTACATCTGCAACCTGATGAAGTACGAGGCGATCGTGATCATGCCCGACAACATGTCGAAGGAACGCTACGAACGGATCAGGAAGTACGGGGCGAAGCTCGATCTCACGCCCGGCACCGAGTCGGACGTGATCCTGACCCTGCAACGCACCTACGAACTCAAGAAAAACCCGAACAACCGGACCCTCGCGCAGTTCGAACTGCTGCCCAACTACCGGTTCCATCGGTATGTCACGGGCAATTCCTGCATCGAAGCCGTGAAGGGCGTCGGCAACGGCCGCGTCGCCTGCTTCACCTCGGCGCCCGGCAGCGCCGGCACGCTCGCCGCGGGCGACGAGATCAAAAGGGCGTTCCCCGAGGCGAAGGTCGCCGCGCTCGAACCCTATGAATGCTCGACGCTCACCGACGGCGGCCGCGGCCAGCACCGCATCGAAGGCATCGGCGACAAGATGTGCACGTTGATCCACAACGTCCTGAACACCGATTTCATCGCGATGATCAAGGACGACGACTGCGTGCGCGGCCTCAAGGTCATCCACGACGCGCCGGCGATCCTCGTCGCGGCGGGCATTTCCAAGACGACCGCGGAAGGACTCCGAAACCTCTTCGGCGTCAGCACCATCTGCAACATCATCGGTGCGATCAAGATGGCGAAATACCTGAAACTCGGTCCGGAGGACAATGTCGTGACGATCGCGACCGACGGCTTCGACCGCTACGACTCGGTCATCGCCGACCTCGACCGCCGGTATCTGGAAACCTCTCCGCACGTCCTCGAACGCTGGTATCGCGACATCTTCCTCAAAATGGAAGCGACCGATGTGAGAGACACGCGAGGCGGCGCCGAGAAGGAGCGTCTCTTCGCCCAGAAGGAAAAGGACTGGCTGCCGTTCGGCTACGCCAAGGACTATCTCGACCAGATGAAGCATCAGTCGTTCTGGGACCACGAATTCGCCAAGATCGCGGACTACGACGAACAGATCCGCACGCGGAGGTAGGCCATGCATCCCACCTTCGCAGACATCAGGAAACGGGCGGAATTCTACCGCAAGGACATCGTCGCCTTCCTGCGCGAGATGATTCGGATTCCCTCCGAATCGGCCCAGGAAAAGGACGTCGTCCTGTGCATCAAGAAAGAAATGGAAAAGGTCGGCTTCGACGAAGTCAAAATCGACGCGATGGGCAACATCCTCGGAACGATCGGACACGGAAAGCATCTCATCGCGATGGACGCCCACATCGACACCGTCGGGATCGGCGACATCAAAAACTGGACCTTCGATCCGTATCTCGGCAAGGAAGACGACACCTGCGTCTACGGCCGCGGCGGGTCCGACCAGGAAGGCGGAATGGCCGCGATGGTCTACGCCGGCAAGATCATCAAGGATCTGCATCTTGAAGGCGACTATACGCTTTTGGTCACCGGCACGGTCCAGGAAGAAGACTGCGACGGGCTTTGCTGGCAATACCTGATCGAACAAGAACACATCAAGCCCGAATTCGTCGTGATCACCGAACCGACCGCCTGCCGGATCTACCGCGGCCACCGCGGCCGGATGGAGATCAGGGTCGCGGTCTCGGGGATCTCGTGTCACGGCAGCGCCCCCGAACGCGGCGACAACGCGATCTTCAAGATGGCGCCGATTCTGCTCGAACTGCAGGAACTGCACAAACATCTGAAGAATGATCCGTTCCTCGGGAAGGGATCTTTGACCGTCTCGGAAATCTTCTTTTCGTCGCCCTCCCGCTGCGCCGTCGCCGACGGCTGCGCGGTCTCCGTCGACCGCCGTCTGACGGCTGGCGAAACCTACGAGAGCGCGCTCGAAGAGATCCGCGCCTTGTCGTCGGTCAAGCAGGCGAAAGCCGTCGTCACGATGTACGATTACGATCGTCCGTCCTACACCGGTCTCCGGTATCCGACCCAGTGCTATTTTCCGACCTGGGTGCTGCCCGAGGACCATCCGGTCCTGCAGGCGGCCGTCAAGACCTACGAAAAATTGTTTGAGACGAAGCCCGTCGTCGACAAGTGGACCTTCTCGACGAACGCCGTGACGATCATGGGGCGGCACAAGATCCCCTGCGTCGGGTTCGGACCCGGTCGCGAGGAAGAAGCCCACGCCCCCAACGAAAAGACCTACAAGGATGAACTCGTGAAGGCGGCCGCGTTCTATGCGGCCCTTCCCGAACTGTATATGGACGGCCGCC
>Ga0154580_112_pt8 | contig 13182 bp, 14 predicted proteins | sample RifGroF2_FD_116009 | JGI IMG/M metagenome (GOLD analysis project Ga0154580, IMG submission 116009) | Tenericutes bacterium GWF2_57_13
TTTCCTTCTTTTCCGTGGGGGGTTGGGGCTTGCTTTTGTTCTTCATGTCGAAACGCGAGAAATTCTTGGGTTCGCGGGGTTCGTCGGCCGACATCTGCTTGGGTGATTTCGCAATGCCGGTGACAGACAGCGGATCGGGATAGCTTTCCGCGTGGGGATGGTTCCTGACGATCGGGATCGGACGCTTGATGTGCCGCACGATGTCGCGGAGGAGCGGCAGTTCGTCGACGTCGCAAAACGAGATCGCGGCGCCTTCGAGTCCGGCGCGGCCGGTCCGGCCGATGCGGTGGATGTAGGTCTCCGGGACTTCCGGGAGATCGTAGTTGATGACGTGGGAGAGATGGTCGATGTCAAGGCCGCGGGCGGCGATGTCGGTGGCGACGAGGATCCGCGTCTTCTTCGCCTTGAAGTCGCCGAGCGCCTGCTGGCGGGCGGTCTGGGACTTGTTGCCATGGATCGCATCGGCGTTGACGTGGGCGAGGGTGAGTTCCTTGACGATCTTGTTGGCGCCGTGCTTGGTCCGGGAAAAGACGAGTGCGGAGGAGACGGCGGGATCTTCGAGCAAGGTCACGAGAAGCCGCGTCTTGTTCTTCTTGGCGACGAAATAGACCTTCTGGTCGATCGCGTCGACGGTCATTTCGACCGGCACGACGGCGATCCGGATCGGATTGATCAGAATCGACTTCGAGAGCTCCGCGATTTCCGGAGGCATCGTCGCGGAGAAGAGCATCGTCTGACGTTTCGCGGGCAGTTTCGCGATGACTTTCTTGACATCGTGGATGAATCCCATGTCGAGCATCCGGTCGGCTTCGTCGAGGACGAAGACGGTCAGGCTTTCAAGATGGATGAAGCCTTGGTCCATCAGGTCGAGGAGGCGTCCGGGGGTGGCGACGAGGACGTCGACGCCGGCTCTGAGGGCGTCGGTCTGAGAACCCTGGGAGACGCCGCCGAAGATCACGGCGTTGCGGATTTTGAGGAAGCGGCCGTAGCCGTCGAAGCTTTCCTTGATCTGCAGCGCGAGTTCCCGCGTCGGCGTCAAAATCAGCGTCTTGATCGGACGGGGACCCTTGGCGGGCAGGTTCAAGGCGGTGAGATGCTGGAGGATCGGGATCGCAAACGCGGCGGTCTTTCCGGTGCCGGTCTGGGCGCTGCCGAGGACGTCCCGGCCGAGCAGAAGCGGCGGAATCGCCTGTTCCTGGATCGGCGTGGGAATTTCGTATCCTTCGGCTTCGAGGGCGCGCAGGATCGGTTCGATGATGTTCAGTTTGTCAAACGACATTCGGTAAGTCTCCTTGTGGGTTGGGTTAACGGAGCGGCATGCGGCGGACGAGATCGTCGAGGATCATCGGAAGTTCCGCACTGGCTGGTTCGTCTTGGTACTTGATCCGGTAGGAACCTTTTCCGAACTTCGCCTTCGGATGGCGTGCCCGGATGGTTTCGAGAAAATCGAAATCGAGCGTGTGGAGGGTGTAGTGCGCCGCATGAAACGAGAAGGCGATGAAATCATACTTGCCAATTCGCCAGGCGGGCATGCCGTAATAGAGTCCATCCCGAAGTTCGGGATGGTTCGCCCGCATGTGGGCGAGGATCGCCGAAAGCCGCGCGGCGGCTTCGGGCGTCAGTTCGGTGAGAAACAGGTCGACGTCATTCATGGGCATCCTCACTTCACATCGTTATCAATGATATTATACACCATCGGTGCTGAAACCGTTGGTTTTTCGTCGATGAATGCGGTATCCAAGCGTTCGATCGGCTGAAAATGCAAGGAAGCCGATGTGATTGGCATCGGCTTCAGCGTTTTCTCGCATTCAGTAAAAATTCAAGAAGCCTGTACACCGTTGTAGCGGTTTCAACTCCCAGATCGACGGAGGAGCGCCGTCAGACCGCAGCGACGAAGTGTCGCGAATCAACGTCTGGTGCATTTTCTTGGCGTTGAGCATCGCCGTTTCACACTTCGGCACGAAGTGGTTTTTGAGGATGGCAACGTTCGTCTTATCGTACGACGTCAAACTCGAATTAATTTCAAATAGCAAAGATGCCATGAACTGATCGAGCTGTCGTGTCGTCGCCTTTGATCTGAATGCGTGATAGTGATTCAGCAACCAGACTTCGAACGCACGGTTGGAACACGCAATATTGATATTTTCTGACGATTGAGCCAATCGAACGGCTTTCCGGACTTTATCGTGGGTTTGAAAATCATCAACATCGAAGACGCACCAAACACGATTATATTCCGGACTGATAACAATCGCTTTCTCGACCAATCCGAGCGGATCCGCGTTTTCAAACTTGACGTTGATGGAGTAATACGTATGCAATTTTGATTTGAGCAATTCGAAATAGTTTTTTTCGGAATGCTCGCCGTTCGTCAAAATCATAACTTTATTTTTTTGAACTCGCTTCGTATCTATTCGAGCCATGACTTACATTTCTTCATTCATAGCGGGTATGCTCGAGTAGAATCCAAGGAGATATTTTTTGCTGAAAAGATCGGTTTTCCGTACGTTTTTGAACTCGGAGAGAGAGACGAGTTTTGATGCGCCATACGCATCTTTGTTGGTAAAATAGATCTGATCACGACGCAGATTGTCGTCCATGAGCATTAGATTGTGAGCGGTACAAACAAGTTGCGCGTTTTTCGCGTTTTGGTCGATGGAATTATACATTCGCAGGAGGTAATCAGCTAGAGTGAAATGGAATTTCGTGTCGATTTCATCGATCAGAATGACGCGTCCGTCATAGAGTGAGGTCAGGATCCACCCAAGATAAAACATCAACCGCCGCGTTCCTTCCGAGTGGAAACCTCTGTCGCGAAGTAGCAGGACTTCCTTTTCTCCGACCACGTTTCCGCCGCCATCACGAACATCGAATACCGTTTTGAGATCAACTTTGCCGATCGAACCTCCTTCCGCATCCAGTTGCAGCGGATCGGTCAGCATATATTGCAGGTCTTTGAGCGATTCAAAAGAGTTCTTCTGTTTGAATTCGATTTTCTCCTTTTGCACCATAAATGTTTTAATACCGATATCCGCCAATTTCATGATTCTGACGGCTTCGTCAATGAAACGACCATTCTGCTCGTATTTTGTAAACGACATGACATTTTCTTCAAACACGATGAGAAGTTTGATGAACCATTTTTTGACGCGGGATAGATCCGTGGCAATGTCGGCGGGAAGTTGATACTGTTGAAAAATCGACATGAACAGAGAGTTATCTTCAATTCTGATGAATTTCGCCGTATTTTGATCCAGCCCAGCAATGGAAATTTGAGATTCGTTTCGTTCGTATACAGTCGTCAGGCGTTCACAGCGTCGTTCAAGTTTTTCATGAACGATCCGCATTCGATGGATTGAGAACATGAAACGATATAGGATGTCGTCGGTGATCATGATGATTTCAAATTCGGACGGTTGATCCGCACATTGATCACACAGCGCAAACGGCTCGTTGCTTTTTACCACGCCAAGAGATGCCGTCGATGAAAAAATGACGACATTCTGCATATAGTGCATGGCCTTCAGCAGGTTTGATTTTCCCGATGCATTCGGTCCATACACCACCGCACTTTTGAGAAGGACGTTCTCCCCGGAAGCAAAAAGCTTCGGATTGACCTCAAACGTGTTCAAGTCGCGATACTCGTCGCCCGTCGCGGCTTGCATCGAAAGCGTCGCGTCTTGTTTGAAGGAACGAAAGTTCTTGCAACGGAATCTGACCAGCATGACAATACCTCAAAGAGTATGACATGCTTCAATATTATCACGCAAGTATCTGATTATCAACACGTTATATTGTGTTTTTGTATTTTTTTTGCAATTTATGCCATTAATATATTCTTTTGTGTGTGATTCGAACCATCGTTATGGTGTGAATTCGTCCATTATGTCATTCGAAGTTTGAAGTTACGACGATTATATTGTATGATAGATACATGAAGCAGTTCCATCGAGGTGCAAGATGATCCAATCTCCGAACCCGAACGTCGATTTCACCAATCTTTCCTTCGCCCCCGTCAAGACCAATGGCATCTACATTTCCTATTACCATGACGGCGCCTGGGACGATGGCAAACTCGTCCCCGAGGACACCGTCACCGTCCACGCCCTCTCTACCGGCATCAACTACGGCCAGCAGGCGTTCGAAGGCATGAAATGCTACCGCCGCAAGGACGGTGGAATCCAGTTCTTCCGTCCGCGCGAAAACGCCGAGCGGTTCCAGCGTTCCTGCCGCCGTCTGATGATGCCCGAAGTATCGATCGAGCGGTTTCTCGACGCCATCTCCCAAGCCGTCCGCTACAACTCCGAATTCGTCCCGCCGCACGACACGAAGGCGACCCTCTACGTCCGTCCCTTCATGATCGGCATCGGCTTGAACCTCGTCCTCGCGCCGTCCAAGGAGTATCTCTTCGGCGTCGTCACGATGCCGGTCGGCCTCTTCTTCAAGAGCGGCCTCACCCCGGTCGACTTCGTCACGACCGACTACGACCGCGCCGCCGCCAATGGCACCGGGACCGTCAAGGTGGGCGGAAACTACGCCGCCTCGATGATGCCCAACGCCATCGCGAAGGCCGGCGGTTTCGCCGACTGCCTCTATCTCGATCCGGCAACCCATTCGAAAATCGACGAGGGCGGCGCCGCGAACTTCTTCGCGATCACCCATAAGGGCACCTTCGTCACGCCGAAATCCGGATCGATCCTGCCGTCCGTCACAAAACTCTCGCTCTTGTATCTCGCAAAGGAACGGCTCCACATGAAAGTCGAGGAAAAGGAAGTCTTCGTCGATCAGCTCGACGACTTCGCTGAAGCCGCCACCTGCGGCACGGCGGCGATCATCACGCCGATCGGCGCGATCACCCACAAGGGCATCCGCCATGCCTTCCCCTACGAAAAGACCGTCGGACCGTGGTCGAAACAGTTGTACGACCTGCTTGTCGGGATCCAGTTCGGCGATGTTCCCGCGCCGGACGGATGGACGCTCGATGTGAAATGACGCTGTATTGACAGCGAAAACCCGATCCGCGGAAGTGATTCCGAGGATCGGGTTTTGGTTGATATGGACTGTTCGTATGGTGTATGTCAGCGGGACGGCGAAGGGCTCGCGGCGTACCGGTTGAGAAGCGGATCGTAATGATATCCGATCTCGCCGAGAAAAGCGTCGATGAGATGCTTGTCGACACCGAGTTCCTCGCAGACGCCGTCAAGCGACTTTCCGCGGTCGCGGAGCTTCGTGTTGACCAGCGAGAGAACGATATGCGGATCCATTTTCAAAAGCGTACTCATGTGGTTTCATTCCTTCTTCTTCGTCATGCTTGAATCAAAAACCCTTTGGGAAAAGAACAACGGGGCGGCAAGCCGTCCCGTTTTGCATTCCATCATGGTGAAAATAACGGTGAGGTGGTTTCGTCTCCTAAGGAGAAACAAGTGTCGGCACGGCGTGAAAGCAGCGCGGATCCTTCATCAGGCAATCGTGTTGGCACGATCCGCGGTTTTCCGTCGGGACGAAACCGCCATTCCGGTCGGTGTGGACCGACGAAAAAGATTATACACCAACGCGCCCCGCAATGCAAGCGAAATCATCCGGAACCGACAACGTCCAAAGGACGTTCCTTGGAAAAATGATCTGAATCCGAGCGGATCGCCACGATCAACCGAGGCAGCGGGCGCCGATCGGACGTTTGTCATCGATTTTATGTTACTCCGTGAGTTTTGCCTTGCCGATGCGTTTCGTCGGTGCGTCGGGAATCCGGATGACCGCGTTTTCCCAGGTGCGGATCGTCAGATGGTCCGGCGCTTTCTCCACCACGTATTGCGGTAACAAGGGCGTCTTTCCCTTGCCGCCCGGAGCGTTCACGATGTAATAGGGGATCGCCAGCCCCGAAGTGTAGCCGCGAAGATGTTCCATAATTTCGAGGCCATCGTCGAACGACGTCTTGAAATGGCTCGTGCCCTTCACCGTCTTCGCATGGAAGAGATAGTACGGCCGCACCCGGATCTTCAAGAGTTCCTGGTTCAGGCATCGCATCACGTACGGATCGTTGTTCACCCCGTTCAGAAGGACCGCCTGGTTGCCGAGCGGGATGCCCGCCCCGGCAAGCAGGGCGCACGCCTTCGCGGCTTCCGCGGTGACTTCCTGGGGATGGTTGAAGTGCGTGTTCACGTAGATCGGATGATACTTCGCGAGCATGTTGCAGAGCGCCGGCGTGATCCGCTGGGGCATCGTCACCGGTGTCCGCGTACCGATCCGGATGATCTCCACGGTCGGAATCGCCCGGAGCGCGGCGATGATGCGTTCCAGCCGGGCGGTCGCCATCGTGAACGGATCGCCGCCGGTGACGAGGACGTCGCGGATTTCCGGATGGTCGCGCACGTAGGCGATCGACTCGGCAATCTGTCGTTCGGTTGCGATGCGGTCGACGGAACCGATGTTCCGGCGGCGTTGGCAATGGCGACAGTACATCGCGCATTCGTTGGTGATGTTCAAAATCAGCCGGTCCGGATAGCGGCGGGTGACACATCCGGCCGGATTCGTCATCTCTTCGGCCATCGGATCATCCTCGCCCTCAAGATCGTCGAGTTCGTATCCGGAGGGGACGGCCTGACGCCGGATGGCGTCGTCGGGATCCTCCGGATCGATGAGCGAGAGATAATAGGGACTGATCGCAAAGCGGTACACCCGTTCGACCGCGGAAATCGTTTCGCGTTCGCGGGGCGAAAGCGATAGAAAGCGGGACAGGTCTTCGGCGGTCCGGACGCGGTGCTTGAGTTGCCACCGCCAGTCATTCCACTGTTTCCTGTCGGCGCCACATAGGGCCATGATTTCGGCCTGTCGCGCGTCGTTTTCGATCCGACGCTCCAGGCCCTTCGGAATCTCGCTTCGTATCTCGAGATACCGGTCGATGCGGGCTTTCAGCACGTCCGCCCGCGCCAGTGCGGCTTGTCGTTTGTTCTGTTTCATCTCAACCCCCTTGGATCTGTCTGTGTGACATCTGGTGAAAAGCCGACCCCCGATCCTCGGGCGTCCCGGCAATCGTATCATAACCGATGCGGCGGGTGACGTCAACCCGTTCGCGGAAATTCACGGATTCTCCGGAAATTCATCGATCGGCGATATTGCTTCATCATCCTCCCGTTGACAATCAGGAAGGAACACGGTATGATTTCGTCAAGAGGTGGTCTATATGTCCGAAATCATCCTGAAAAACGGCGAAATCCTGACGATCCGCCGTGCTGCGCCGTCTGACGCGGAAGCGCTGCTCAGTTATCTGAAAATCGTCGGCGGCGAATCGGATAATCTCCTCTTCGGTGCCGAAGGCGTTGCCTATGCGATTGAACAGGAACGCGATCTATTGGGAAAGCTCGCCGAAGCCAAGACCTCGGCGATGTTCATCGGAACCGTCGGTGACCGCGTCGTTTCGGTCGTGAACCTGAACGCCCCGACGCGGGCGCGGACCGCCCACACCTCGGAAATCGGCGTCTCGGTCCTTAGGAGCTACTGGAACCAGGGCGTCGCCTCGGCGATGCTCGAACATCTCGTCGCCTTCGCGCGATCGACCGGCATCCTCAAGGTGATCCACCTGTCGGTCCGCTGCGACAACGTCCGCGCGGTCCATGTCTATGAAAAACTCGGTTTCGTCCATATCGGCACATACGAACGGTACATGCAGATCGACGGAGCGTTCATCGACGTTTTCCTGATGAACCTGTATCTCTGACCCGAAAATGCAAATCCGGTCCTCTGAATTTTCCGAGGACCGGATTTTTTTATTCGTGATGCAGCGCGCGGTCGATCTTGCGGGACAGAAAAGCGGCGATCACGATTTTGAGGACATCCATGATCGCATACGGGATCATCCCGACGAGCAGGACGCCGTATGCCGTTTGCGTGACGACGCTGGTCCATATGACCGCGAGCGGATAGAGAAAGACGACCGCGACGATGAACCCGAGCAAGATCCAAACCCAGATTTTGTCCGACTTTTCGCGAAAAGACGCGATCGTCGCGGCGACCGCCGGGAACAAGAGGAGGAAGCCTCCGGTCGGGCCGAGGATCACCTGGAGTCCGCCCTGGCCGCCGGAGAACACCGGCAGCCCGGCGGCGCCGAGCGCGAGATAGGCAAGCATCGCGACAAACGCTTCGACGGGCGCGAGGAGAAACCCGGCGAGGACGACGAAGAGCGACTGGAGCGTAAACGGGACGCCAAGCCCGGGGACCGAAAACGGCGGGACGACCCAGACCGATACGGCCATCAGGGCGGTGAAGAGCGCGATGCGCGTGATCCGGGAAGTCTTCATCCGCTTCGCTCCTTCATCGGTCGATCGGCGGGATTATTCAACCGACGACGAACGAAAATTGGGCTTCGCAGGCGACTTCGCCTTCGACCGTCGCGATCGCCGAACCGAAACCGAAACGGCCGCGCATCTTGGTGATTTCGACTTCCAGCCGGAGCGTGTCGCCGGGAATCACCTTGCGGCGGAAACGAGCCTTTTCAATCCCGGTGAAATAGGCGATCTTGCCCTGGTAGAGCGGATCCGAAAGCAACACGATCGCACCCATCTGGGCGAGCGACTCGGTGATCAGGACGCCCGGCATCACGGGATGATCGGGAAAGTGGCCCTTGAAATAATATGCATCGGAGAGGACGTGCTTGATCCCGATGCCACCCTTCATCGGGGTGTATTCGAGGACTTCATCGACGAACAGAAACGGTTCGCGGTGCGGCAGGATGGCCTTGATTTCTTCCAGTGTCAGCCTCATTGTTCGGCGCCTTGGACGTGCTTGAAGATCACGGCGGCGTTCTGTCCGCCGAAGCCGAGATTGATGTTCATGCCGTAGGCGAGATCCCGCTTCTTCGCGACGTTCGGGGTATAGTCGAGGTCGCAGTCGGGATCCGGTTCAAGATAATGGATCGTCGGCGGGACGATTCCCTCGGCGACCGCCAGAAGCGTGATGATCGATTCGATCGCGCCGGTCGCGCCGAGGGCGTGGCCGGTCATCGATTTCGTCGAACTGACCGAAAGTTCGTACGCGTACGGACCGAACGCCTTCTTGAGGCCGAGCGTCTCGTACTTGTCATTCAAGACCGTCGAGGTGCCGTGGGCATTCACATAACCGACTTCTTCAGGTTGGATTCCGGCATCCGCGAAAGCGATCGTCATGCAAGCCGCGACGGCTTCGGCGGTTTCGTCGGGAGCGGTGATGTGATACGCGTCGGAGGTCGATCCATACCCGACGATTTCGCCCAGGATCTGCGCTTTCCTCGCAATCGCACGGTCATAATCCTCCAGCACCATCATGCCGGCTCCCTCGGCCATCACGAAACCGCTTCTGCGCTTGTCGAAGGGAATCGAGGCGGTTTCCGGGTCGGTCGAGGTCGAGAGCGCCTTCATGTTCATGAACCCGGCCACGCCGAACGCGTTGATGGGGGCTTCCGCCCCGCCCGCGAGGGCGAGGTCGAGATACCCGTCGCGGATCGCCCGGAAGGCTTCGCCGATCGCGTTCGTGCCGGCCGAGCAGGCCGTCACGATCGGGATGTTCGGGCCGCGGATCCCATAGCGGATCGAGATGTTGGCGCCGACGAGGTTGATGATCGCATTGGGGATGAAGAACGGACTCATCCGGTCGAGACCTTTCGCGACGGCGTTCTTGGCTTCCTCCCAGATCGTCGTGAGACCGCCGATCCCGGAAGCGACATATGTTCCGAAGCGGAAGGGATCGAAGGTTCCCGGTTCGATGCGGGAATGCCGGAACGCTTCGTCCGCGGCGGCGATCCCGAGCAGGATCACGCGGTCGAGACGGCGCGCATCGCGCGGTCCGACGAGCGGAAGCGGATCGAATCCCTTCACTTCGCCGACCAGCTTGACTTTGAGTTCGGACGGATCGAACAGGGTGATCGGGGCGATCCCGTTTTGGCCGGCCTTGATCGCCGACCACATCGAAGCAACGTCGTTTCCGACGCTGGTCACCGCGCCGAGGCCGGTGACGACGACACGACGCTTCATCATCGCCGTCACATCACGATCCCGCCGTCGACGGCGAGGGTGTGTCCGGTGATGTAGGAAGCGTCGGCGGAAACCAGGAAGGCGACCGCCTTGGCGATGTCTTCGGGAGCGCCGATGCGTTTCAACGGAATTTGATCCTGCCATTTCGCGACCGCTTCAGGAGTCATCGATGCGGTCATCGCGGTGTCGATGAAACCGGGGGCGACGACGTTCACGGTGACGCCGCGCGAAGCGACTTCGCGCGCCAGCGCCTTCGACAGGCCGATCACGCCGGCCTTCGCCGCGCTGTAATTGGTCTGCCCGGGATTGCCGAGGATGCCGGAGACGCTTGACACATTGACGATCCGCCCCTGGGTGCTCCGGAGAATCGGTTTCAGGGAATGACGGCACATGTTCCAGACGCCTTTCAGATCGGTGTCGACGACTTTGTCGAACTGCTCTTCGGTCATCCGGAGGAGCAGATTGTCGGCGACGACGCCGGCGTTGTTGACGAGGATGTCGAGCCCCCCGAATGTTTCAATGGCGAAATCGACGAGCTTCTTCGCTTCCGCAAACACGCTCACGTCCGCCTGCAGGGCGAACGCGTGGCCGCCGAGGACGGCGACGTCGGAAATAAGCGTTTCCGCGGCCGCGGCGCTCGAATGATAGTTGACGACGACGTTCGCGCCGCGTTTGACGAGTTCGAGCACGATCGCCCGGCCGATGCCGACGGCGCCGCCGGTGACGATTGCGGTCCTATTCGCTAAATCCATGTGCTTTCAACCATCCCTTCACGTTCGCGAGGTCTTCCGGCCCATCGAGACGGGCGACGGGAAGATCCAGGCTGATCTTGCGGACGAATCCGGACAATGCCGAACCCGGTCCGATTTCCAGAAAATGGGTGATTCCAGAAGCCATCATGTTGCGGATCGTCGTCTCGAACAGCACCGGCGAAGTGATCTGCAGCGGCAGGAGCCGTCGCAGTTCGTCCTTGCCATAGGGCTGAGCGGTGACGTTCGCATAGACCGGCGCCGCTGCGGGAAACGGTTCGGCCCCGGCGATCGCGGTGGCGAGCCGGTCGGCCGCCGGTTGCATGAGCGCCGTATGAAACGCCCCCGACACCGAGAGCGGTACGACCCGCTTCGCCCCGGCGGCGCGGGCGAGGTCGCCGGCCCGCACGACGGCGTCCGCATGGCCGGAGACGACGATCTGTCCCGGGCAGTTGAAGTTCGCGGCGATCACATAGGATCCGACCCGCGTCGCTTCGGCGCAGACGTCGCAGACCTGAAGGTCGGAGAGCCCGACGACCGCGGCCATCGCGCCGGGGGTCGCCTTGGCGGCCGCCTGCATCGCTTGCGCGCGAACCTGCACGAACTGCAGGAGATGTTCGAAATCGAAGATTCCGGCGGCGCCGAGGGCGGTCCATTCGCCGAGCGAAAAGCCGGCGAACGCATCCGGACGGAGATGCGTCGAACGGAGCAGCGACTGGTAGGCGAGAAGCGAGGAAACGACGATCGCCGGCTGGGCGTAGATCGTCTCGTCGAGCCGCCCGTCGATGGAAGACAACAGATCGGCGAGATCGTAGCCGAGGATCCGCGAGGCTTCCGAGAGCGTCTTGGCAGCGACAGGATCGACGGCGGTCCAGCCGACGCCCATCCCGGGATGCTGCGCCCCCTGTCCCGCGAAGAGGATTCCCAGACGGTTCATTTAGAGCACCTCGAGACGGTCTTTATAGGCTTGGACGCCATCGAAGAGCGAAGCGAGGACTTCCTTCATCGGCCGAACCTGTTTCACCAGTCCGGCAATCTGGCCCGCCATGAACGAACCGGTTTCGAGATTGCCGTCAAAGACGGCGCGGCGGAGCGAACCGAGCGTCAGTTTCTCGAGTTCCTCGAGCGTGGCGCCATGCTTGGAAAGTTCGAGATATTCGTTGGCCATCGGATTCTTGAGGACGCGCACCGGGGCGCCGGTCTGTCGACCGGTGACGACGGTCGAGGTATCGCGCGCGTCGACGACCATCTTCTTATAGTTCTCGTGGACCGGACACTCCTCGGTCGCCAGCAAAACGGTGCCGACCTGGATGCCTTTGGCGCCGAGCGCGAAGGCGGCGAGGACCCCGCGGACATCCGCGATTCCCCCGGCCGCGATCACCGGGATCTTGATCGCGTCGACGACCTGCGGGACGAGCGCCATCGTCGTGAGTTCGCCGATGTGTCCGCCCGATTCGGTGCCTTCCGCGATCACCGCATCGGCGCCGGAGCGTTCGACGCGCTGGGCGAGGGCGACCGACGGTACGACCGGAATCACCTTGATGCCGGCCTGTTTCCAGGCTTCCATGTAGATGCCGGGATTGCCGGCGCCGGTCGTCACGACCGGCACATGTTCTTCGACGACGACCTTGGCGATCGCCGCGGCGTGGGGACTCATCAGCATGATGTTGACGCCGAACGGCTTGTCGGTCTTCGCGCGGCATGCGCGGATCTGTTCCCGCACCCATTCGGGATCGTTCCCGCCGGCGCCGATCAAACCGAATCCGCCCGCTTCGCAGACGGCGGCGCAAAGCTGGGCGGTGGCGATGTTGGCCATCCCGCCCTGGATCAGGGGATATTTCGAACCGAGTAGTTCCGTGATGTTTTTCATAATTCCTCCTATAAGGTGATGATCGCGCTGCCCCAGGTGAAGCCGCCGCCGAAGCCGACGAGCAGGGCGCGTTTCCCCTTCGCCTCGGGATGATAGTCGCGATATTCGTCGAGCGCGATGATGATCGATGCGGCCGAGGTGTTCCCGTAGTCGCGGATGTTGACGAAGAATTTATGGAGCGGGACGTCGAGCGCGCGGGCGACCGACTGGATGATGCGGATGTTCGCCTGATGGGGAATCACGACCTCGATGTCATCGAGGGTCATCGCCGCGGCGAAGAGGATGTGCCGGATCGCTGTTTCGACCGCGTTCACGGCGAAGGCGTAGACTTTTTGTCCGTCCATCCGGATCCGGTCCTTGATCACCGTGAGCGCATTGTCGGGATCGCAGGCGGAGGCGGTGAAGAAATGCACCGGCGTCACCGGCAGTTTCGCCGGTTCGATGATCATCGCCCCGGCGCCGTCGCCGAAGAGCACGCAGGTGTTGCGGTCGTTGTAATCGACGCAACGGGTGAGCATCTCGGCGCCGATCACGAGGGCGGCGCGGTACCGCCCCGTCTGAA
>Ga0154580_119_pt2 | contig 12979 bp, 12 predicted proteins | sample RifGroF2_FD_116009 | JGI IMG/M metagenome (GOLD analysis project Ga0154580, IMG submission 116009) | Tenericutes bacterium GWF2_57_13
CCTCGACCGCGCCCAGCCGGCGATCAAGACCGCGAAACGCGTGATCCTCTACGAAGGCTTCATGGACGTCATCGCCTCGGTGAACGCCGGCGTCAAGGAGGCCGTGGCCTCGATGGGCACGGCGCTCACGCCGGTCCAGGCCGCCCTGATCAAGCGGTTCGCCGACAAGGTGTGCGTCTGTTACGACGGCGACGAACCCGGTTTCGAAGCGATTTCGAAGGCGATCCCGCTGCTCGAGGAGGCCAAGCTCGACGTGTCCGTCCTGCTCCTTCCGGAAGACCTCGACCCCGACGAGTTCGTCCGCAAATATTCCGCCGAAAAGTACCGCGCATTCGTCGATCAGAACCAGGTCGACAAGTATGAGTTCCGCTATCAGCGGCTGATCCGCCACGCCGACCTCCGGCGCGCCGCGGAAGTCGAACGCGTCAAGCTCGAACTATTCCGCTGGCTGATCCAAAGCAACTCCGGAACGCTCACCCACATCTACATCGACAAACTGGCGAGTGACCTGCATATCGACGTCGAGACGCTGATGGGCGACTTCCGCGCCTACGGCTTCACGCAGAATCTCAAGATCACCCAGGCCGCCGAACGCGGTCGGGCGGGACAAATCGCCATTCTCGATCGCAACTACACCGCCGAAGTGTACCTGATGAACTACTATTTCCAGAACGTCGAATACCGCAACCGGATCGAGGCGGAGCTCACGCCCTACTTTGTCCGCGATGAATTCTTAATGTCGGTGTTGCTCGAGGCGCACGACATCCTCGAAGTCCGGGCGGGCGCCGACGTGATCGGCGAAATCGCCCATCGGATGACGGGCGACCGCAAGCGGGAATTCGAGAAGATCGTCATCGAAAAACTCGAGTATTCCGAAAAAGGCTTGTCCGAATGCATCATGACGCTCAAATCGCGCGGGTTCGACGACCGCATCAAAGAACTCGAAAACGACCGCGCCCAACTTGACAAGAGCTCTCAACAGTATCTTGCGAAATCCGAGGAGATCATGAACCTCAGGAAAGGAAGAGAAAACCTATGGAAAAGAATGAAATCCTGAAGAAACTCGTCGCTCTCAACGAAGCGCAGGGCTATCTCACCAACGATGACCTCAAGAAATACGCTCCCGAGGAGTCGGTGTTGTTCGACGACCTCCAGATGATGCTCGAAGAAGAGGGTATCTACACCGAACTCGTCCCCGTCCTCGACGAGGAAGACGAGGCAGCGGCGGAGGCCATCGAGGCCGTCCTGCCCGACGAACTCGATGACGTCGAAGCGGAAGGCCCGGCGACGCCGGAAGAAGCCGCCGCGGCGATGGAGGAAGACGATTTCATCGACCTCGACGAACTCTCCGACGCCGACCTTTCCGAAGAAGAACTGATCGATTTCGTCGATTACGCGAAGGAAATCGAAGAAGAACTGATGCGCGAGAAGCAATACGACTCCAACGTCTCGATCAAGGTCGACGATCCGGTCCGCATGTACCTGAAGGAAATCGGCCGTGTCGAACTCCTCTCCAACGACGAGGAATACGAACTCGCGACGCTCATTTCCCGAGCCCGCCGGGCGAAGGACATTTACGATACGCGCATTCAAGCCGGCGAAACGATCCCCGACGAAGAACGCGTCGAAGTCGAAGAACTCTACAAACGCGGCCAATTCTCCGAGAAGAAGCTCGTCGAAGCCAACCTCCGCCTCGTCGTCTCGATTGCGAAGCGCTATGTCGGCAGAGGGATGCAGTTCCTCGATCTCATCCAGGAAGGCAACATGGGCCTGATGAAGGCCGTCTACAAATTCGACCATACCAAGGGCTTCAAGTTCTCGACCTACGCCACCTGGTGGATCCGCCAGGCCATCACCCGCGCGATCGCCGACCAGGCCCGGACGATCCGGATCCCGGTCCACATGGTCGAAACCATCAACAAGCTCGTGCGCACCCAGCGCACATTGACCCAGAAACTCCGCCGCGAGCCCTATCCGGACGAAGTCGCCGCCGAGATGCACATCTCGGTCGAAAAGGTCCAGATCATCCAGAAGGTCGCGCAGGAACCGATTTCGCTCGAAAGTCCCGTCGGCGAAGAGGAAGACTCCTCGCTCGGCGACTTCATCGCCGACCCGGACACCCTCACGCCCTACGAATACACCTCGAAGGAAATGCTCAAGCGCGAACTCGACGCCGTCCTCGAAACGCTCACCGACCGCGAAGAGAAAGTCCTCCGGATGCGCTTCGGGCTGCTTGACGGCCGCACCCGCACCTTAGAAGAGGTCGGCAAGGAATTCGGCGTGACGCGCGAACGCATCCGCCAGATCGAAGCCAAGGCCTTGCGCAAGCTCCGCCATCCTTCCCGTTCCAAGAAACTGAAGGATTTCACGAACAACCACTAAATCATGAGCGATCTCGGCCCCCGGCTCGAAAGCGCCCTCGCCTTCCTTCAGGACGCCAATTGCCTCGCCGACGTCGGCGCCGACCACGGCTTTTTCGCGATCGAAGCGATCAAGCGCGGCCTCGCCAAGCGCGCCGTCGCGATCGACGACAAACCCGCGCCGCTCGGACGCGCCACGGAACACATCGCCGCCGTCGGTCTCGCAGGCGTGATTCTGCCGATCCTCGCGGACGGCCTTCCGCGCGAGGTCGCCTGCGATACCGTCGCAATCCTCGGTCTCGGCGGGATCACGATCGCCGAAATCCTCGGCGCCGCCGATCTTTCGGTAGTCACCCGGCTGATCCTCGGACCGCAGTCCGAACCCGCCGCGACGCGCCTGTGGCTCGAGCAAAACGGCTTCAAGCTGGTCGCCGAGGCGTTCGTCCGCGAGCGCGGGAAACATTACCAGATCCTCGCCGCCGTGAAAGGCACGATGACGCTTTCGGAGGCCGAACGCGAGTTCGGTCCCTTGATCCTCGAAGCCCGCAACCCGGCGTTTCGCGCCTATGTGGCGAAGCGTCTTCATCAACTTGAAAACGGCCGCAAGCACGCTCTCGACGCCGTCCGGAAGGACGATCTCGAACGTCGCATCGCCGCCTTGAAGGAGCTCATCCGATGAATCTCATCGACATCGTCAAGCATCTCGAATCGAAGTATCCGCGAACCCTCGCCTACGAATGGGACAATGTCGGTCTGCAGGTCGGCTCGCTCAACCGGAAGGCTTGTGTCATCCTCGTCACGCTCGACGTGACGAAGGACGTCGTGAAAGAAGCGATCGCCCTCAAGGCCGATCTGATCATCAGCCACCATCCGCTCATCTTCAAGCCGGTCACCTCGCTTGCGACCGAGAGCCCGCGCGGCTGGATGATCGACAAACTCATCAAAAACGACATTGCGCTCTATGCGATGCATACGAACTACGACCTCGCCGACGGCGGGATGAACGACCGACTCGCGAAACTGCTCGGCATCCGCAATCCGAAACTGCTCGACGAAGCCGAAGGCATCGGACGCTACGGCGCGATCGAACCGCAGTCGATGTCGTCGTATATCCTGAAAGTGAAAAACGCGCTCGGGATCGGCACCGCCCGGTTCATCGGCGCGATCGACAAGAACGTCGTCATCGTCGGCGTCTCGGGCGGCTCCGGATCGAACCATGTCGGCGTCGCGAAGCGCCAGGGATGCGATCTCTACGTCACCGGCGACGTCACCTACCATACCGCGCTCGACTGCGTGCAGATGGGACTTTCCGTCCTCGACGTCGGACATTACGCCGAAAAGATCTTCAAGTCGGCCGTCGCCGAAGAACTATCCAATGCGTTTCCCGAGATGAAAGTCGCCATTTCGGCCGTCGATACCGATCCGTACGTCACTCTTTGAGAAATCGCATACATTCTTCTTGCAATTGTGCTCCGGGCGTGTTATATTATTGTTTGAAATTCAAAGTAATGTCAGACAATGACGACAAGGAGCGAAACAAATGAGTAAAATCGGCATCGCCGTGTGCGGCAATTCGGGCATCGATTACGCCGTCCACGACAAACGTATCCGGGTCTATCGATCGGTATTGATGGTCGAAGACAAGGAGTATGAGGATTTCGTCGACATCAACGCGGATGATTTCTACGCCATGTTGATCAAAAACCCCGAGTTGAACGTCCGCACCGCGCAGACCTCGACCGGGAACATCCTGAAGATGTACGAAGAGATGGCGGCGACCGGCTGCGACGAGATCATCGCGATCGCGATCTCCGAAAAACTCTCCGGCACGTATCAGAACGCCGTTCTCGCGGCGAAGATGATCGAGAACGTCAAGGTCCATGTGTTCGATTCCAAGACCGTGTCCTATCCGGAAGCGAAGATGGCCTTCGTCGCGCAGAAGCTCGCCGACCAGAACGTCCCGGCCGAAAAGATCCTCGAAGAACTCGGAAAGATCCGCGACCATCAGCACATCTTCGTGTGCGTCGACACCCTCAAGTACCTCGTCAAGAACGGACGCCTCTCCAACGCCGCCGGTTTCTTCGGATCGCTGCTCAAGCTGAAACCGCTCCTCGAAGTCTCGAAGGATGGCAAAGTCCAGACGATCGAAAAGATCCGCACGACCCCGAAAGCCCGCGAAGCGATGCTCGGCCGCTTTTTGACCGAAATCGCCGGCAAGTCGGTCGAAGCCTTCATCATCTATACGAACAATTTCGACGTCGTCGCCGACCTTAAGGACGAACTCGAAGAGAAGCACGGTCTCAAAGACGTCAAGCTCGTCCCGCTCACCCCGGTCGTCGGCTGCCATGCCGGTCCCGGCACGATGGGTCTGGGCTACATCGTCAACCAATAAGCATCAGCCAGGAGAACCGACCCCATGAGCGAAGCCAAAAAACTGATCAACGAACTGCTCGTCGAAATCTTCAACCGCATCCTCGCAATCGAGGAGGAAGCGCTCCGCAACGCCGGAGTCGCTTTGTCGATGACGGAAATCCACGTCCTCGAAGCGGTCGGAAACGTCCCCGAGCCCTCGATGACCCTGATCGCGGCCAAACTCGGCATCACCGTCGGATCGCTGACGACCTCCGTCGCCACGCTCGCCAACAAGGGCTTCGTGATCCGCAAGCGTCCCGAGGACGACCGCCGCAAGGTGCTCGTCGAACTGACGCCGGCCGCCCACAAGACGCTTGAAATCCACTCGAAGTTCCACGAGAAGATGATCGACTCGATCTTCGAAGACCTCAAGGTCGAAGAGGACGAGGTGCTCCTCGCCTCGCTCCGCCGCGTCGCCACGTATTTCCGCAAGTAGGAAAAAAAACGACTCCCGATCCATGGCAACCGCCGCGGATCGGGAGTCTTTCATTTGGGTTCGTGCGGTCTCATGACCACACCCCGTCGCCGACGGGAACGTTGTAGTAGAGCCACTGGTAGACCTCGACGAAGCCTTCGAACCGTGCGGTCCATTCCTCGTCGACCGCATCGACATAGGTTCCCGTGATGACGCTTCCGCCGACGCATTCTTGCGCGATGCCAGACCGATACAGGTCGTTCGCAAAGACCAGATCGAGCGATGACCGGACGAAGAAGTCGCAAGCCGCGAGGACGCCGGGCGGCAGATCGGCGATAAGCTTGCCCAGTTCGGCCTCAAGGGCCGCCTCGGTTTCGGGGGTCATCCCGAAGAGCCGTTGTGCAAGATACCGCTCAAGATACAGCGACAGCTGCGCTTCCGTCACGAGGTCGGCGGCGTTGGCCGATCCGACGGCATATACGGGATGACCGGCGTCGGTTTCCGCAAAACGGAAGGTCGGAAAGGCGATCGCCTCGGCGTCGCTGCCTTCGATGACGGCCACGCCGTCTTCCATCGAAAAACAGGGCGTCCGCGCGACGATTGGTCGTGGGTCGGTCATCAACGTTTGGTAGAGCGTGCGGATCCGCGACAGGGTACCGTAGTTGAATTGATTTTCCATACCGTTTGGTCCGAAATAGGCAATGCGGTCGTTCTCGGAGGAGGAGTTGAACGCGCGCAGCGGGCGGATCGCGGCGCGGAAGCCGAACTCGATGAACGCCCCGAAGACGGGATCATCGGCGTCCGCCGCCTGATACACCGCGAAGAGCGCGCGGATGTCATGATCGGGGTGGGCGGCGAAGTAGGCGTCGACCGCCGTCTTGAGTTCGTTTTCAAGCTCGATCAAAACTTGTGCCTGACCGCTCTCGCTCAACATGCTCCGATAGACATCGTAGGCGTCATCGGCGATGCCGTTGCCATTTGCGTCGATGTCAAAGACCAGCATGTCGGCGACGAGATCGAAGGACAGATTCTGGCGATCGATGATTTGCGAGCGGAGCATGCCGAGCTGATCGATGACGCGTCCGGCGGTCATCGCGTTTTTCAGCGTCTCGACGACCAGGGCTTCCAAAAGATCATCGGCGGACCGGACTCCGTAGACGTCGAACAGGTACTCGTCATAACCGCCGTAAGGAAAGAACGAAAGCGGGTCGCCGTCGAGGTCGTCGATCGTTTCATAGTCGGCCAAGATCGCGGCGGTTTGGTCCCGAAGCGATTGCATGCGGGAAAAATCGTTTTTTTGCAGATCGGTCTCTTCGCCGAACACGGGCGTGAAGTAGACCGGGTCCAACAGGACCTTCCGTTCGGCGGCACGCAGGATGTAGGGTACGCAGTTCGAAGCGAGCACCGACGTCAAAAACGCGTCGGGGGTCACGGTGAATTCTTTCTCAGGCTGGTCGGGCGTACCGGTGAGTGAGGCGAGGACGGAGAGGTTCGCTTCATCACCGGCGGCGGATGACACATAGCGGGCGCGATACTGCGCGGCGAGGAAACGGTCGTTGATCGTGAACCCGTATTCGCTGCGGAGCGCCGCCATCGCGATGGCGATCTGCGAGGCGTTCGGATTGGGACCGGAGTCGGTCGACGTGGTGGTATACCGTTCGCGGGCGATCGAAAGCGCGATCTGCCCGTCATGACCATCTGGGGTAGGATAGGCGGTGACAAACTGCCTCATCACGAAAATCCAATTCGCCAGCATGGAGTTCCCGGTCTGGAAAATCGGGGGGAGGGATTCATTGTCCATCAGCTTGTTCATCCGCGCGGTCAGGTCGTCTGAAGTGATCTCCTCGAGCTCGGCCGAAAGCAGTGCGCCGTCGACGATGTCCAAAAGCTGGTCCAATCCGTCGTCGGCGAGGACCGCCTCGTAGGTTTCCGCCGCCGTGACCGAAAACGCCAGCCCGGTTTCCGATGCGGATTGCGAAAAGACGATTTCGTCCGGATTGGATAGCACGTTCCATCCCGATTCGGGGACGAACCCGGTCGGCTTGCGGCAGGAAAGCACCGTCAACAACGCAAGCAGCAACCATCCTGTCAGTAGGATCCTTCGTTTCATCGTGATAACCCCCTCGATCGTGGTTCATCGATTGAAAAGCGAACAATCGCCACCTTTATGATATTCATTGCGATGCGGATTGTCAAGGTGTCGCATCGAATCGGGAATCGGAAAACAAAAAACAGCGCCGCCGGCGCTGCTTTTTGGATCGGTGCGGTTATTCGACGATGATGCAGTTGACCGGGCAGTTCGCTTCGCAGACGCCGCAATCGATGCACTGATCGGCATCGATGACGTAGATCGGGCCTTCGGCGATGCAGTCTACCGGGCAGTTCGACTTGCAGGTTCCGCAAGCGATGCAGGTATCCAGAATTTTTCTCGGCATGGTGGTTCCTCCCAAGGGATATGTGGTGACACGTACGTATTGTAACCGAAAGGCCGTTTTTTGTAAAGCGGAACCGAAAAAAAGCGAGCGGTGAATCGGGTGCGGCTTTCGCCGATTCCGCTTGATATCGGGACGCCGTTTTGATACAATGTAAGAGAGTTGAAAGGTGGTTGTCAATCATGGTTGAGTTACAGCTCTGGATCGTCATCGTCGTTCCCATCCTCTTGCTTCTCGGCGGCGGTGTCGCCGGCTTCTTCATCTCGCGAAAAGTCTTCAAGAACTATCTCGAGAAGAATCCGCCCGTGAACGAGAACATGATCCGCGCGATGATGTCGCAGATGGGGCGCACCCCGTCTGAGAAACAGGTCCGCCAGGTCATGGCTTCGATGAAGCAGGCCAAGTAGTCTTTCACAACATCAAAGCGCATCCGCGGATGCGCTTTTTGTTTGAAAAAGGGACGAAGGCAAATGCCTCGTCCCTCTCCATCACGGATGAAAGAATCAGTTTCCGCCGGTGCCGGAGGTGTTTTGGGTGGTCGTGACGTTTCCGGTGTTTTCGGTGCCGTGCTGATACGCGTCGATCTCGTCTTCGAGTTCGGACTTGCGGGTCTGGGTCTGGGTCCGCCAGGCTTCGACCGCGGCGGCGTTTTCGCTCACGCGGGCGTTGTACTGGGTGCGGGTCTGGGTTTGCAACTCGACCGAATCCTCGTGGTAGGTTTCACGGAGCAGTTCGAGTTCCGCATGGAATTCATCAAGCAGGGTTGCGAGTTCGGCTTCGAGGGCGGCGGTGTCTCCGCCTTCGCCTTCGAGGGTCGCGATCTGGGCTTCAAGGGCTTCGATTTGCGGCTGATACTCGTCCTTGATCAAGTCGCGGGCAGCTTGGAACTCGTCCTTAAGCGCCTGCGAGATGTCTTTGTTTTCCTGTTTCATCGTTTTGATGCGGGCCATCAGTTCGACCGGCGTCATCGCGACCGCTTCCTCGATCGTGAGCGTATCGTCGAGTTCGCAGGCGCGTTTCGCCAGATTGTACTGCGCCGGTGCAACACCGAGCGCGCCGGCCTGGGCGACGGTGGAACCGTCAAACGCCTTTTCGACGGCCTTGCCCATCATTCCGCGGTTCATGAAGGCTTCGTCGATGTGTTCCTTGATGCGGGTGCGGACCGTTTCGCCGAGTTCCGCATTCGCGGAGATCGAGGAGACGGAGACGAGCGTTTCGGCGGCTTCGATGTCGATGAAGCCGAGGTCGATCGCCTTGTCGATGATCATCTCGATCGCATCCGCGGATGTTTCGCCGATGAGATCGAGTTCGAGGAGAAGCAGTTCGCCGTCCTCGTTGAGCGCGTTGGCATCGAGGACCTTGTCATTTCCGCTGATGGTCAGATCGATGCTCGGGTTGATGTCCAGCGTGACATAGGTGTCATCCGCCGAGACGCTTCCGCAACTGATGAAGAGGCCGATGGCGATCGCCGTAACCGCGATCGTTGTGAAGATTTTTTTCAAGTACATGTTTGAACCCTCCTTTCGGGTTTCACATCATATACGTTTGGCAAAGCGATTTTATTGTGCAAGTGATGAATCAGTACGTAATATGTATGCGAATATGAAAACATCACCAAGGATAATAAAAAAAGAGCTCCTTTTCAGGAACCCTTGGGAATCAAGCGGAAGTTCATTCGACGCGGTTTCGACCGTTTTCCTTGGCGCGATACATCGCCTTGTCGGCCGCTTCGAGGAGTTCGGCGGAGGTGTCGGACAGGGTTTCGGGGACGGAAGCGATGCCGATCGAGATGGTGACCTTGATGTCGTGCTCCATGAATTTGACGACGGCGTCCTCGATCGACCGACGGATCCGTTCGGCGACCAGACGGGTGTCGGAAAGCGAAGCGCCGGGCATGATCGCGACGAATTCCTCGCCGCCGTAGCGGACGGCCAGGTCGCCTTCGCGGAGGGCCGTTTTGATCGCTTTGGCGACGGAGAGCAGGACCTTGTCGCCGACCACATGGCCGTAGGTGTCGTTGACGGTCTTGAAATGGTCGATGTCGCACATCATCACGCCGACCGGCGAACCGAGGCGGATGGCGCGGTTGTATTCTTCCTGCAGGCGCATCAAGCCGAAGCGGCGGTTATAGATGCTGGTGAGCGGGTCGGTTGCGGCGAGTTCCTGAAGCTGGACATGCGTGAGCGCGTTTTTAAGGGCGAGCGACAGTCCGGCGGTGAAGGCTTCGATGCCACTGACGGCGTTGTGCGGAAACTGCATCGATCCGGCCAACAAAAGCAAGCCGAGCGGAACCTTCTTGTAAAGGATCGGGATCACGAGCAGTTCGCGCGGACGGAAGGTCGAGATCACGGCGTCGACGTCGACGTCGACGGGAAAGGCGATCCGTTCCGATGTGCCGGTCTTCAACACCCGCCACAAGACGGGATTGTCGGAAAGGTGCTCCGGGTTCATGAGGGACCGCGATGCGGTGACGTCGAGTTCGCCGTTGCGCTCGACGAGCAGGGCTCCGCCGGCGGCGCGGTTCTTGCGGACGATCGTGTCGAGGGCGAAGGCGGAGATGCTGGACAAGTCGAGTTGGCTTGCGATTTCGCCGTTGAAGGTCTGCAGGTCGGCTTCGGCCTTGTAGGAGTCGGACAGCGATTGGATCAGCGCGTTGAACGCCCGCGCCGTATCGCCGAGGTCGTCGTCGGAAAGCACCGGGACGGAACAGGCGTCCACATCGCAGATGTCATACTTCGAGGTGGTTGCGCGGAGGGAAATCATCGATTCCACGTGACGCATGCTCTTGGAGAGCGTTTTGATCCGACGCGCGACGACCTGCCGGGCGAGGAAGACGTTGACGGCGCCGACGAGGATGCCGGCGACGACGCAAAGCGAGAAGAACAACGGGTCAAGGGCGAATTCGGCCGGAACGTTCATCGCCAGGGCGAAGAAGGGGAAGATGATGCCGATCAAAATGCCGAATCCGATCATGTAAATCGCAAGATCCTTGAAAACCTTTCGTGTAATCATGGAAGTATCCCTTCTGACGCTCCGTCACAACCCATTTCGGTACAGTACCAATATATCACAAGAAGCGTAAAAATAGTTGAAAGTCCGGCGCAAATCCCGTCCGAAGTCGAGTTGTTGTGGTCACGGGCGTCGGTTGATTCCGGCAAACCTGAAAAAACGGAAGAAAAAAGCATCCATCTCAGGATGCCTTCTTGAATAAGCGATCGATCAGATCGAACAGATGGACCCGGTTTTCGGTGCCGGCGCGCAGGCGTTTGTAGTTCGCGCGGTGACGGTAGATGATGATCGCCGCCGAAGCGAGGGTCGCGATCACGAGGCCGAGGTCGGGACGCCAGAGGAAATGCAGTCCGGTGACGAGCAAAACGGATGAAACCGCGCCGACCGTCGAGGAGACGGAAACATAGCGGGTCAGGTATTCGGTCAGAAGGAATACGGCGAGCAGCGTGAGGGCGATCCACGGATTGTATGCGAGCAACAGCCCAAACGAGGTGGCGACGCCTTTCCCGCCCTTGAACTTGAGCCAGACCGGGAAGCAGTGGCCGACGACCGAAGCGACGCCGTAGACGAGCGGATGGAACAGCGTGACGCCGTCAAACAGTCCGGTATTCAGGATCAGGAAGACGATCAGGCCGCTTTTCAGGGTATCGGCGAAGAGGACCGCAAAGCCGATCGGCTTTCCGAAGACGCGGAAGGCATTGGTCGTACCGAGATTCCCGCTGCCGAACTTGCGGATGTCCTTGTGTTGGAACAGCAGCCCGAGGAGGAGCGAGAACGGGATCGATCCGAGCAGGTATGCGATGACGATGAGGACGTAAGCCAAGAGCGACACCCCTTCCATGGGCATCATTATATCATGCGGACCGCCAAAATAAAGTATAAAAACAGTGAAAGTTTTGGTATAATGAAAGGGAGAAAAAAGGGGAATATCGGCATGAGCGAGAAAATCACAAACACCTACAACGCCCAATCGATTCAGATCCTCGAAGGCCTTGAAGCCGTCCGCAAGCGTCCCGGCATGTATGTCGGCAGCACCGACGCGCGCGGACTCCATCATCTCGTCTGGGAAATCGTCGACAACTCGATCGACGAAGTCCTGGCCGGATACGGCTCCAACATCAAGGTCGTCGTCAAGGAAGACAATTCCGTCGTCGTTTCCGATGACGGACGCGGGATGCCGGTCGACATGCACAGTTCCGGCATGTCGGCGGTCGAAGTCATCTTCTCGAAACTCCACGCCGGCGGCAAGTTCGGCGGCGAGGGCGGCGCCTACAAGGTATCCGGCGGTCTTCACGGCGTCGGCGCCTCGGCCGTCAACGCGCTTTCGGAGTTCCTCGAGGTCACCGTCCATCGGGACGGCCTCCAGTATCAGATGCGGTTTGAGCGGGGCAAGAAGGTCAAGGACCTGATCGTTATCGGCGAATCGCGCAAAATCGGTTCGGAAGTGTGGTTCAAACCCGATCCGACGATTTTTTCAACGACCCTGTTCAACTACCAGACGCTGCAGGAGCGCCTCCGCGAGAGCGCGTTCCTCGTCAAGGGACTGCGCATGCAACTGATCGACGAGCGCTCGAAAGTCCGCGAAACATATCTTTACAACGACGGCCTCAAGGCCTTCGTCGACTTTTTGAACGCAACTAAGACGGTCGTTCATCCGACCCACTTCTTCGAAGGCAAGGCCAACGAGATCGAGGTCGAAGTGGCCTTCCAGTTCGCCAAGATCTATAACGAGAACATCATCTCCTTCGTCAACAACGTCCGTACCAAGGACGGCGGAACCCACGAGACCGGCCTCAAGTCGGCGTTCACGAAGGTCTTCAACGACTACGCCCGCAAGATGAACCTGATCAAGGAAAAGGACGAGGGACTCGACGGCGCCGACATCCGCGAAGGCCTGACGGCGATCATCTCGGTCCGCATCCCGGAAAACCTCCTGCAGTTCGAAGGACAGACAAAAAACAAGCTCGGCAGCCCGGAAGCCCGGCCGGCCGTCGAAACGGTCGTCAACGACCAGCTCATGACCCATCTCGTCGAATCGCCGCAAATCGCTTCCTCGCTCGTCGAGAAGGCGCTTTTGGCACGCAACGCCCGCGACGCCGCCCGCAAGGCGCGCGACGACGCGCGGCTGGTGAAGAAGGTCTCCAAGACGGAGACCGTCCTCTCCGGCAAACTGTCCCCCGCCGGGACGAAAAACCCGAAGGTCAACGAACTGTTCCTCGTCGAAGGCGACTCCGCCGGCGGATCCGCCAAGCAAGGCCGCGACCGCCGCTTCCAAGCGATCCTGCCGCTGCGCGGAAAGGTGATCAACTCCGAAAAGCAGAAGATGGAAGACGTCCTCAAGAACGAGGAGA
>Ga0154580_119_pt3 | contig 12949 bp, 9 predicted proteins | sample RifGroF2_FD_116009 | JGI IMG/M metagenome (GOLD analysis project Ga0154580, IMG submission 116009) | Tenericutes bacterium GWF2_57_13
GCGACCGTCGGCGCCGGTCTCGGCGGCGACTTCCGGATCGACAAGGCGAACTACCATAAAATCATCATCATGACCGACGCCGACACCGACGGCGCCCACATCCAGGTCCTCCTCATCACTTTCTTTTTCCGCTACATGCGCCCGCTCGTGGAAGCCGGCAAACTGTACATCGCGCTCCCTCCGCTGTATAAAATCACCAAGCTCGGCAAGAAGGAAGAAGTCAAGTACGCCTGGAACGAAGAAGACCGCGAAGCGATCTGCAAGGTCTTCAAGACCTACAACATCCAGCGCTACAAAGGCCTCGGCGAAATGAACGCGCCGCAGCTTTGGGACACCACGATGAACCCGGAAACCCGGACGCTCATCCGGGTCCATGTCGAAGACCTCGCCGACGCCGAGAACCGCATCTCGATTCTGATGGGCGACGACGTCGAACCGCGCAAGGAATGGATCGACACGAACGTCTCGTTTGCGGACGAAGACGACTATGAGATCAAGGAGGGTGCATGATGGCCTCTTTGAAAAGCAAGGTCGAACAGTTCGTCGAAGAGAAGATCATCCAGGGCAACCTCGAAGACCTGATCGGCGACCGGTTCGGCAAATACTCCAAGTACATCATCCAGGACCGCGCCCTGCCGGACGTCCGCGACGGCTTGAAGCCGGTCCAGCGCCGCATCCTCTACGCGATGAACCAGCTCGGCATGGGGTCCGACAAGCCCTATAAGAAATCCGCCCGCATCGTCGGCGAAGTCATCGGCAAGTACCATCCCCACGGCGACACCTCCGTCTACGACGCGATGGTGCGGATGAGCCAGTGGTGGAAGAACAGCGCCGTTTTGATCGACATGCACGGCAACAACGGGTCGATGGACGGCGACGGCGCCGCCGCGATGCGCTACACCGAAGCGCGGCTTTCGCCGTTCGCCGAGGCAATCCTCCAGGACATCGAGAAGAAGACCGTCAACCTCGTCCCCAACTTCGACGACGAGGAGTACGAACCGGTCGTGCTGCCGGCGAAATTCCCGAATCTTCTCGTCAACGGCGCGATGGGCATGGCCACCGGCTATGCGACCAACATCCCGCCCCACAACTTAAACGAAGTGATCGACGCGGTGCTCTACAAGATCGACCATCCGGACGCCGGCGTCGACGAACTGATGCAGTTCATCAAGGGTCCCGATTTCCCGACCGGCGGCATCGTCGAAGGCATCACCGAGATCAAAAAGGCGTTTTCGACCGGCCGCGGCCGCATCGTGATGAAGTCCAAGGTCGTCGTCAGCGACGTCCAGCTCGTCGTCACGGAAATCCCTTATGAAGTCAACAAGGCGGAACTCGTCCGCAAGATCGACGACATCCGCACCCAGAAGAAGATCGACGGGATCGAGGAAGTGCGCGACGAATCCGACCGCGAAGGCCTCCGGATCGTGATCGAGATCGGCAAGGGCATCTCCGCCGACGTCGTCCTCGCCTACCTGATGAAGAACACCGACCTGTCGCTTTCCTTCAACTACAACATGGTCGCGATCCACAACAAATCGCCCAAGCAGATGTCGCTCATGGCGATCCTCGACGGCTACATCGTCCACCAGAAGGAAGTCATCCGCAACCGTTCCAACTTCGATCTCCAGAAAGCCGAAAAGCGCCGCCACATCGTCGAGGGCTTCCTCAAGATGGTCGACGTCCTCGACGAAGTGATCCAGACGATCCGCTTCTCCAACGGCAAGAAGGATGCGATGGAGAATCTCGTCGCCAACTTCAACTTCACCGAACTCCAGGCCGAAGCGATCGTCACGTTGCAACTCTACCGCATCAGCAACACCGACGTCGAGGAAATGCGCGACGAGGCGGCCGACCTGGTCCGCCTGATCACCGCGCTCAACAAGATCCTCAAGAACGAGACCGAACTCGAAGGCGTCATCAAGAAGGAACTGAAGACTTTCTCCGAGAAGTTCCCGGTCGCGCGCCGCAGCGAAATCAAAGACGAAATCGCGAAAGTCGCGATCGCCGAGGAAGACCTGATCGCCCACGAGGAAGTCATCGTCGCCCTGACCCGCGACGGCTATCTCAAGCGCTCCTCGGTCAAATCCGTCCTCGCCACGAACAATGGCGACGCCGGCCTCAAGCCCGACGACGCGATCATCCGCCAGCTCGCGGTCAACACCCGCTCGACGCTTCTCGTCTTCACCGCATACGGCAACTTCATCCATCTCCCCGTCTACAAGATCCCCGACAAGAAGTGGCGCGAGATCGGCGAGTACGTCGGCGCGATCGTCCCGCTTGCGACCGGCGAGGCGGTCCTCGACTTCCTCGTCGTCGCCGACTTCACGAAACCGGCGTCGGTGCTGCTGGCGACCAAGGAAGGCATGCTCAAGCAGGTGCCCGTCGCCGAGTTCATCCCCGCCCGCATCAACAAGACCTACGTCGGCATCCCGGCGAGCCGAATCAGTCCGCTCGTCTCCGTCGATTTGTCAAATCCCGCCGACGCCTATGTCGTCTGCGTCTCGAAAAACGGGTTCATCGCCAAATATCCGATTTCCGACGTGCCGGTCCTCGGCACTTCCGCCCGCGGCGTGAAAGGCCTCAATCTGCGCGACGACGACCTCGTCGGCGCGGTCTATGCGACCGACACGACGAAGGACGAGACGATCCTGCTCACCAACCGCGGCGCGATCAAGCGCGAGTTTTCCGGCAACATCGAATCCTCGCGGCGTCCGGCGAAGGGCAAGTGCTATCTCAAGAACGTCAAGACCAACCCCTACCAGTTCGTCGGCGTCGCCGCGGCGAACGTGTTCCATCTGAAGGATAATCTCGCCTTCCGCGTCGTCACCGCGAAAACGGTTCTGGTGATCGCGGGCGCCGACCTCAAGCCGGACAAGTTCGAACACGGGGCGCCCTATCTCGAGAAGGACATCGTCCCCGTCGAGTTCCACTGCGAGGAAGCCAGACCGGACGAAATCGACCAGATCCTCGCCAAACTCGCCCGCGACCGCGTCGCCCCTGAACCCGTCGCCGGCGTCGTTTCTTCGGTTCCTGCGCCGACACCCGATCAGGAAGCCGACGACGTGATGCTCGAACTCGAGAAGATCCTCAACACGCACGCCGCGGAAGCCGCCGAAGACGCGGCCGAGGACGACGCGGAGAAGGAACAGATCGTCCAGCAGACGCTGTTCTGACGATTTCACCGAATCTTCACCGCCATTTGTTCCGAAACGTGCTATTCTACCGATGAACCCCGGATCAAGGAGAACCCTATGAAAAAAATCCTGCTTTTCATCCTCGTCGCGTCTTTCGCCGTTTTGGCGGGCTGCGACTTCTACGGCACCACGACCACGACCGCACCCATCGAACCCGAAACGCACACGATCACTTTGCTTGCGGAGTTCGTCGCGATGAACACGACCGACCACTACGTACTCGGCGCCGACATCGACCTCGGCGGCCTCGAGTGGATCCCGCTCGGCACACCCGACGATCCGTTTTCGGGCGATTTCGACGGTGCCGGCCATACCGTTTCGAACTTCGCCATCACCCACGCCTACGAAGGCTTCCTCGGCCTCTTCGGGAGCGTCACCGGCGACATCAAGGACCTTACCGTGACCGACTTCACGATCGACGCCACGTCGACGAAACTGATCTATGCGGGCGGCCTCGTCGCCCATACGACGGGCTCGATCGACCATTGCACCGCGGTTGGCGAGATCACCGTGCGTTCGAGCGCCTCGACCGTCTACGTCGGACTGCTGGCGGGCTTTGCGGCCTCGTATACGACCTCGACGATGACCCTCGCCGAGTTCGTCTCCTCGGAAATCCGCGATTCGCGCGCCTCCGGGTCGATCGACGCCGAAGCCGAGCACTTCCTGTATGTCGGCGGCCTCGTCGGAAAAGCCTATAACATCGTGATCGCCGATGCTTCCGCCGTCGCCGCGATCACGGCCAGTTCCGAGGTCTACCGCGTCTATGCCGGCGGTCTCGTCGGCCACGGCTACGGCGGCATTTTGAAAGCCCACGCGGAATCCGTCGAAGACGCCGTGTTCGAAACGGTCCGCTGTTACGCGGACGCATCGATCACGATCACCGCAAGCGGTACGAAGGCGGCCGTCGGCGGGCTCTACGGCTTTCTCCAGGACGGCTTCGTGGAAGACTGCTTCGCCAACGCGACGATCGTCGCCGCCGGGTCCGCGATCGACGTCGGCAGCATGTTCGGGGAACTCTGGTACGGACCGGTCGCGACCTCGGTCGGCCGACTCGACCTCACGATCATCGGTTCGCAAGACCAGACGGTGCGGTTCGGCTACCTCGCCGGCTTTGTGCCCGATCCGGTCCTGATCACCGACGTCTTCCGTCTCGCCACGTCTTTGGTCAGTTCCGGAAACGACCTCGGCACGGATGTCGCCTTGGGCAATCTTTCCTCGATGCTATGGTACCAGGACATCCTCGGCTGGTCGGCGGAAACCTTCGACTTGGCGACGGTCATCGGGATTCTTTCCTGAGTTGAATACGAAAAAAGACGGCTGCGGCCGTCTTTTTGTTTGAAACGAACTCAATCAACGTCGAAATGAATACGATAAGTACACCAAATGTCCAAAAAATGTTGTTTAATCCTTTCATTTCAAAATGCCATTTGATATAATGGATGCCGGTGATCGACATGAAATGCATCGCAAGCCTTCCCCGCATCCAGGTTCCCGCCGACGTCACGATGGCTTCGCTTCGATTGTACATCGAGATCGGCAAGAACGACTCCTACCAGACGCTCTTCGCGCCGGACTTCGCGTTCCTCGCCAAGCAGCTCGCGCTTCAGGAAGCCTACAGCTTCTACAAGTGCTTTTTTGCCGATCTGAAGATCCCCGAATCGCGGTTGAAATCGCTTCAGCTGGAGAGTTCGCGGCCGAAGACGAAGACCGAAACCCTCTATAAGAACATCGTTACGGTCTTTTCGATCATCCACCGCCCCGGCCGCGAACCGTTCAAACTGACGGTCACCGAGATCAACGATCTCGTCAAACTGCTCTACATCGGCTATTTCAATCCGGACCAGCTTCAGTACCGGAAGGTCGAGAAGGCGCGCCATACGCTCGTTGCGAACGAGCCTTCCTCGAAGCGCGAAGTCCTCGAGACGTTGATCAACGAGTTTCAGGCGGCGATCAAGAAGAACGAACACGAACGCTCCTTCCTGTTCCTCAATTTCATCGTCGACTACATGAACCTCGACATCTACAAATTCGATGACAAGGACGCCGTCGCCGTCCTGATCTACTACATTCTCTGCCGGCAGGACCTGTTCGCGGCTTCGCGCTACGTGCCGTTCTTCGGAAAGGTGTTCGTCCGGTTGCAGGAATTCCGCGCCGCGCTCGACCGCACCCGCTTCAACTGGAACGAAGGCTACGCCGAGATCATGCCGCTGCACCGGATGTTCTTGCAATTGCACCGCGACCTGTACAACGACCTTTCCGACGAAGCGCGCGACTACGACTACGAGTCGAAACTCGAGATCCGCAAGTCCGACTATGTCGAAAACACGATCGACAAGCTTCCCGAGGTGTTCTCCAAGGAAGACATCCGGCTCCGCCATCCGCTGATCTCCGACTCGACGATCAACCGCACCCTGAAGCGGATGCAGGAAGAGAACAAGATCCGTCCGCTCGGCACCGGCCGCAGCGCGAAATGGATCAAACTGTATAAAAAGGAAGTCAAGAAGACGAGCATCAAGCAGCTCAATCTGACATTGGAGGAATAGCCATGGAACAACTCGACCGCATGATCCTTGAGGCGATCCGCGAGGATATGCCATCCGGCGACGTCACCACCGACGCGCTTTTCACCGACCAGACCGCCAAAGCCCATTTCATCGCCAAGCAGGACGGCGTGATCTCCGGGCTCGAAGTCGCGCGCCGCGTGTTTTCGATCATCGACCCCGACGCCACCTTCGAACCCAAGAAGCAAAACGGCGATACCGTCCGCAAGGGCGAGGTCATCGCCATCGTCTACGGCCGGACGGCTTCGATCCTCAAGGCCGAACGCATCGCCCTCAACTTCCTCCAGCGGATGAGCGGGATCGCGACCAAGACGGCCGCCTTCGTGGCCGCCTGCGCCGGGACGGCCGCGGCGATCCTCGACACCCGCAAGACGACGCCGACGCTCCGCTTCCTCGAGAAACGGGCAGTCCTCGATGGCGGCGGGAAGAACCACCGCATGAGTCTTTCCGACATGGCGATGATCAAGGACAACCATATCAAGGCCGCCGGTTCGATCTCCGCCGCGGTCGCGATCGTGCGGGCGAAGATTCCCGCCGGGATCCAGATCGAAGTCGAGGTCGAAAGCGTCCCGGCGTTTCAGGAGGCGCTCGGGACCGATTGCGACATCGTCATGCTCGACAACATGGCGACGCCTTGGATGGCGGAATGCGTCCGGCTGAACGCCGGGAAAAAGAAACTCGAGGCGAGCGGGAACATGACCCTTTCCCGCATCCCCGAAGTCGCGGCGACGGGCGTCGATTACATCTCCGTCGGAGCATTGACGCACTCGTTTGAATCGCTCGATGTTTCGCTCCGCTTCCAATGATGAAAAAAACGCCGATTCCCCTAGTCAAGCATAGGTGTTTTATGTATAATAAATTGTCTGTGAAAATGGGGTCCTCAAGGTGCTGAAAGCGAAGTACGCATGGCATGCGCGCGTTCCGGGAATCATCCCCGACGACCGCATCTACGAACACATCCTGAAAAACCGGGGCATCGACGATGCCGACCGGTTTTTCGGCATGGGCAAGGAAGCGCTTCACGACCCGTTTCTGCTTTCCGGCATGAAAGCCGCGGTCGCCCGCATCCGCGAAGCGATCGAAAACCGCGAACCGATGATGATCTACGGCGATTACGACTGCGACGGGATCACCGCGATCAGCGTCCTCTACCGCGCCTTGAAGGGCGCCGGGGCGGTCGTCGCGTGGAATCTTCCCAACCGCTTCAGCGAAGGCTACGGCCTGAACATGAACGCCGTCGGCGAACTCATCGCCGCGGGCGTGAAACTCGTCGTCACGGTCGACAACGGGATCAGCTGCGACAAAGAAATCGCCGCCCTTTCCGATGCCGGGATCGACACGATCATCACCGACCACCACGAATCGAAGGGTCCCCTCCCCGCCGCCAAGGCGATCGTCCACGCGAAACTGTCGCCGGACTACCCCTGGAAGGAACTCGCCGGCGTCGCCGTCGCCTACAAGCTCGCGTGCGCCGTCACCGGATCCGACCTCGACGACCTCCTCGACCTCGTGATGATCGGCACGATCGCCGATTTGATGCCGCTCGACGACGAGAACCAGGCGATCGTCAACCTCGGCCTCAAGCAGATGAAGAACACCAAATTTCCCGGCCTCCGCAAATTGATGCAGTCCTCGCATCTCGACCAATTGAACGAAACCGCGATCGCCTTCAAGATCGCCCCCAAGATCAACAGTTCCGGACGCCTTGGCAAAGCCCATGACGCGGTCCGCCTGCTGACCTCCGACGACGAGGGCGAAGTGTCCCGCCTGATCGAAGCAGTCGAAGCGAGCCATACGCTGCGCAAGGACCTCACGGAAGATTCCTATCTCGCCTGCGAACGCCTCGTCGATCCGACCAAGTCGGTCCAGGTGCTCGCGGCGCGCGGCCTCCACGAAGGCATCATCGGCATCTGCGCTCAGAAGATCGCCGAGAAATACCAGAAGACGACGGTCGTCATCAACGTCGAAGACGGCGTCGGGAAGGGCTCGATGCGCGCCTCGGGAGAGGACAACGTCTTGTCCCTGCTCGATGGCGTCAGCGACCTCCTCGTCAAGTACGGCGGCCATTCGCAGGCGGCCGGTCTGACCGTTTCGGAAGCGAACCTCCCCGAACTGAAGCGGCGGCTTTCCGGCGCCGGCGGCGCCGGCGGTCCGCCGCGTCTTGAATACGACATGGCGGTGAAGTTTTCTTCCGTCTCGCTTCCGACCGTCAAACGGCTCGAGAAGTATTCGTTCTTCACGGCGACCTTCCTGTTTTCCGATCTGCTTGTCACCGCGAAGCAGACGATGGCGGGGAAGCATGCCAAGTTCGTCGTCTCCGACGGTATCAAAAGCGTCGAAGCGGTCGTCTTCAACGACCTTTCCCTCTATTACAACCTCACCGTCGGCGACCGCGTGGCGATCGTCGGCGGCCTCTCCGTGAACGCCTGGCGCAGCCGCGAGAGTATCCAGATCATGATCCGCGACTGCGCATGCGTTCACTTCCAGGTGCTCGACTACCGCGACCCGAACCAGTATCTCGAAGCGCTTCCGCATCTGTCCAACGACCTTGACACGATCACCCTCGACGACGGGTTCCTCTGGCGCAACCGCCCCTATGTGGAGACGCTCCGGCGTCTTCGCCCCGGGACGGTCGTGATCGCGCCGAGCTACGAACCCGCGGAACTGAAGCGGATCCTCTCGAAGGAAGGCTTCGGCGCCTGGTACCGGATCCTGCTTGAGCGCCAGACGATTTCCCGCGAAGAATTCCAAAAACGCACCGGCGCGCCATCCTGGCTCACCGACGCCGCGCTTTCGGCGTTCGCCGAACTCGGCTTCCTCAACTTGACCGAAACGGACGCCGTGATGCAGAAAACCGGGGAAAAGAAAAATCTCGCCGACGCGCCGACCTATCGCGCCTTGGCCGCGGTCGCCGACGACGTCGCCCGCCTGTACCGCCAGACCGAAGCGGAAATCCGACGCGACTTGCGCGCGTCGCTGGAGGCATGACACCATGCGATTCGAAGACTATATCAAAAACGTCCCGGATTTCCCGATCCCGGGGATCCAATTCAAGGACATCACCACGCTGATCGCCGATCCGGTTGCCTTCAAGGCCGCGGTCGACGAACTTGCGCAATTCGTGCGCGATCAGAAGGCCGAACTCGTCGTCGGTCCGGACGCGCGCGGCTTCATCGTCGGCTCGGCCGTCGCCTACGCCGCGCACGTCGGCTTCATCCCGGTCCGCAAACCCGGCAAACTGCCGCGCGAGACGATCTCCTACGACTACGACCTCGAGTACGGCAAGAACACCCTGTGCATGCACAAAGACGCCGTCAAACCAGGCCAGAAGGTCGTCATCATCGACGATCTGCTCGCCACCGGCGGCACGATGGACGCGACGATCCGCCTGATCGAAGCGGCCGGCGGTGTCGTCGTCGGGCTCGGATTTCTGATCGAACTCGTCGATTTGAACGGCAAAAGCCGGCTCAAGAACCTACCCGTCAAGACGCTCATCCAGTACTGATCCGCCCGCAATCCGGGCTTCGGAAGGAGGTGTTTGGCATGACGAAGGAAGCGATCTATCAACCGTTGCTTCAAGCGCTATCGTCCTATCTGGCGAAAGAAGAACACCTCGGATTCATCCGTCGGGCGTTCGATTTTGCCTATGACAAGCATGCCGGACAGCTCCGCAAGTCCGGCGAACCGTATATCGTCCATCCCGTCCAGGTGGCCGTCACGCTCGCCGAGTACCAGGTCGATCCGATCACGATCGCCAGCGGCCTCTTGCATGATCTGCTCGAAGACACCGATACCAAGTACGACGAACTGAAGACGCTGTTCGGCGAAGACGTCGCCGACATCGTCGAAGGCCTCACCAAACTGCATCTCCTCCATTACGAGGGATCGAAAGCCTCCGAACAGGTCAAGAACCATCAGAAGATGGTCCTCGCGATGGCCAAGGACATCCGCGTCATCTTCGTCAAGCTCGCCGACCGGCTGAACAACATGCGGACCCTGACGCACCTCGATTCGGAGCGACAGCTGCGGATCAGCCGCGAGACCCTCGACATCTTCGCCCCGATCGCCCACCGTCTCGGCATGTACCGGATGAAGGCGGAACTCGAAGACATCGCGTTCAAGTACCTCTATGCCGACCAGTATGCGGACATCGCCCATCTGATCCGCGACAAGAAGGGCAACCGCGAAGCCGACGTCAAGGCGATGAACGCCGAACTCGAAACGCTGCTCGAAAGCGAGAACTTCCATTTCACGATCAACGGCCGGATCAAGAACATCTATTCGGTCTATCGCAAGATGACGATGAAGAACCTCGAGTTCGAAGACATCAACGATTTGCTCGCGCTCCGCATCATCGTCGATTCGATTTCCGACTGCTACCGCGCGATCGGGATCGTCCATTCGAAGTTCGTCCCCGTCCCGGGACGCTTCAAGGACTACATCGCGATGCCCAAGCCCAACATGTACCAGTCGCTGCATACGACCGTCGTCTTCCACGGCAAGATCTACGAGATCCAGATCCGCACGCGGGAAATGGACGAGATCGCCGAGAAGGGCGTCGCGGCGCACTGGGCTTATAAGGAATCGCAGGGCCAGGGCGCAAGCCGGAAGAACATCGAGGACATCGTCTCCTCCAAGCTCCGCTGGTATTCGGAACTGATCCGCTATACCGAGGAGTCCAATTCCGACGAGGAAATCCTCAACATCTTCACCGACGACATCCTGAACGCCAACGTCTACGTCTTCACCCCCAACGGCGACATCATCGACCTCACCGCCGGGGCGACGCCGCTCGACTTCGCCTTCCGGATCCATACGAAGCTCGGCGAAAAAACCGTCGGCGCGATCGTCAACGGCAAGATCGTCCCGCTCGAATATACGCTCAAGACCGGCGACGTGATCGAGATCAAGACCTCGCAGAACGCCGTCGGACCCAACGACAACTGGATGAAGATCGCCAAGACCTCCAACGCCCGCTCAAAGATCAAGAACTTCCTCAACAAGCAGAAGCGCGACTATCTCGTCGAACGCGGCAAGGAAGACTTCGACGCCGAACTCGAGAGCCGCCGCGTCAAGGTCGAGCTCACCGACGAGATTTGCGCGAAGCTCTTCGAACTGAAGGGCGTCAAGTCGATCGAGGACATGTATTTCGAGATCGGCAAGAACATCCTGTCGCCGATCAGCGCGCTCAACGCGCTCACCGGCCGCGACGTCATCACCGAAGAGAAACTGATCGAATCGATCAACAAGACCCCCGAGCAGAAACGCGCGCAGAAGACGCGCACCGTCCACAACGACATCAACATCGTCGTCGAGGGCCTCACCAATCCCTCCGTCAAGCTCGCCCACTGCTGTTCCCCGGTGCTCGGCGACGAGATCGTCGGCTACGTCACCAAGGGCGCCGGCATCGCGGTCCACCGGAAGAACTGTAAGAACGTCGCGAAATTCGAACCCGAGCGCCTGCTCGATGTCTTCTGGGGCGACAACACGCTCCGCAAATACGAGACCAACATCAAGATCACGGTCCAGAACCGCGACAACGTGCTCGCCGAGATCATCAACACGGCGACTTCGAACAAGGGCAAGATCAACCAGGTCCAGGCCCAGGTCAACCGCTCCAAGGAAGGTATCATCAAGCTCAAACTCGAAGTCGGAAACCTGCTCGAACTCGATACGATCGTGACCGCGATCGGACGATTGCGCGACATCTACGCAATCGAGCGGATCGCCTGATGAAACTCGTCGTGCAGCGCGTCAAGCGCGCTTGCGTCACCGTCGACGGAACCGTTTGCGGAGAAATCAGCCACGGCTTCCTCCTGTTCGTCGGGATCGCCAAGGGCGACACCGTCGCAACCGTCGTGAAGGCCGCCAAAAAGATCGCCGCCCTGCGCGTCTTCGCCGACGACGCAGGGAAGATGAACCGGTCGATTGCGGATGCCGGCGGGCAGATCCTGTCGATCTCCCAGTTTACCCTGCTCGGCGACGTGAGTGGCGGAAACCGCCCCTCCTTCACCGGCGCGATGCCCGGTCCGGAAGCCGAACCGCTCTTCGACGCCTTCAACTTCGAACTGTCCCATACGCACGGGCTGGCGGTTTCGACCGGCGTGTTCGGGGCGCACATGGACGTCGAACTGACGAATGACGGTCCGGTGACGATCCTGATCGAACTTTCCCCGGAATGATATTGATTGACTAAGGACTTCAAAGCAGTTATAATAATTGTATATGCAAAAAGAAGAGCCATCCACGGAGGAAACGATATGGACAAGAAACAAATCGTCTTCGATAAAATCAAGGAAATCATCATCCAGGAACTCGGCGTCAAGCCGGAAAAAGTCCTTCTGAACGCCGCGCTTGCGGACGACTTCGGCGCCGACTCGCTCGATGCCCTCGAACTCTTCAACCAGATCGAAAGCGAATTCCTCGTTTCGATCTCCGATGAAGCCGCCACCAAGATGAAAGACGTTTCCGACCTGGTCGATTACGTTCTTGAGCACGTCAACGCCAAGTACTTCGGATAAAACGTCAAACGAAACGGAAAAACCTCTCACGGGGGATGTCGTCCTTGCAAAGAGGACGACTTTTTCTTACTAAGGAGCTTAATATATGATCGCCAAAATCAAGGGAACCCAGGACATTTTACCGCAGGAAACGGCGCTTTGGCAGGACCTCGAACGCGTCATCGCGAACGTTTCCGCCATCTATAACTTCAAGGAGATCCGCACGCCGATGTTCGAAGCGAGCGAACTCTATCACCGCGGCGTCGGCGAAGCGACCGACATCGTGAAGAAGGAAACCTACGACTTCGCCGACCGCGGCGACCGGATGATCACGCTCCGCCCGGAAGGGACCGCGGGCGTCGTCCGCGCCGTCGTCGAAAACAAGCTCTACGCCGATCCGTCGCTGCCGCTCAAATACTATTACGTCGGACCGATGTTCCGCTACGAGCGGCCCCAGAAGGGCCGTCAGCGCCAGTTCCATCAGTTCGGCGCCGAAGCGCTCGGATCGCTTTTGCCCGAGACCGACGCCGAGATGATCGCCTACGCCGTCACCACCCTGCGTGCCTTGCGACTCCCGAACATCAAGGTCAAGCTCAATTCGCTGGGCGCAAAAGCCTCGAAAGACGCCTATCGCGACCGGCTCCTGCACTATCTCGAACCCACCATCACCGGTCTCTGCCCGGACTGCCAGGCG
>Ga0154580_139_pt1 | contig 12492 bp, 9 predicted proteins | sample RifGroF2_FD_116009 | JGI IMG/M metagenome (GOLD analysis project Ga0154580, IMG submission 116009) | Tenericutes bacterium GWF2_57_13
ATAGATAGGTTTCTGTTTGGAAGAAATGTTGTCGCACGTTGTACAGCGCCTGGTTGTATAGGCTTCTGGATTCCCGCATCAGGAAGCGCAGAAACCGGCGTTGATGATTCGGTAAATTGAGTCTTGTTTTGAGCGCTTTATACTGCATCGTTCTCACCTCCTTTCCAGCTTCCATTATACCATTTTTTTCTCAATAAATGAACGGTCTGCGATAACAAAAATTGAGAAAAAACCGTTCGGTTTTCGATGGTAGAATGGACGTTGAATGAAGATATTTCTCAAGTGTTTTTCATCACATAAATAGAGTTGTAGGTTTGAAACAAGATGAAGGTAATACTCCTTACTAGTTATATTATTTACTAATATAGTTTATAGCCATTACAATTTCCTAATGAATAAAAAAAGCATAATGGGTTGGATTATGCTTTTTTCGGCCGAATGATGTGTAAGCCATGTTCTGTTCCCCTTGCGGGGCGGCGATCATTTATCTACGGCTTGCGCCGTCAGTCAGCTGGATTCAGTTATCCGCTTCCCGTTCCCCTACCGAAATTTGGGTTTCTAGCTTGTGGGGTTTACCGCGTTTCATCCTTGTGTGTTTCACAAGGCTCGTCTCTGTGGCACCTTGGGGCTACCGGGGCCTTTGAGGTCCCTTTCGCCGCCGTCACCGATTGCTCGGTGCCCATACTTATCGGTTCGTATGGCACAAACGTTACGGGCATCGCAGCCCGTGCTAGCATGGACTTTCCTAACGCCTGCGCGCTCGATCGCCCGATCATTCGACTGATCTATTATAACACGTTTTCTACTTTTTGAGGGATTCGAGAATGGCTTTGCGCGACAGGTCGACGCGGCCCTTCTCGTCGATCTCGGTGACTTTCACCGTGATCATGTCGCCGAGCTTGACGACGTCTTCGACGCGTTCGACGCGCTTTTCGGCGAGTTTCGAGATGTGGCAGAGGCCATCCTGGCCGGGCCACAGTTCGATGAAGCAGCCGAACTTTTCGATGCGCACGACTTTGCCGGTGAAGATTTCGCCGACTTGGACTTCGCGGACGATTTCGGCGACGAGTTTCATCGCCTGATCGATCCAGTACACGTCCGTGTGCATGAAGATGACGCGGCCGTCCTGTTCGATGTCGATCTTGACCTGGTTGCACTTCTCGACGATCGACTGGATGATCTTTCCCCCGGGGCCGATGACGTCGCGGATCTTGTCGACGTTGATGCGCATGATCTTGACCTTCGGGGCGTACTTGGAGAGTTCCTTGCGCGGGGCCGGGATGGCCGCGAGCATGACGTCGAGGATCTGAAGGCGTCCCTTGCGGGCCTGTTCGAGGGCTTCCTGCATGATTTCACGCGAGATGCCGTCGACCTTGATGTCCATCTGGATCGCGGTGACGCCGTCCTTCGTGCCGGCGATTTTGAAGTCCATGTCGCCGAAGTGGTCTTCGAGACCCTGGATGTCGGTGAGGATCGTGACTTTGTCGCCGTTCTTGACAAGACCCATCGCGATGCCCGCGACGGCCGCCTTGATCGGGACGCCCGCGGCCATCAGGGACATCGAGCCGGAGCAGATCGTCGCCTGGGACGAGGAACCGTTGGATTCGAGGACTTCGGAAACGACGCGGATCGCGTAGGGGAACTCGTCCTCGGAGGGGATGACCTGGAGGAGGGCGCGTTCGCCGAGGGCGCCGTGGCCGATCTCACGGCGTCCCGGCGAGCCGTAACGGCCCGTCGAACCGACGGAGAACTGCGGGAAGTTGTAGTGCAGCATGAACCGTTTTCCATCTTCGAGGGTGACGCCTTCGATCAGCTGCGAATCGCGCAGCGGGCCGAGCGTGGTGGCGGCGAAGACTTGCGTCTGGCCTCTGGTGAAGAGGGCGGATCCATGGGTGCGTTCGAAGAGGTCGATTTCCGCCGCGAGCGGGCGGATTTCGTCGCAGCCGCGGCCGTCCGGACGGATCTTGTCTTCGGTGATGAGGCGGCGGACTTCGGCGACGAGGATCGCTTCGAGGACGCGGTTGATGAAGAACAGGTTCTTGACGATGTCGTCCTTGTCGACGCCCTGGGCTTTGTACTGCGCTTCAAGGGTCGTGCGGATTTCTTCGTTGATCGCTTCGATCGCGTCGCCGCGTTCGAGTTTTTCCTGGATCACGACGGCTTTGACGATGCGGCCGGCGTCAAGCGCGCGGACGGCCTCGTCGATTTCGGCGGGAACGGTCTGGTAGGTGACTTCGATCATCGGCTTGGCGTTTTCGGCGATGATCTGCTCTTGGAAGGCGACGAGCGTCTTGATCTGTTCGTGACCGTACATGATCGCATCGAGGATGTCGGCTTCGGAGACTTGCTTGGCGCCGGCTTCGACCATGTTCACGGCGAACTTGGTGCCCGCGATCGTGAGGTCGATGTCCGACTGAAGCGCTTCTTCGACGGTCGGGCAGCAGATCAGCTGGCCGTTGACGCGGGCGATGTTGACCATCGCGACGGGGCCGTGGAACGGCACGCCGCCGAGGCCGAGGGCCAGCGAACTGCCGAGCAGGGCGGCGATTTCCGGAGAGTTGTCCGGATTCACCGACATGACGGTGTTGATGACCTGGACGTCATTGCGGAAGTTTTCGTCGAACAGCGGACGAAGCGGACGGTCGATCGCCCGCGCATTGAGCGTTTCATGTTCCGAAGGTCTGCCCTCGCGGCGGAAGAAACCGCCCGGGATCTTGCCGACGGAATACATTTTTTCCTGATACAGAACCATGAGTGGGAAGTAATCGTAGTCTTTCGGTTCACCGACGACCGCGACGGAGAGCACGGCTGAATCGCCGAATCTGACCAAAGCCGCGCCATTGGCCTGTTTTGCGAGTTGCCCGACTTCGACCTTCAGTTCGCGGCCGAAGAATTCAAGCGTGTAGACTTTCTTTTCGTTTGTTTCGCTCATTTGTGATACCCTCTTTTCAGTCATTTTACCATTGTACGATGAATATTATAGCATTTGACGGCCGGATTGCATCCGGAATTCCCCGTTTGAACAAAAGATAAGCACCCAAGCGTGCTTGGGTGCTTTGCTTTGCGAACTAGCGACGCAGATTCAGTTTGCCAAGGAGCGTCTGATAGCGATCGGCCGAGACCGTCGCCAAGTAGTCGAGCAGGCTTCTGCGCTTGCTGACTTTCATGAGCAGACCGCGTTTGGAATGAAAGTCGTGCTTGTGAACCTGGAGATGTTCGTTCAACAGCGCGATTTCTTGGGTGAGGATGGCGATCTGGACTTCGGGTGAACCCGTGTCGCCTTCCTTGAACTGGAATGCCTTGACGATTTCCTGGACTTTTGCTTTGGGTAGTGCCATGGTTGTTTCCTCCTGTGTTTTGACTTACCCGGATCCGAAGCCGACGTCGGAGTGTCGACGGTTTCAGGTGCGGGCGCGATAATGATTATATCACGAAGGGGGCCGTGAAGCAAGGATAATTTACTCGAGTTGCGCGCGCAACCCGCGCAGGATCAGATACATCGCGTAGGTGTCGAGCTTGCAGTACGCAAGCATGTCGGCGATGGTCTTCTCATGCTCATCCGGCTCGAGTTCGTCGAGTCCGGCGTAGGCGAGATACGCCTGGACGCCGTTGCTGATCGGCATGCCCTCGTAGGTCGCCCCGCCGAGAACCGGCAGGACCTTCTTGAGCGAATAGCTGCCGTCGAGGTCGGGATGGTAGTAGTTGTACGTTTCCGCCGCTTCCTTGGTGAACCCCGCGGCGCTGAAGAACTCGGCGTCGTTCTTGACCGCCTTCAGGAGGTCGAAGAGCCGGGAGGCGATGCCCCGGAGCCGGTCCGCATGTTCGGGGAAGAGGATCGCAAGTTCGACCAACCGCTGCTTTTCGAAGTTCTGGTTGTAGACGACGACCGAGGAAGAGCCTTCCGGAATGGCTGAAAGGAGCGCCTCGACGAAATCGCGGCGGTGGTCGGCGCCGTCCTTCGCGACCCATTCGAGATGCGTCTTCGGATCGTCCGGGTCGAGCGCGGTGTCCGGCGCGGACAGCACGTGACAGGAAAACTGGAAGAGGCTCTGCTGGTACGCCCCTTCGCCCGCGAAGCGCGGCACGATCGCCGGGAACGCCTCGAAGTCGATCAGATAGAGCGGATAGACCAACGTGTCGAGGTAGGTCTTCAGCTTGATCTTGTTGTAGAAGGGGCGGTCCGCTTCGACGCAGTATCGCTGCATCAGGTTCTTCTCGCGCTTGAGCCACGAGATCGGCACGTCGAGCATATCGACGACGCCCTCGTTGACGAGGTCGTAGGTATCGTGCACGAGATCCTCTCCCGGCAGGGTTTCGACGAATCCCTGATGCTGGAAGAAATAATGGAAGATCGCATGCTTTTTCGGCAGATGCGAGAAACAGTACTCGACGAACTGGCATTGAAACGACATGCCGCGGCGGCATTCGTGTTTGACGAGCGGACAGCGGGAGTCGTCGTCGAGTTCGATATGGTTGATCATCCGGTAGAGGTCGATCTGGATCGTCTCCGCCATCTGACGCGCCAGCGCGGTGAAGTCGAAGGCGACGACGAGCCGTGAATCATAGACGCCCGGCGTGCCGTCGTGAACGTACGCGTGATTCAAGACGACGAGCATCTGGCGGACGCCGTGGGGACGAAACAGCCGATCGAGGATGAACGACTGGAAGGCGATCCCGTAGACGATGCGGCCAAGATCGGTCTTGCGGTCGGTCAATTTCGCCAGCTTGTCGTCGTAATTCGTCTTGAAGGCGTCGGTGACGCCGCGCAGGTCGGGGATGTACTGGTTGCGATCGTCCTTCACAAAGAACGGAAATTTCTGCTTGTTCACGGAGAACTGCATCCCGAGCAATTCGCGCGAGGTCATCGGCACGAACGTGATCGCTTCGATGATGCCGTTGTAGGAAAGCATCAGATCGGGGTTCGCCGCAAGGCGGATGTTGTCGCTGAAGGCGTAGGTGAATTCCTTGTCGCGCTCGATCTTGATGTCCGACCGTTGCCCGAGGATCCGCGAAGAAACGACATCCTTCATCACCGCGACCGCCTCGTCGGTGAGCCGATACTGACGGTTTTTCTGGATTTCGATGGTGTCGTCGGCGTCGTACTCGGCGGCCGCCGAATACGCGGCGATTCCGCCGAGATGGCGGAATTCGGCGTACTTTTCGTCCGACTTGGTCGGATTGTACTTGCGGGCGGAAGACCGTCGCTCAAGCGGGGAAAAACGGCGGCAGCGGAGATGATTCAACAGATCGATGACGGTGACGACCACGGCGGTTCCTCCTTCTGCTTCCGATTTCCATCCACATTATAGCACATCCGGGCCAAGAAAAAAAGAACGATTTCCGTCGGACGGAAACCGTTCCCGCATGCGTTCGTTTTGCTAGATCGTGTTCATCAAACCGACGAGCTCGCGCTCGAGGATGTTCGCCCCGTAGGGATTCGTGCTTTCATAGGATTCGAGCAGTGCGAGAAAGTCGTAAAGGTCATACCAGGCGGCGTCGCAGCCCATCTTCCGTTCTTCCTCGGTGAGCGCAACGGGGACCGTCTCGCCGGTCGGCGCGCAGGGGAAGTAATGCGACTCCCAGATCGAATCGGTGAAGTATTCGATGACGACGCAGGCTTCCGGACCGGCCTTGACGCAGACGCCGGTTTCTTCCGCGACTTCGCGTTCGACGCACTGCGCAAGCGTCTCATTTGCCTCGCGGCCGCCGCCGGGCAGCGTATAGATGTCGAGTTTCGGACTGTGAACGACGAGAATCTTGCCGTCTTTGACGACGACGCCGCGACAGGCCGTGCGGCGCGGCTGATCCTTGATCTGGCTGCGTTCGAGACCGTCGCCGAAGATTTCGATTTTCATGGGTTCAGCGCCTCCAAGATGCGTCGCATGGGTTTTTTGATGAGATCGATCACGGGTCCGATCAGGACCGCGAAGACGAGGGTGGCGAGGCCGATGTTGTAATGGACGCTCCAGTAATGAAACGCCATTCCCGATGTCACCGCAAGGATCAAGGCCAACAGTTCGCCGAGCAGTTTGCCGTTGCCGTGGCTCGTCTTGAAGAGGACGGAAAGCGATCGGCAGAGTTCGTCGAGCGCCGGCATCGGAAAGTCGCACCAGGCGATGATGTTGAGGCCGATCGCGCAGATGATGATCGCGATCGCGAGGTACGCGTAATTGAGAATCCAGCCGGCATTCGAGACATCGGGGATCAACCCGAATTGGAGAATGAGGTCGATTTCCGCACCGATGAAAAAACTGATCGCGATCGGAAACAGCACCCACCAGGTGAACTTCTTCTTTTGCGTGAGATACGCGATCGGCGTGAGCACCGCCGCGGCGATCGAGTTTAGGATGAAGTAATGCAGCGGAATGCCGTCGTGGAGGTTCTTGAAGAAGGCGTCCCAGCTCGACATGCCCAGATTCGTCCGCAGCATCAGCGAAACGGTCAGTCCCAGCAAAAGCAGCCCGAACACATAGAGGAGCGTCTTCCTTACCGTAAATCGCATCGACATTCCTCCCAGATCAGGCGGGCGACTTCGATGCCCGACACCATCGCATCGACGATCCGTTTTTCCTTGATGACGCGGTCGCCGCCGACGAACACGTTCGGATCGTTCGTCGCATAAGGGGACCGATCCGGACGAAGGACGATCTCGGTCCCTGCGAAGACGGCGTCCGAGGATGCTTGGCCGATTGCGAAGATGACCGTATCGCAGGCGATTTCGACGTTCGATCCGGGAACGGAAACGATCCGCCCGCGCGGCGCTTGATCATCCTTCACCAGTTCGGTCCGTTCGCATCCAAGGATGCCGTTATTGAACGTTTTCGGATTGAGCAGGACATCGATCCGGATGCCTTCGGCGAGCGTCTCGGCGATCTCCTTGGGGCTGGCGGGGGCTTCCGAAAGGGTGCGACGGTAGACGATCTGGACGTCGCGGCCGAGCCGGGCGATGGTCCGCGCGGTATCGCAGGCGACGCTGCCGAGGCCGACGATGACGACCCGCTTCCCGACCAGGCGGTCGAGGTCGACGGGGGAATGGCGGACCCGGTTCAAAAGGTCGATCGCATAAAATACGTCCGGACCGGCAAAGCCGGGAACGAGCTGCGGGACGTCGAGGCCGTGCGCGATGAAGACCGAATCGTACTGATCGATGAGATCGGCGAGGGCGGCGTCGCGGCCGACGAGGAAATTGTATTTGACGCGCACGCCGAGCTTGGCGAGCTTGACTTCGATCGACGAGAGATCGTTCGCATCGAACCGAAACGGCGGGACGAGATTCCAGATCGCGCCGCCGATCCGCGGATTGGCGTCGACCGCGTCGACGAGATAGCCCATTTGGGCCATGGCGATCGCGTTGGCGAGACCGGCGGGACCCATCCCGATCACGAGGTGGGTGTGGTCGATCGTCTTCACGGGACGTTCGGCTTCACCCCAGAAAAGGAGCGCGAGACCGCGTTCGACTTCACCGATCTTGACCGGTTTCTTGACCTTGTTCAAGGTACAGGCGCCTTCGCACATGACCTCTTGCTGGCACAGCGCGCCGCAGAGTTCGGGCAGATTCGAGGTCTTGTCCCAAAGCGCTTTGGCGCCGCTGAAATCACCCTTCTTGAGGGCCTTCATGAGACCGGGGATGTCGTTTCCGGCGGGGCAGGCGACGACGCACGGCTTGTGCTTGCAATCGAGGCAGCGGGATGCCTCCGCGATCAGTTCCTGGAATCGGTCCATATGGCCTCCGTCAATCGCAAAGCGCGATGATCGCCGCTTCCTGCATCTCGTCGGTCACGACGTGGCCGACCGGATAGAGCGTGATCATGATGTCTTCGTGTCCGGCGCGGACCAGCGCGTCGTGGAAGTCGACGACGAAATGATAATCGACGACGGGATCGTCCGCGCCGATCTCGATCACGATCCGGACATCCATGTAGGGCGTATAGTCGGGACCGATTTCGAGTTGGTCGAGCGCGGGTTTCAACGCTTCGATCCCCTTCAGACCGACCAGGGGATACTTCGTGACGGCATAGTGGCGGTACATATCGGGCGATCCGATCAAGGGCATGATCGCTTCGGTTTTCACGTATTTCGGCATCTGGAAGGCGATATGTCCGCCCATGCTCGTGCCGCCGTAGAAGAAATGCGGCGCAAAGGCAGCATAGAAGGTATCGGTCAGATGTTTCAGATCGGCGCAGGTATGTAAAAGCACCTCCGGCATCGCCATCGCATGCGCGCGGCCGTCGCCGGAGAAATACGGTTCGCCGCGGCGTTCGCCGTGCAGGTAGGCATCGACCGTGACGGCGAGCCAGCCGGCTTCGGCGACGCGCGTCGCGAGCTCGGCAAGATGGCTGCGGTTGCCGGTATGGCCGTGGACGAGGAAGAAGACGCCGCGCGCCGTGCCGGCTTCCGTGGATGCATATTCGGTGACGGGGATGCCGTCGATGAGGCGGTTCAAAGTGGAGAGCATATCGGATTCCTTTCGGAGGATTGTCATGGTCTTTCCTATTATACGACAGACCCATCCAAATGACAACGAAAAAACCGCTCGCGTGAACGCGGGCGGTCGGATGGTTCAGTTCTTGAGGGCGAAGGCGAGGACGTCGTCGATCGTTTCGGCGAATCCGATTTCGAGGACGTCGCGGACTTCCTTGGGGATTTCCTCGATGTCGCGCTCGTTCGCTTTCGGGATGATGATCCGCTTGAGGCCGGAGCGGGCGGCGGAAATGGCTTTTTCCTTCAAACCGCCGATCGGCAGGACGCGTCCCTTCAGGGTGATTTCGCCGGTCATTCCGACAAAGCGGTCGACCTTGCGGCGGGAGAGCGCGGAGACGAGCGCGGTCGCCATCGTGACGCCCGCGGACGGGCCGTCCTTCGGGATCGCGCCTTCCGGGACGTGGATGTGGATGTCGGACTTTTCAAAGAGGGCCGGATCGATCCCGTAGTTCTTCGCGTTGGTGCGGACGTAACTGAGTGCGGCGAGCGCGGACTCCTTCATCACGTTGCCGAGGTTGCCGGTCGTGAGCATCAGCGTCTTGCCTTCATAGTAGGTGGCTTCGACGTCGAGCGTGTCGCCGCCGGCTTCGGTGTAGGCGAGGCCGGTGACGACGCCGACCATGTCTTCCTTCTGGATCACGTTGTTGAAATACAGCGGCTTTCCGAGGTAGTTCGTAAGCCGGTCGGGCGAAACGGTCACATGGTCGAGTTTCCCGACGAGGATCTCCTTGATCGCCTTGCGGACGATCGAGCCGATCAGCCGTTCGAGCTGACGGACGCCCGCTTCGCGGGTGTAGTCCTTGATGATGGTCCGGATCGCGTCGTCCTCGATCGTCAGCTTGGAGGCGTCGAGGCCGTGGTGCTCGATCTGCTTGGAAACGAGGAACTTGCGGCCGATGTGGTATTTCTCGATTTCCGTATAGCTCGACAGCTCGATGATTTCCATGCGGTCGCGCAGCGGCGGGAAGATGTTTTCGAGATAGTTCGCGGTGGCGATGAAGAGGACGTTGCTCAGGTTGTACGGCTCTTCGACGTAATGGTCGCTGAAGAATTCGTTCTGCTCGGGATCGAGGACTTCGAGGAGGGCGCTGGAGGGATCGTTGCGCTCGTCGACGACGAGCTTGTCGATCTCGTCGATCAAAAACACCGGATTGGCGACGCCGGCTTTGATCATGCCGTTGATGACGCGGCCGGGAAGGGCGCCGACATACGTGCGGCGATGGCCGCGGATCTCCGCTTCGTCGCGGACGCCGCCGAGCGAGGTCTTGACGAACTTGCGGTTCAAGGCGTTGGCGATCGATTTGGCAAGCGAGGTCTTGCCGACGCCGGGCGGGCCGGAGAGGCAGAGGATCGTCTGCGGGTTCTTGCCCGTGAGCATCTTCACGGAAAGGTATTCGATGATCCGTTCCTTGACCTTGTCGAGTCCGTAATGGGCTTCCTCGAGCTTGTCGATGGCGACGTTGATGTCGTTTTCGTCGGCCGTCGTGGTCTGCCACGGGATCGAGATGAGGGTTTCGAGATAGGTGCGGGCGACGTTTGCCTCGGAGCTGTTCGGGGAGAGGTATTCATAGCGCTTCAGTTCCTTCTGCGCCTTCTCCTTGACTTCCTTGGGCATATCGCTCTTGTCGATGGCTTCCTGCAGTTTCTGGATGTCGTCCTGCTTGGAATCGCCGAGTTCTTCCTGGATCGCGCGCATCTTCTCGCGCAGATAGTATTCCTTTTGCGACTGGTCGGCCGACTTGCGGACCGATTCGTTGATCTTCGTTTCGATCGACTGGAGGTTCTTCTCCTTTTCGATGTCCTCGAGGAGGAACTGCAGGCGCTTGTTGATCGAGATCGTGGTAAGGTACTTGGCTCGCTCGTTTTCGGAGATGCGCAGTTCCGAGGCGATCAGATCGCAGAGTTTGTCGGAGGTGATCCCGCTTTGCAAGGCGTCGAGGATCTTCTTCGAATCGCGGAACAGAAACTGGGCGTTCTCGACGATCTCTTTGGAAACCATCTTGAGCAGGACCTGCTCCTCGTCGAGGTTTTCGGGACGGAGGACCATCGTCGTGAAATCGATCAGATAGAAGGGTTCTTTCGTGATCAGGTCGTTGACCTGGACGCGGGCGAGCGGTTCGAACTTGATTTTGTAGTTGCCGTTGGGCAATTTGATCTTGACGGAGATGCGCGCCAAAAGACCGACCTCGATGAAGTCGGCGAATTCCGGCTCGACGATCTCCGGATTGCTCTGGAACAGCAGGATGACATGGCCGTCGCGGTTCGCTTCGGCTTCGGCGACGGCGTTCTTCGAGAAGTCGCGTCCGACTTCGACGCGGACGTCGGAATTGGGCAGGAAGACGACGCCCCGGACGGGGACGGCGGGGAGGCGGTCGTTGGTGATGCGGTTGACGTCATACATGGAGAATCACCTCTTTCAGGTGGAAAATAGTTGTTCGTAATATATTGATTATACCACAATCCCGCATCGCCCGCAATCGGCGCGCACGCGTTATGGACCGGGATTCTAGAAAAAACCCCGTCGCCGGAAAACGGATCCGGCGCGGGGTGGGTCGTTAGTTTTTGAAGACGACGTTTTTGACGAGGAAATCGAGCGCCTTGTGGAAGACGACTTCTTCGGTGACGGAGGTTTCGGGGATGGCGTTCTTCGCCTGTTCGATCGTCACGTTCTGGGATTTGTACTGTTCGACGATTTCGAGATACTTGGCTTCGATTTCTTCCTTGGTGGCCAACAGGCCTTCGGCTTTTCCGACGGCTTCGACGACGAGCTGGCTCTTGACGGTGCGGAGCGCTTCGGCCTTCAGGCCGGCTTCGTATTCTTCCTTGGTTTTTCCCATGTACTTCAGATAGGTGTCGAAGTCGAGCTTGTACTGCTTGATCTGCCGTTCGGCATTCTCCTGCATGCGGCCCGCTTCTTCGGATACCATCTCCTCGGGAACTTCGAAGGTGGCGTTGTCGGTGGCGAGACGGACGACCTGATCGACGAGCGCGTTTTCATTGGACTGGCGTTTGCGCAGTTCGATGCCGCTCTTGATGTGGTCGCGGTACTGCTCGATCGTTTCGACGCCGGGGAGTTCGAGTTCCTTCACCAGGTCTTCGGAGAGGGCGGGAACGAGGCGTTGCTTGATCTCATGCAGCTTGACGGCGAAGACGGCTTCCTTGCCGGCGAGCGTCTTTTCCTGGTAGGTCTCCGGGAAGGTGACCTTGAGGTCCTTGGCTGCTTCGACGGTCATGCCGATCATCTGGGCTTCGAAGCCCGGGATGAACTGGCCGGAGCCGATCTTCAGCTCGTAGTTCTCGGCGGTGCCGCCGTCGAACTTGACGCCGTCGACGGATCCGGAGAAATCAAAGACGGCGGTGTCGCCATCGGCGAGCGCGCCCGTTTCCTTCAAGATCATTTCGGCGTGTTTCTCGAGTTCGGTTTCGATCTCGGCGTTGATTTCGATGTCGGTCGCGGTCTCGGACGCGCGTTCGATTTCCAAACCCTTGTACTGGCCGAGCGTGACGTCCGGTTTGACGGCGACGACGACTTCATAGATGAAATCCTCGCCGCGCTTGACCTTCTTGAAATCGAAGTTGATCTTCGGCTGGGCGACGACTTTCAGGTCGTTTTCGACGATCGCGTCGTAATACGTGTCCTGGATGGCGTGGTTGACGGCTTCTTCATAGAGCGATTCGATGCCGTATTTGGCTTCGTAGATGGTACGCGGGGCATGGCCCTTGCGGAAGCCTTTGATTTCGACTTTCTGGTTCATTTCCTCAAACGCGTGGTCGAGCGCGTGTTCAAAGAGTTCTTTCGTGACGGTGATTTCGAAACGGACCTTCGATCCGCTGAGCTTGTCGATGAGCATGGGTATGTCCTCCGTTGGATTCATAATCGCTTGTCTATTATATCAAAAAGCAGTACCGAAAGCAACCATTTTCACCCGTAGAAATCCCCGTGTTCCTTTGCATAGTAAACGCAACAATCAGAATGGGAAGTTGCGTTTACATCGAAGATAATGTTTTCTA
>Ga0154580_140_pt1 | contig 12338 bp, 16 predicted proteins | sample RifGroF2_FD_116009 | JGI IMG/M metagenome (GOLD analysis project Ga0154580, IMG submission 116009) | Tenericutes bacterium GWF2_57_13
GAAGTCGCCACCGGATTTGCGCGGAAACGATTGATCGGCACGCCGTTTGCGACATATTTCACGGATTCCAAGAAAGCGGCGGAAGGGTTTCGCATCGGTTTTGCCGATGGCCACATCAGCGATTATGAACTCGATTTGAACAACGCCGACGGAACGTCGATCACGGTCGTCTTGAACGCCAGTTTGTATAAGGACAAGGAAGGACGCACCCTTGGACTGCTGGCCGCAGTTCACGACGTGACGAATGTGCGCAAACACGAGCGTGAACTGCTCGTCTACAAGAACAACCTGGAAATCCAGGTCGAACGCCAGACGATCGAACTCGTCAATTCGCAACAGTTTTTCGAGGTTGTCTTCAATACGATTCCGGACGCTACCCTGATCGTGCGCAGGAGCGACGAGGCGATTCTCGCCATGAACGACAGTTTTGTCGAATCTTTCGGTCATCTGCGCACCGATGCGATCAACCATACGATCATCGAACTCGGTCTATGCCATCAACCGTCCGATTATTACCGGGTCGTCAAATCGCATATGAAACAAGGCTATTGCGTCAATGAGGAAATCGAACTGGTCCGCAAAGACGGTTCCCCGTTCATCGGCCTGATTTCCCTCCAGAACATCGAGAAAGACGGCGTCTCCTGCGTATCCGTCTACATCCGTGACATCTCCGCACGCAAGCGTCGCGAAGAGGAATCGATCTACATGGCGAACCACGATTATCTGACGGGACTGTACAACCGCAGTTTCTTCGAACGCGAACTCGTCCGCCTCGACAATCCGGCGAACTTTCCCTTGACGATCATGATGGGCGACATCAATGGCCTCAAATTGATCAATGACGCGTTCGGTCACACCGCGGGCGACGAAATCCTCCGCGAAATCGCCGAAAGCATTCAAAAGTGCCTGCGCGACGGCGATGTGGTTGCGCGCATCGGCGGCGACGAATTCGCCTGCATCATGCCACGGCTTGACGATGCCGGTGCGCATGCGTACCTGCTCAAGATCCAAACGGCATGCGAGCAAATCAACGAACCCTATTTAGACCGCGTTTCCTATAGCAACGTCTCGCTCGGCTATGCCATCAAGACGACTGTGGACGAGGATGGGAAAAACATCGTCAGGCTTGCCGAAGATTATATGTACCGGCGCAAGTTGCTTGAACACAAGAGTTCCCGAAACGCGATCATCGCTTCCATCAAGGCGACGATGGCCGAACGCAACTTGGAAACCGAGCAACACGCCGAACGGTTGATCGCCTTGTCGAAGAAGATCGGCGTGGCGATCGGTCTGTCCGACGCCGAGCAAGACAAGCTCGAATTGTTGTCGACGCTGCACGATATCGGGAAGGTCGGAATCGACGATGCGATCCTGTTGAAACCGGGTCCGCTTACGGACCTCGAGTGGGTGGAAATGCGAAAGCATCCCGAAATCGGTTATCGGATCGCGATCTCCTCGCCCGAACTGGTGCCGATCGCCGACATGATCCTCTCCCATCACGAACGCTGGGACGGCACCGGTTATCCGCAACGCCTGAAAGGCGAGCGGATTCCCCTGCTTGACCGCATCCTGGCGATCACCGACGCGTATGACGCGATGACCAATGATCGCCCATATCGTCGTGCAATGGAACCTCGCGAGGCGATCGACGAGATCACCCGCTGGTCGAACAAGCAATTCGATCCGACTCTGGTTCGTATCTTCCTGGAAATGAACCATGCCGCATGATAACCGAATCGAACTGCCGGTCCCGCTTCCGACTCCCCCTCGGAAGCGGGATTTTTTTGATAAGAAACCGATATTCGGGAGATGACGGCACGCGCGTGTCCGTGATATAATGAATGCGATCGTTTCTCCGATTGTCGGGAAGGAGGCACCTCATGACGCTCTATCAGGATTTCGCCAGCCATTACGACGCCATCTTTCCGACCGATCAAGAAACGGTCGATTTTCTTGCGAAGAGTTTCGGGAAAGGGCGACTACTCGATCTCGGATGCGCCACCGGCGGGGTGGTCCTCGCGTTGCGGAAGAAGGGTTTCCGGGCGGACGGGATCGATCTCGACGATGCGATGATCGAGATCGCCCGAGCGAAGGCTCTTGCACTCGGATCGCCGGCTTCCTTCGGCGTCGCCGACATCCGTTCGCTTTCCGCGAACGCGCTCTATCAGGGCGTCTACTGCATCGGCAATACGCTTGCCCACCTGACCGAAGAAGACGAGATCCGGGATCTCGTCAAAAAGATGTACTTCGCCTTGAGCGACACCGGGACCGCGGTGATCCAGATCGTCAACTACGACCGCGTCCTCGACGGAAACGTCACGGCGCTGCCGTCGATCGAAAACGCCGGACGGACGTTGACCCGCAAATACCGTAGGGACGGCGGACTGGTCCGCTTTCAGACCGTCCTCACCTATCAGGATGAATCCTATCGCGCCGACACGCCGCTGTATCCGCTTCGGGCAAGGACCCTTCAGGCGATTTTGACGTCCGCCGGGTTCCGCCGGGTCGCGCTCTACGGCGACTTCGACCTACGTCCGTTTGATCCGGCGCAATCGTTTGCGCTGGTGGCGAGAGGAGTGAAATGATGAAAACGATGCGTTGGGATCGCATCCTGTACCGGAGCGTCCTCGCCCTCGGCTCGGCGCTTGGCGTCGGACTGTACCTATATCAAACGGAGAACATCGGGTCTTCCCTCTCCTATTTCACGAACCAGTCGAACCTGCTTTGCATCGCGCTGTTCGGGACCCTCGTCGTCCGCGAGCTGCTTGGAAAAACCGCCGAACCCAAGTGGCTGCCGGCCGTCAAGGGCCAGGTCACGGTCGCGATCGTGCTCACGGGAGTCGTCTTCAATCTGATGCTCCGGCCGTTCCTCATCGTCGGCGACGGCTATGATCCGACGACCCTCCGCGACTTCTTCGTGCACGTCGCGACGCCGCTGTTGGCGTTCGGCGACTTTCTGTTGTTCGACCGGCGCGGAACCATCGGGAAGTTCATGCCGCTCTTGTGGATGGCTTTTCCCGCCCTCTACTGGGTTTATACTTTGGTCTATGCAGCCCTGGGCGGAACGTTCTATCTGAGCGAAGAAGCGACTTCGGGATATCCGTACTTCTTCATGGATCTTCAAACGTACGGACCGCTTCCGGTCATGGTGGTCGCCCTTGGGGTCATCTTGATCGGCTACTGCCTCTACGGGGTGGACCGCGGACTCATGAAACGGAAAGCCGGTGTCACTTCATGAAACCGATCGTCGGATTGTCGAAAGATCAATACCTTGGATATCAGATCCCCGTGGAGTACGTCACTTGGGAGCATGTCCGAGTCGAGATCGAAGCGCTCGGCGACAGCCTGGACATCCGGCTTGTGCCGGCGCGCTTCGAGTATCCGAAGATGAAGTCGTTCGTGATGGAACTGTTTCCGCCCTATTACGAAAACGCCGAAGCCTACGGCGTCTTCGACGGGGAAAAACCGATCGCGATGATGGAATTAAACGAGGAGACCTGGAACAAGCGCCTGCGCGTCACGGAACTCTGGGTCGCCGATGAGTGGCGTCACAAGGGGTACGGCAGCGCACTGCTCCAGCATGCGAAGCAGCTTGCGCAACAGAAGGGCTGCCGGATGGTGATCCTCGAAACGCAGACGTGCAACACGGCGGCGATCAATCTCTACCGGAAGAACGGATTCAGGGTCATCGGCCTCGATACGACCTGTTATCAGAACGACGATGTCGAACGCGGCGAAGTCCGCCTCGAACTCGGATGCAAGATCGAAGGGGATGGTGCCGATGATCCGCGATGAGAATGTCCTGTGGCTTCGTCTTTTGCGGTCGCGGATCACCGATCCGGTGACGACCTACGAAGCGTACGACCAGCTGTTTCAGATGATGTCGCCGGTGCCGACCGACTACTGGATCACGCCGGGGACGGCGCCGTTCCTCCAGCACCGCGCGGTCTTCGACGACACCGCCTACAACTTCCGGTTGCGGGCGAAGCGCGCGATCGTCAAGGGACGCTTCCAGAAGAACGGGATCGGCTATGTGCGTTTCGACGAACTGCCGCTCTTCGCGGCGATCTACAAGAAGGAACCCGATCACATGGGGCCGCTCGAATGGAAGTTCTACGACTTGCTGAACCATGAAGGGCCGATGACGATCGGGATGATCAAGGAACTCACCGGGATGTACGTCAAGGACATCACGCCGGTGTTGCATAAACTCCAGTCGGCCTTCATCGTCTTCGAGGACCAGAAGGACAACGACTGGGAGCGCAGCTGGTATCTGATCGAAAACGAGTTCCCCGAAGTCGATTTGCAGCAGTGGACGATGGATTCGGCCTTAAGGACCGCGTTCGTCCGGTTCCTCATGATGAACGTCTTCGCGGACGCAGGGATGGCGCGCTCCTTTTACAACATCCCCGCGAAGCGCGCGGAAGAAGTCTTCCTCGCGCTTGTGGAAGACGGCATCGCCGTTCCGGCCCTGTTCGACGGCCGCAGCGGATACGTCATGAAATCCGATCTCGAGCTTCTCGAAGGATCGGAGCAAAAGATCAAACGCTCGGTCTATGCGATCAACCGAAACGATTTCCTCGTCCGTTCGAACGAACATCTCCTCAAAAACGCGCCGGGAACCGCCGCGTCCGGGACGATGTACCATCTTCTGATCGACGGGAAGTTCCAAGGAACGGTCGAGGGCGGCTTCAAGTTCGGCCCCCACATCGTCGAGAACGTGCGCGTTGACCTGCCGGAAGCAGAGGCGCTTGCGCGGAAAGTCGAGATCCTGGACGCCGTGGCGGTCGTGCTTGATCCGGAACTGTCGGCTCCGAAGCGCTATAACGGCGTCGAACGAACATGAACAACGAATACCGTCGGAGCGAAATTTCGACGGTATTTTTTGATGAAATAGACAAAATGACTAAAATGTTATATATAATGTAAAAAACATTTGACATTGAAAACAAGATATCATACAATGGAATCAAAAGTAACGATAAGGAGCGAATACCCATGTCCTACCAAGAAAAACGCACCATCACCATGATTCTCACCGGCATCATCCTGTTATCCTCGTTTGTCCTCTACGCCGTCCTCCGGATTCAGGCCGACATCGCCGTTCTCGGCGATCTGAAGTTCTGGGCGATCGCGATGCTCGTTTTCATCGGCATCGGGATCGGTGCCACGATCCTCACCCAGATCCTCTTCCACATCGTCTTCGCGGTTTCCGTCGCCGTCGTCGAAGAACGCGACCATGCCGGATGCGACGAAGGAAAAGTCGAAACGATCATCAAGCGCGAAATGGTCGAAGACGAGCGTGACAAGACGATCGAGCTGAAGTCGAATTCCATCGGCTACGCCTTCTCCGGCTTCGGATTCCTCGCCGGTCTCATTCTCCTCGCCGTCACCGGTTCCGCCGTTTATCTGTTGTTTTCGCTGTTCGGAGCCTTCTCGATCGGTTCGATCCTCGAAGGGTTCGTCAAACTCAATCTCTATCGAAAAGGGTGCTAAGGTGGCCAGACACTATACGATCACGAACAACATCCGAAAACTCCGATTCTTCGCGGACGAAATGACCCAGGCGGAGCTCGCCGAAAAAGCGGGCGTCTCCCGGCAGACGGTCGTGGCGATCGAGGCGGGCAAATATGCGCCGACGCTCGAACTCGCCTTCCGGATCGCCGACGCCTTCGGGGTCCCGATCGGCGAAGTCTTCCTGTGCGATGCTTCGGAGGACGGGAAATGAAGGCCGTCGTCTATGACAAGTCCCATCGCCCGATTCCGCTCGTTCTCTCGGACGTTCCGATCCCCGAACCGATCAAGGACGAGGTCCTCGTCAAAATCGCCGCATCGACATTGAACGCGCTCGATTATCGGCCGCTCAAGATGGGATTCAAATTCAAGAAAGGTCAGATCTTCGGTGCGGACATGGCCGGAACGATCGTCTCCTGCGGATCGGACGCAACCCGATTCCATCCCGGCGACCGCGTCTTCGGCGATCTCTCCGATTACGGGTCCGGAGCGTTCGCCGAATTTGTCTCCGTCTCCGAAGCAGCGCTCGCGCCGATTCCGGATTTCGTCGGGTTTGAACAAGCCGCCACCCTTCCGGTCGCCTGCATCACCGCGCTCCAGGGTCTTCGGAAAGCCGGTACTTCCTTGGCCGGGAAGAAGATCCTCGTCTACGGCGCGTCAGGCGGTGTCGGGACCTTCGCCGTGCAGCTTGCGAAAGCCGAAGGGGCGCTCGTCATGGCGATCGGCAGCACCCAGAACGAGGAGATGATTCTCTCCCTCGGCGCCGACCGGTTCATCGACTATCGGAAGACCGACGTGATGACTTCGGGCGAACGATACGACGTGATCCTCGCCGTCAACGGCAACCATCGGCTTGTCGCGTATCGTCGCCTGTTGACCGATCACGGCGTGTTCGTGATGATCGGCGGATCGTTGAAGCAAGTCATGAAAACGCTGCTCTTCGGATCGTTATTGTCGATGGGCGGACGGAAGTTCCGGTTCGCCGCAGCCAAGACGAACCTGCAAGATCTCAAGACGGCGGTCGACGCAGTAGCCGCGGGCACGATCCGTCCGGTCATCTCGAACCGGTTCGCTCTTGCCGATTTCGACAAGGCGTTCGAACTCGCCGCGGCGGGACACGCCAAGGGCAAGATCATCCTCACGATGAATCAGGAATAAGCGATTCGTTCATCGTCGGAGCATTTGATCCGATGACATTTCATCAAACAAAAAGATTTTCGGAGCGATCCGAAAATCTTTTTTTGGACATGAAAAAGTATTTGATCGTTGGACTTTCTTTAAGCGCGAACGGTCTTTTTCTCCTGGTCATTGATGTAGGCGACGATGTTCATGAACGGCGGTGTATAGGGGAGATAATTCATCGAGCCCGTGACGGTGGTCACGAGCGCTCGTAGATAGGGATAGAGGATCGAGATCCCGGTATCGCCGATGAACGCCTTCTTTTCCGGCGTCTCGTCCCATCCGGCCGAGGTGATGTTCACCGAGACTGTGGCATCCAAGGTAAAGGGCAGGACCGTGTTCGTCTCGCGGATCGCGATCGAGAGTTCGACCTTGGCGTTGTCCTTGTCGACGGGGGTGATGTTTCTAGAGTAGATTGGTTCGACGGTCATCCGGTGCGGGGCGTGGAAGTCGAAGGACGGATTCATCTTGAAACTGACGCTGTTGACGAAGTAGTCCTTGACGGAAAAAGTGATGTTGATGGGCATCGATCAGATCCTCCAATGGTGAAACGAATTATCGTAATGATAACAAAACGGAAAGGAATCCGCAAGACGATCGCGGATTCCAAGGATGATTATCGTTTATTTGATTCCTTTTTCTCGAAGTAAGCGACAATGTTCATCACCGGGAGGATGTAAGGCGGTATATTCGCACCTGCGGTGATGCCGGTTACGAGTGATCGGAGATAGGGGAATAGGATTGCCGTCGCATTGTTTTCAATTATCATCCGGGACGATTCGTTCGTCTGCCACTCCTTCATCCCGAACGAACCCTCAACGGCGACATCGAGTGAAAACGGCAATAGCGTGTCCTTGTCATGAATCGCAAGTTTCAGGACGACGATGACGTCATCGGCGCTGAGAGGAATGAATTCACGGTCGATTTGAGGTTCGATTCTGACGCTCTGCGGTTTCAAGAAATCGAATTTCGTCGATAACGAAAAGCGAATGTCTTTCACAACATAACGTTTCAGAGTCAGTGCGCTGTCAGTTGGCATGGTCATCATCCTTTCGGGACGTATCGTAGGAGAACAGCATGTGAGTCAGTTGATTACAGGGGAGTTGATAAAACAATGGCGCAGCGGAGTTGCAAAGGGTGAATTTTTTATCAACTTTCTCTTGCTCTGCGGTAGTAAAAGCTTCACGTCGCAGTTGCCATACTTCGATGAAGGATTGGGGCGATTCGACAAGCCGCATGAGCAGGTCGTGTGCGACATCTTGGATTGAGCCGTTTTCGTAACGCGTCACCGTCTTTTCGCCGAAGCCGAGCAATAACGAAAACTGCCGCTGCGTCAAACCATGACGATCACGGATCCGTTTAATGTCTTTCGGCTGTAGCAGCCCTGCCTTGTCGCGGTATGCGGAAAAAACCACGAGTTCGTTGTCATGTTCAAGTTCTTCATCGTAAATCTCCGCACCACAAGTGCCGCACTTGAAAATCTTGATATTTGCTGTGACGATTTGATCTCGTACCGTGAAAGATCCTGCCATTTCGCTCATCGTGCATTCTACATCGTGTCCGCAGCTTAAACAATACTTATACATCATATCGTCCTCCGATATACCATTATACGATCTCAGTTAGTTAGCATTTATATGCCAGCATCGAGATTATCTATATGACAACTAATCGCGATGAGCGCTAAATTTGTGTTGTCACCGCGAATAATTAGTTTTAATTTGATATAAAACGTTGTATTGAATTCAACACGTTTGAAAATCCACACATCGCCAGGAAACGTCTGATCTCGATCCGGTTCTGGTCCTTTGAGATAATCATCAGCAACAAGATTGCCAATGATCCTTTTTTGATCATCGATCGTGATTCCGAGTCGAAAACGGGTTTCACGGTTTTTGGCAGTATTGATAACGTTGGGAGGTTGCGCCGCATGGGCGCATCGTAAAAATTCGACGATTTCATCTCGAGTCGCCATAACGTTCCTCCTTTCGTTGGTATCATATGATACCTTATTTCTATTTTACACCCAGCCCATAAAAGATGCAAGTGACATTTTAACACAATTTCTCTTGTATGCGTTTTACCAAGCGTCGCGATGAGGTAGCAATGCAACCGATGCTATACTATAATGATATTGTCTAGTTTCAAGGGAGTTGAGCATATGAACGTGATTCGGCAGATTTTCATCATCATCGCTTTCTTTCTGTTGGGAGAAGCAGCCTCTTGGGCGGTGTCCGCCCTCTTCCCCGCGATCTTCATTCCGGGGACGATCCTCGGCATGCTCTTTTTACTCGCGGCGCTCATGACGAAACTGATCCAGCTACGGCATGTCGATTCGGTCGGGTCCTTTCTGACGTCGAACATGGCGTTTTTCTTCATCCCCGCGGCGGTTTCCGTCCTCGAGTATCTGGATATCCTGTCGGCCTCCATCTGGAAAATCCTGATCGTCGTCGTCCTTGGCGTCTTCATCAGTTTCTTTGCGGTCGCCGGTGCCGTCAAGCTGACGATGAAACTTCAGGCCGCTTATGAAAAGAAACGGGGTGAGGGCGATGCGTGAGTTGTTGACATCCCAGACCACCGGCATCGCGCTCGCCCTGTTGTTCTACCTCTTCGGCGGCTGGCTCTACCGGAAGACGCGGTTCCCGGTCTTCAACCCTCTCCTTGTCGCCGCAGTGCTGTTGATGGGGTACGTCCTGATCGCCGGGATCCATATCGACGCGTTCATCACCGACCTCTCGGGGATTCATGTTTTCCTCGGACCATTGATCGTTTCGCTCGCGATCCCGATCGTGAAGAAGATCCCGATGATCAAGAAGCATCTCTTGCCGATCATCGTCGGCTCGATCGTCGGTGCCGGCACTTCGATCCTGACTGTCCTGGTGCTCGGCAAATGGCTCGGTCTCGAGGAGAACATCATCGCCTCGATCCTTCCGAAGGCGTCCACGACGGCGATCGCGATCGAAGTCTCCGAACGCCTCGGCGGGATCCGCGCGATCACCGTCGCGACGGTCGTGATGACCGCCGTGATCGGCGCGGTATTGATTCCATACATCATCAAACTCCTGAAGATCAAGGATCCGATCGTCATCGGTCTCGGCCTCGGATCGACGTCCCAGGCGATCGGTACCGCGAAGGCGCTCGAGATCGACGAGACGGCAGGTGCCGTCGCCGGAGTCGCGCTCGTCTTCACCGGCGTGGCGACCGCCTTGTTCGCGATTTTCCTGTAAAATAAATCTTGCCGTCTTCCTGATTGTTGGGTATAATGAAATCAATAATCAACATCTACAGGGGGAGCACAAATGTTTCAGAAAATCGATTTAAGCATCGGAGATTGGATTCTGTACTATATTTTGATGAGCATCCCGATTGTCAACATCGTCATCTTCTTCGTGATTCTGTTCAATCGGGATACGAACCTGACATTAAGGAACATGCTGATTACGAGCCTGATCATGATGGCCGTCGGTTTCCTGCTCATGATCACGCTCTTCATGCCGTTCATCTACCAGATCATTGAAGCATTGCAGAATTCGTTCCCTTACTAGAACGCAGAAATGCGTTCTTTTTTTTTGGCCGTTGAAAACCGATAAATTCATTCAAATATCGTTGCCAAGAGGTTGAAAAAAGAACATATCGATGATAAAATCAATTGAAAGCATGGATTCACTTCCATGCGTCATCCGCATCATGATTCCATGGAGCCATTCGAAGGAGACCACCCGATGAAGTCGATGTTCCGCGATCGCAAGTATGTCATCCTCGTTCTCGTCGTTTTCGTCATTGCGATTCCCGTTATTTCTGATCTATTCACAACCGGCGGGTTCAATCCGTATGCGTTCGTCGATGCGATGGTTTCGCGGATCGTCTGGTTCGTCCTCTTCATGACGATCCTTTATTACTATGACCTCGCGGTGATCCGTTTGCGGATCAGCCGCGGGAAGGTGAAACAGACATCCGAACTGCTCAAGCGGAACAACGGCAAGCGCGCCCCGATTCTTGATTTGCGCGATGCGCGCAAGCTGATCGCCTCCGCCGAAGCGGCGGTCCTGGTGGGCGAGACCGAGTATGCGGTCCTGGTCGCCGACCACGTCAGAAGCGATCGACGCGATCTATTCCAGAAATCCGCGGTGCTCCGTTATGAACATGCCCGGACGATGGTCGTCCTTGAACTCCTGCGCGAATCGGCGGACGAGGCGAAGCGGCATTATTCGGCCATGACGAAAGCACTGAAGGGACTTCCCGAACTGCGTCGCGCTTTCCGCGAACCGGAACAGAAACTGTTTCTCGCCTGCATCCGGATGCTCGAGGTCGATACCGAAGACGAAGTCCTGAAACTGCGCGAGGCGGCGCGGGAGTGCACCTCGCCGATCCGCCAGGCGCTCGTCCTCAAGATGATCATCCGTCACTATGACCGGATCGGCAGGATCCAGAGCCGTGATTCCTACAGTACATTGTTAAAAGAGTATTCCGGCGATGCGGCCTTCCTCGCCGCGGCGGGTTGTCGCGACACCTGGATCAAACAACCGGGAGTGTTCGAGAAACGCATCGACCCGAAGTTGATGTTCGCCTATTCCGCCGCCCTGTTGGCGGCTTCGATCGCGCTATTGACGACCTTGAACATCCTCTCAAACCTGCGGCACGGCGGGACCAATGTGGTCGGATGGACCACGGCTGCCGTCTTCGCGATCGTCCTCGGCATCCTCGGGTCCTTCCGGCCGCTTAGGGCGTTCGCCCGGACCGGCATCCTGTTCGGCATCCTTTTCCTCTTCTTTGCGACCGTCAGCCTCTTTGACTTCTATCCGCTTTCGACACGGATCCTGAGCGATCCGATCGAAAAGGCGGAAACGATCTCGGGAATCGATTTCATGCTCGACGGCAAGATTTCGTCCATCGGACAGTGGCATGAGTACGACATCCTGCAGATCCTCGAGGTTCGCGTCAGTTATGGATCCCCCACAAATACGCAGTTGGCGACGGAAATCGGCACCTCCGGGCTCTTCATGACGAAAACGAATCTCGAATCGGCAGTCGGCGACGACATCCCCGATGTGATCGAAGAAGCACTGGACTACAGCGGGAACAGATACATGCTCGTCAATTTGACCGAAGGGACCTTCAATGTCCTGTCTGCGGAACCCGGTCCCGACGTGATGCTTCTGATCAGCTGGGACGCGCTCTACGGCGAACTGATCTGTATCCGGTACATCAACTTCTAGCGTCTTATCAGATCGAAAAGCGAAACAAGGCAAGGCGGACTTGCCACAAAACCCTAAATGTCGTATAATGAAACCAGCCATGAAGAGAAGGCGAGAGACAAGCTCTGCGACCCTTCAGCAACCTGCCACAGGCAAGGTGCTAACGCTTGACCGATGGCGGTGCGTTTTTGACTTAGCGCCCATCGTCGGATCGATGGGCGTTTTTCTTTGTTCTTACTCCATGGCGACGGAGGCGTCACGATGGTCGAAAAGAAGAACATCACGAAAAATTCAAAGGATCACGAAGAAACAAGAAAAAACCAGTTCCCCGACGAGATCTGGGGTCAGTTCTCCGGGCAGTGTATATACCGACGCGTGAGAGCCACCGGACCGACGAAGGTGAGCCACGAGACCGATGGCGAGAGCCATTAAATCCATCACATAATCAAC
>Ga0154580_114_pt1 | contig 11991 bp, 3 predicted proteins | sample RifGroF2_FD_116009 | JGI IMG/M metagenome (GOLD analysis project Ga0154580, IMG submission 116009) | Tenericutes bacterium GWF2_57_13
AGTCCTCGATGTCGTTCCCACCGAAACCGGCGACCGCGACATCGACGATGTCCTCGGGCGCGATCGAAAGGACGTCGCTCGTGAAACCGATCTTCGTGTAGCCGCCGTCCTTCATGTAGATGATGTAGACCTTTCCGGTGTGGCCGGGACGCGGATCGGTGATCTTCACCGCGTTGCCTTCCGGATCGGTCACATAGGTGCCGCTTTTGATCGCGCCGCCATAACCCGGTGAGAGCCGTCCGACCTTGTGGAAGGTGACGAAGTCGTAGGTGTAGATGATCCCTTCGCGGGTGATCGAATTGTCGTACATCGTGTAGGTGATGTAGTAGGTCGTTCTGCCGCCGCGGTTCGGGTCGTTTTCGATCTTGAACATGCGCGGATCTTCAAGGCCGCCGCCGGCTTCATCGCCTGATGTCGGCCACGCGATCGGATTGTTTTCCCCTCGCGTGAAGTTGATTCCGTCGGTCGAATAGGCGTAGGCCAGGGTGGACATGTGGCCGAGCGGATACTTGTCGCCGAAGTAATGGTTGAAGTTGTCCGGCAGTTCGGCGCGGTAGATCATGTGGAAGATCTCATTGACTTCATCATAAATGACAGCCGGATTGTAGGTTCCGAACGATTCGAAACCGGGAATGTCGCCGTCGGCGATCGAATTCAAATCGGTGACGACGCCGTCGGCGTCACGGATTCTGCCGATCGGGGCGAGGATCAGCCCGGAGGGGTTCAGGGTGATCGCCGACATCGCGGCCCAGGCGGGCGCGTTTTGCGAAAACTCCATCGCGTTTCCGAGCGGGACGGACGGAACCTCCGACCAGTCGAATAATTCAAAGGAATAGATCGAGAAACTGGAATCATAGGGGAAGCGTCCGGTATCCTTCGTGACCTGGCTCGTCTCGCGTTGCACGAGTTCGAGTTTCAGATACCGGGCGGTGACGTCCGTTGGAAGCGGCAGGAAGTCGACTTCGCCGAGGCCGACGTCGGAGGCTGTGATCTCGGTCCAGCAGGCATCCGTCCGGGTGGGCATGGCAACCGGTCCGTCGCAGGCGTAGACGGCGAAGATACGGGCGAAACTGACTTCCCAGCGGATCTTCACGAGGTCGAAGGTCTTCGATGTTCCAAGATCGAAGAAAGCGTATTGGTTGTCGGCGGCGCTCGATGCCCAGCGGGTCGAAGCGACGTTGTCGGTCATATGCGATGCCAGATGGACCGTTTCGGCTTCGAAGGAGGACACTTGAGCAGTTGCGCCGTTGGCGAGATCTTCGGGACCGTAGACTTCAAAGGAATAGAACGAATAGCCGTAGCCGGTCGCCCGCGACACGCCCTGGAAGCGGACGAAACGGGTCTGTATCCAGGCGTCGAAGGTGATCTCGTCGACGGTTCTGGCGCTGTTTTCGACAGTGGCCACGGTGATCCAGGTGATGGCGTCCTGCGACATCTGGATTTCATAGGACGACGCGTACGCGGCTTCCCAGTCAAGGGTGACCTTCCCGACCTTCTCGAGACTTCCGAGATCGACGTAAAACCACGCGTCATCGACCGCCTGGCTCGCATAGCGGGTCGAGGCGTTGGCATCGACGGCGCGGGTGTTGAAGTGTTCGTCGGTGTTCGGGGTGGAGACGACCCTTCTGCCGTAGGCGAGGTCGACGCCGTAGGTGCGCGGTGTGAGCGGTTCGGCCTCAAGATGCAAAAACGTCGCCGACAACGCCGCGCCGATCGAGAGAATCAATAGGAATAGATGGATTTTCTTTCGCATGGGATAAGCTCCTTCGGGGCTTCGGCTCAACTGCCGGATTTGACGGGGATCGTAAACGTATCCACGACCGTGCCCGCCTGGTCGATCGTCGTGACGGTGATATCAGTACTCGAAACGGTGATGACGCTGCAAGTCGGAACGGTCGGAATCAGTTGGAAGGCGGCGGGACTCGCGCTGTTGTCGTACACCTTGTGACCGCCTGAACCGCCCATGAAGTAGACGGTTCCGGACAACGGATCGCCGGTCGCAACTCCTGCCGTCATCGCTTCCGTGCGGGCGTAGACGTGGTCGTGGCCGGAGAGGACGAGGTCGACCGACGCCGCATCGAAGACGGCGAGCCAGTCGGCTTCGATCGCCGCGGCCTCGTCCGGATGGGTCGGACCGAACATCGAGTAGTGCATCCCGACGACGAGGAAGTCCTGGGCGTGGGCTGCGACGACGTCGTAGAACCACGCCTCCTGGTCCTCGACGTCATCGCGTGTGACGATGTCGAGCATGATGAAGAGGACATTGCCGTAGACGACGTAATAGGAGGAATCGAGACGGCTTACATCGCCATTTTTGGGGTTATTGAAGATCGAAGCATAGTAGGAGGAACTCGTCGTCGCGCGGTCCTGGTTCTGGTAGTCGTGGTTACCGGGGATGGTCAAAAGCGTAAGTTGCGCCAGTCCGGTCGCATAGAAACGATCCCAGTAGAGCGGCGCCATCCCGACTTCGACGAGATCGCCGGTGATCATCCCGAAGGCCATCGGTCCGTACAGCGAGAGGGCTTTTTCATAGAGGTTCTGCGTGACGAGCGTTTCGGCGAAGGTATCGGCCTGGGTGTCGGTCATGTAGAGGAACGTGAAGGAACCGTCGACGTCGCCGGTCACAAACGCTTGGACCGGCGATGCCTTTCCGCCTTGAACGGTGCGGACCAGGTAACCCGTGTTCGGCGAAAGCCCCGAGAGCGTCGTTTCATAGAGGTAACGGGCCGAGAAGCCGAAATCGATTCCGCCGACTTTGGACGTCGCGGTGGAAAAGGAAGTCCCGGACAAATCCACGGTGGTGGCGTTTTGGAAGTACGGGTCGGTCGCGATGGTATAGGTGAGGGCGCTTGTGGCATTCTCGGACTGCCAGGACACATTGATCGTGGTCCCGGCGGTTTCCGCGGGAGTCGCGTTCAGATACCAGGTATCGTTGTCCGGATTGCTTTCGAGGGAAGAGACGGGGGTGCGTTGCTGCCCATGGTCGGAATCGACCGCCGCGAGACCGTAGTAGGTGCTTTCGGCCATCTGGTAATCAGATAGCGGCGAGGAAACAAGCGAGACGCTCTTGATCAAAGCGACGCCCCAGGAGCCGTTCCGATTGTCGACGACCTCGAGATAGTATTCCTTGGCGGGATCGAGGGTTCCCAGATCGAACCAGTGTGTCTTGAAGTCGCCGCCGTCGGCGCGCGAGGCCTGGTCGGCGCGGCGGACCAGCCGCAGGACTTCAAAATTGGTCCCGACTTCCTTCACCAGCACGAAGACTTGCTTGTCATACTGGATCGCCCCGGCGAAATCATAGCGGAGATACCGGTTCGTCCCGATCGTGAAGGCCGGCGAACGCAGCGCCCCGACGGCGGAATCGCCGCCGACGGAACTGATTGCGCCGCCGTTGGCGATCTGGAAGATCCCGTCGGGGTTCTCCCAACCGGTCAGGTTGGCGGTTAAGTCACTGTTCGGAATCGTGTTTGTCGCGGTCCCCGCGCCGGTGATGACGGGGAGGATGTTGACGGCCGTCTGATCGGCGGTGGGGATGGGTGCGACCGGCAAGTAGGTGTCGATCGAGTCGCAAGCCAGGACGTTCCATTCGTGCGAAGCGCCGTCCACGAGCAGGACGTAGAGGGTTCTGCCGAGATACGCCGAGAGATCCGCGTAATATTGAAACATGTATCCTTCGGCGTTGGATGTGCCGGAGAGGGTCGTGTTCCCGAAGTGGCGGTTGGCGTAGCGCGCGAGTTCGAGGTCGGTATCGGCATCGTGGATCGAAAGATACGCTTCAGAGTCGTTCTTCCCGCCGCCGAGCTTGAAGCCGATGAAGCCCGAGCCCGACAGGACGAAGTCGGTCGACCGCATCATGCCCATCCGCTCCTGGTTCAAATCCTTGTTCGCATTCACGTAGGGAAAGACATAGAGCCCATAATGATAGATGCCATCGCGGTTATACTCGTTCGTTGAGGAAGAACCGTAATATGGCGTCGAAACGACCCGTTCTTCGCGAAACGCGGTGAGCGCGGCTTCGTCCTTCCAGATCCCGAACGTTGTCCATCCGGAGAGGTCGCCGGTCTCAAAGCCGCCGTTTTCGATCTCATAGGCGGATGCGTCATACACGGTGACCAGATCCCCGGAGGAATCCTTCGCGATCAGGTAGGCGCGGACGGTCTGTGCGACGCCGGCGGAAAAGCTCATCAGGAATTCTCCGGTCGCGGCGTTCGTTTTCTGCGAGCGCCTTCTGATGACGCCGACGGTGTCGATCGACAGTCCCGCGACGCGGTCGGAATGGGTCAAGAACCCGCATTCGACGAAGGTGTATCCCGCGGGTAGAAAATAGCGGGCGAGAGAGGTGCGTTTGAATTCCGTATGCCGGAGGCCGAGATCCGTTTCGAGGATGACGCGCGGCGAATCCGCCGGTGCCGTCGCGGCGTAGATCGCCGTCAAGGTGATGTCTTTAAAAACGGTGAAGGAAAACGTCGATCCATACCCGATGACTTGGTCTTCCGATTCCCAGTGATGGAACTGCATCCCTTCGGCGGGTGCGGCGGCAACGACCGTCGCGACGCCGTTGTAAAGGATGGTACCGGCACCTGTGCCAAAGATGACGTCGACGGTGTATTCGTCCGGATTGGTTTTGGCGTATTGAAGGAAGGTGATGACATCGGCGGAGACGCTCTCATAGGAAACGCTCCAGCCGTCCGTATCAAAGCCGGGACGGTCGGGCAGCGTCAAGGGCGGGGTCGCCGCGGCACCGTCGTTCACATAGTCGATCTTGAGGATTTTGCCATTGGCGTCGACGAACGTGACGACGTGCTGATCGGAAGGACTGAAGACGGCCTTCATGACGTTCTGCCCGGTGAGGACGAATTCGTGGTCGAGCGGTTTGTCAACGATCGTACCGTTGACTTCCCAATACAGGAACGCGTAGGTGATGGCCCCTTCGGGAGCGGCCGCGACACTCGGCTCGAGCGAGAAGACTTCGCCGTAAGTACGGTTTGAAACCGTCGAGTGGATGATGTTGGAGGGATCGAAATAACTCGTGAGGTCGATCGATACGACTTCTTCCGTCTGGTTCCCGCCGGCGGCGGAAACCTGCGGAAGGACGCGGGAAGCGAACCCGATCAAAACGCAGAACAACAAAAGCGTCAAGCATGTCAGAAGCAGTTTCTTGCGCATGTCGGGTCTCCTTCCGGTTCAGTCGGTAAGATCGATATTCAGGATCAGGGTCAGATAAGCGTGGGCGTAGAGGGCGCACGGCCAGGTGAAGTAATCGCGGCTGTAGGCGGACGGATCGTCGGCGTTGAACGCCTCGTGCATCACGTACGTCCCGGCGGTGGTGTCGGTCATCCAGCCGATGCAGGTTTCGATTTCACTCTGGTTCTCGGTCGTCAGGGCCTGCATCGCGATCGCCATGTGCCACGGCACGGGGACGTCCGGATGCGGGTTGGACCCGGATCCGATTCCGTCGTGCGGATCGCCGATCCCGCTCGCGTAGGTGCCTTCGTAATAATACGGATTGTCGGTCGAAAGGATGAAGGCGCGGGTGTTGAGATAGGTTTCATCGTCGGTTTCGCAGAACCCGAGCCACGGGGCGGATAGAAGCGACGGGATGTTCGCCGCGTCCATCAGAAGTTTGCGGGTGTTCGATGCGGCATCGGCGTTCGTGCCGTCGGTCTCGAAGACCCAAAGGGTCCCGTAGGTCGGATCGTCATAGGTGCCATAGGTCTCGATGCCCTGGCGGATTCCCGAAGACAGGGTATCGCACCGGAGCGCGAGGGTTTCGCCGCGGCCGATCGTCGCAAGCAGGTCGGCGACGGCTTCGAAGGTGGCGGCCGCGAACATGTTCTGGGGGATGTTGTAACGATAATAGGTCACGTCGTCGGAAGGACGGTAGCCGCTCCAGACGAGCCCGCAGTCGGGGGCGAAGGCGTTCTGCCCGGCGTTTTGGTCGTAACTGTTCGTGATCGCATAATTTGCATCCGAATGGTTCTGTTCGTTTTCCAAGGTCGTGACGGCGCGGTCGAGCGCGATCAGGAAGAACGCGTCGAAGATGCTGCCGTCGCCCGTGATCTCGTAATACTGGAGCGCGAGCCAAAACGGATAGGTGAGCGAGTCGACCTCGAACTTGCGTTCGAAGACGCTGCCGTTTTGATGGAAGGCGTTGGCATAGGGGTCTCTTCGGATCAGTTCGAACTGCTTCTTCAACAGGCCCTTGACCATCCCCTGAACGTCCGGATCGATCGCCATGAACTGCAGGTAGGCGAGCACCTGGGCGCTCGAGTCGCGCAGCCACATCGCCTCGATGTCGCCGGTCCGGATGAAGGTGCTTCCGTCGCTCTCGTATTCCATCACCGACGCCCACGTGCCGACGCGGTTACTCACGCCGTCGATCGTCGCATAGAAGGTCTTTTGGAAGGTGAGCCGCTCATCCGCGTCCGCGATCGTCGCGATCAAAGGATTGACGTACGCCCGCATCGCCGCATAGGCGGGAGCGGTTTCGACCGGCACAAGCAGATTTCTTGCGACTTCATCGGTCATCGCCGGGTAGCTTTCCCAGAAGGTGTCGAGGTCTTCGAAACTGATGAGACCCCAGTCACCTCTGGCATTGTCCACCAGTTCGACGTAGAGGCACTCGCCTTGGTACGCATCGAGGTCGACGTAATAAAGATGGGTGTTCTCTTCGTCGGCTTCCACCCAGCGGTCGCTGTAGGTGCGGAACACCTCGACGTTCGTCCCGACCTTCCGGATCGAAAGATAGGTGAGAAGGGGATGTTTCGTCGCCCCCATCCGAAACGACAACAACCCGGTCCCGCCGACCTTGAAGGCGGAAGAGCGGAGCACGCCGGCGGCGGTTTCATTAGTCCGGTTGGAGAGCCGGAAAGTGGCGTTCAGGTGGGCCGTACGGAAACTGTCGGTTTCGCCGACGACCGTCCAACCAAAGAGCGTCCCGGTGGCGAAATCGGCGTTGAAAAGGACGTTGGGCGTCCCCGCCGCATCGGCGAAGACGGGTTTGCAGTCTTCCGCCGGATGCATCGCGGACAGTTCGGGCATCGTCGGATGGTAGGTGACGACGTCGTCCAAGGTGACGTATCCGTCGTTTTGGGTCGACTCGTCGACGACCTTGAGGATCACCGTTTCGCCCATCCTAGACGACAGGTCATAATAGTAGGGGACGAGGTTTTCCATAAAATAGCCGGTCGGGTCGGTCTGATCGTCGGTTCGGTTGAAGAGCGGGTTTCCGAACCGGAAATACTCGATCCCGGTCTCTGCGTCCACGATCGAAAGATACGTGAGCGCTTCGTTGTAACAACCGCCGAGGCGGAAGGTGAGGTAGCCGGTGCCGCCGATCACAAACGGTTCGGAGATCATCGTCCCGACGAGTTGTTCGGCGTAGACGCCGTAGAGGTAGTCGCCGTCCTTGCCATAGGGGACGGTACCGTCGAAGGAAGCGGCGGATGTGACGCCGAGGCGGTTGAAGGCGGTCCCGGACAATACGGTCCAGCCGGTCAAATCGCCGGTTTCAAAGCCGCCGTTGGCGATTTGGTATGCCGCGGGATCGACGGTGGTCACGGTCGTCGTGGTCTTTTGACAGCCGATGAGCAGAATCAGGAGGGTGAGGATAAAGAGCGTCTTGAGGATCCGGTTCATGCGGGTCACCCGCCTTTCGAGAGTTTTTTTAGAGTGGTAGGTCGAAGTTCAGGGGCAGCCCGGTGATGCGGACGGCGCGGTCGCCGCTTGTCACGGCGTTCCATTCGGATTCGGTGACGAAGCGGATCGCATCGATCTTCGCAACGCCCCAGGAGGCGTTGACGTTGTCGACGATTTCAAGATAATACAGTTTCGCTTCGTCGAGCATCGAGAGGTCGAGCATGTGGTTGTCGAAATTGCCGTCCTGTTTCGTCGAGAGGTTGTCGCGGCGGACATAGCGGAGCACTTCGATGTTCGTTCCGACTTCGCGGATCACGATGCACACCTGCTTGTCGAATTTGAGCGCGCCGGCCCAGTCGAAGCGCAGATACTTCATCCCGACGAGGCTGAAGGCGGAGGAGCGGAGGATACCGGTGGATCCATCGCCGCCGACGGAGGAAATCGCATAGCCGTCGATCACCTGGAAGACGCCGTCCGGATTGCTCCAGGAATCGAGGCCGGAGGAGAAGTCGCCGTTTTTGATTTCATTGGTCGCGGAACTGGAGCCGAGGACGACGGGCACGCCGTTTTCGGCTGCGGTGTCGGCCGTGGTGGAAGGCGCCGAGGCGTAATAGGTCACAAACGAATCGGCCGCAAGGACGCACCATTCATTGCTCATCGTATCGGCGATGACGAGGTAGTAGGTTTCGCCGATCGTCGCCGCAAGCGACAGATCATAGTAGTACGGGAACAGATACGCTTCCGCGTTGTCGGTGCCGGAGATGGTCGTGTTCGAAAACTGGCGATTCCCGAACCGGGCGACTTCGACGTCGTCGGTCGCGCGGCGGACCGACACGTAGGCGAAGGCGTCGTTTTTCCCGCCGCCGAGCTTGAAGGAGATCCAGCCCGAACCGCCCAAGACGAAGTCGGAACTGAGGAGATACCCCATCCGCTCCTGTCCGGAGTCTTTCGTGATGGTCCCGCCGTAAATGCCGAGATTGTAGGATCCGTCGCGGTTATATGCATAATTCTGATCGAAATAGGTTCCCGACACGACGCGTTCGTCGGTCCACGCGGTCATCCAACTTTCGTCTTTCCAAAGCGAGAAGGCGGTCCATCCGGACAGGTTCGCGGTTTCGAAGCCGCCGTTGTCGACGCGGTTGGTGAGATGATCGTAGGGGACGGTGACGTTCATGTCGTTTTCATCTTCGGTGCGGATCACGAAGGCGATTTCGCCTTCGGAGGCACGGCGGCTCATCAGCCACGAGGCTTTGAGCGTGAGGATGCCGGTGCCGGCATCGTAGGTGTAGTCGGTGTCGAGCAGAAGCGTCGTCGCCCCGGCCGTCAGGCCGGTGAAGACATTGTCGTGAAGATCGATGCCGTAGCTCACGTCTTCAGGGATGTCGATCTTGTATCCCTCCGATAGCAACAACGCTTCGGGCAACGCCGTGAAGGGGGTGAGGGCGATGGTCAAAAGGAGGATGTTTTCCGAGGTTTCAATCGAGAAGACGAATTCGGTGAGGGTTCCAAGCAGGCTTTCGAGGTACGCTCCGTCGATCGATAGGACGCCGGCGGCGTAGGAATAGGCCGACGTCGGGACCGTGTCGAGGCCGTGCGTGATCGCGACGATCGTCGCGTCGTAGAGGGTCAGGGAGACGTCCGTATCGAGGAGCGAATGCTCGGCGTAGTCGTAGGGTCCGGCGCCGATGACCGGCGTGCGCGTATCCGTGATCGAAATCGTCAGATCGACGGATCCGGTCGCGTTCGCGACCCGGATCACGACGTCGCCGTAGCCCTGGACCGACAGGAAGCCGGCCTTGATGGTGAGCAGTCCGTCCGCGAAGGTATAGTAGGCGGGGGCGAGCGGGACGGCGCTTCGCGTGATCGTCGCGCTCACAAGCGGATATCCGGTCAAGAGGAAGCTCACGTCGGCCGGGTTCGCAAGATCGAACGTTGCCGTCGTGTCGGTGCTGGCGGGAGCGCCGAGAACCGTCAGTTGGAATTCCGCGTTACCGCCTTCCGTCCAGAGGGTGAAGGAATGGACGCCGAGCGCAAGCGTTTCCAGATAGGCGGCGGTGAGGTCGAAGTACAGGATGGAGCCCTCGCGCGGTCCGACCGTGTAGTCGACGTCAAGCGTCAGGTCTTCCGTCGCGCTTTGGATCTTCCAGATCGGGAACTCCGCGTTGCCGGAGGAATTGGTGATCGGCCAGCGGAGACTGTCGCCGCCGCTCGTGAAGGTCTTGTCGGTCGCATCGGCGATGATCGCCGGGGTTTCGAGATAGACGATGTCCATCAAAATGAAGACGCTTGATAGGCCGGCCGTGTCGAAGGCCTGGTAGTCGAAGATGATGATGCCCCACCAGCCGGGGGCGCGGTCAAACGAGAACGATCCGGTCGCATCGTCGATCGTGATCGTGCCGAACGCGCCGTAGATGCTCTTCTGGTCGAGGGCGACGTTGGCGGCTTCGGGTTCCGGCTCGCCGATCGGCTCGATCAGGTAATTATAATATGAAACGCCGCCGGCGAACAGGAAGTGCGAGAGTCCCCAGGCGGGAACCGCGGTCACGCGGAAGGGCTCCTGGGTGATCGTCTCGTAGGTATACTTCGTGACGTTCTGGCTGCCTTCATTGGCGGTCGGACGATCGCTGACAAGGACGGTGAAGGTATCGGAGCCATGGGTGTTTTGGATCGTGAAGACATAGGTGCCGTAGGAGAGCGATTCCAAGTAGGCCTGGCGGAGGATGATCCGTTCGATCGAAACGGTGTAGGCTTCCGTCGCGAGGTCGATGCCGCCGATGGACACGACGGTTTCGTCTTCGCGTCCGTAAAGGCTCGTCCAGATGCTGAGGTCGGCCGCGATCGTCGCATGTTCGAGGATGGTCGTCTTCGACCCGGCGACGACCTGCGGGCCGGTCGGGTTCTTGACGTGGATCGTGAAGAGGGCGACGCTTTCGACGGAAACGACATAATCGCCGGCGGACAGCGTCTCAAGGAAAGTTTCCTGGATCGCGAGGACGCCCGCCGCATAGCCGTAATCGGCCGGGGCGGTCCAGGATGCGCCGCCGATCGTGAAGTCGGCGTTTTCCAACACATGGGCGTACGGGGTGATCGCGAACACGAGGTTCGCCGCGGTGACGGTCTTGACATAGTCGATTTCCGTCGGATCGACGGATACGGCGCGCGAATCCCGCACTTCGATCGTGAAGTCGGCGGACCCGGCGACGGTCTGGAGGGTGAAGGTATGGACCCCGACGGACAAGGTCAAAAGATACGACGCCTTCACGGAGAAGAGGCGATCGTTGCCGCTGGTGCGCAGGATGAAGTTCGTTGCGCCGATCGAGAAGCCGTTTTCGATCACGTCGGTCATTTCGTAATAGAGCGAGGACGACTCGGCGCCGAAGGTGTCGACGGTCATCACGATGTCAACAAAGGCGTCGATCTTGTCGACGACCTTCGCACCGATCGCATCGTAGATATACGGCGTGACCGTCTTGTAGGTGAGCGTGATGTCGCGTTGGGCGGATGCGCCGTATTCGTCGGTCGCGGTCGCGGTGATCACGATCGTGCCGGCGTAAACGCCGCTGGGCACGAAGCTGAAGGTGTTGTCCGCGTGGTCGGTGAGGACGCCGGAACCGGAGGCGAGGACATAGGAAAGGCTCCAGGTCCCGACGGCGTCGGTCACAAGGCCCGCGAAGTTCTCGTGGGAGACGGTTTCTCCGGGCAGTTTGACGAAGTCGGTCTTTTCCGCGATCGCGGGGACGTCGTTCAGGACGAACGGAATCGCGATCGATCCGGCGGTCAACACGACGTCGGCGGTCTTGTCGCCCACCGAAAGCGCGCCGAGATAGGCGCCGGAAAGCACCAGACGGGTGCCGTCGAATGTATAAAAAGAAGATACGAGGACATCGCCGTCCACCGCGACGGAGACAAGCGTTCCGCCCTTGGCGTCGAGGTCGATCAAAAGGTCGGACGTGTCGCCCTTCACGAGGACGCCGGAACCGACGACGGATCCCGTCGGATGGGCGCTCACGACGATCGTGAAGGCACGCGCTCCGGCGGTGGTCGCAAGGACGAATTGATAGCGGCCGAACGCGAACGTCGACAGAAACGCGGCGCGGATCGTGACGGTATCGGCGGCATCGTCGAACGCGTAATCGGCGGGGGCGATGCTATAACCCATGATACCGACCAAATCGACGGAAAAGTCAACGGGTTCGTCGCCGTTCACGTCGACCGGAAAAGTCACGTCGGCGGGGGCGTCGAGATCGAACGTCACATCGTCGATGACGCCGGGGTTGACGTTTTTGTAGGTGAGGGTGATATCGCGCGAAGCCGTCGCGCCGTATTCATCGGAAACCGTCATCGTGATCGTGA
>Ga0154580_144_pt2 | contig 11113 bp, 4 predicted proteins | sample RifGroF2_FD_116009 | JGI IMG/M metagenome (GOLD analysis project Ga0154580, IMG submission 116009) | Tenericutes bacterium GWF2_57_13
TCGACATCGGCGGGCATCGGTTCTTTTCGAAGGACGAGACGGTCAACGCCTGGTGGAAGAACGTCATGCCCCGACAGGGCGCGCCGGCGATCGACGATTTGTTGCTTGAGCGGAACGTCGAGACCGTCGCCGGCGGACCCGACCCGGAAAAAACGGACCGCGTGATGCTCAAGCGGCGCCGCGTTTCGCGCATCTACTATCTCAAGAAATTCTTCGATTATCCGGTCACGATGTCGATGCAGACGATCAAAAACCTCGGTCTCTGGCGCACCTTCAAGGCCGGCGTGAGCTACATGTGGAGCACGGTCTTCCGGAAAAAGGAAGACTCGCTGGAAAACTTCTACATCAACCGTTTCGGCCGCGTCCTCTACGGGATGTTCTTCGAAGCCTACACGACCAAGGTCTGGGGCCGTACGCCGAAGGACATCTCCGCCGACTGGGGCGCGCAGCGCGTCAAGGGTCTGTCGATCGTCGCGCTTCTGAAAAACATCTTCGGCAAGAAGAAGGGGAAGGTCGAGACCTCCCTCATCACCGAGTTCTTGTATCCGAAGTTCGGCCCCGGCCAGCTCTGGGAATGCGTCGCCGACGACATCCGCGCGATGGGCGGCGTGATCGTCATGAACGCGTCCGTCGACAAGATCGCCGTCAAGGAGGGCAAGATCGTCTCCGCCGCCTATCGAAAGGACGGGAAGACGGTTTCCGTCAAGGGCGACCACTTCATCTCGACGATGCCGATCAAGGATCTCGTCAAAAGCATGGGCACCGCTGTCCCCGCGGCCGTGGGGGAGATCGCGGCGGGACTGCCGTACCGCGATTTCGTGACGATCGGGCTGTTGCTTCCGAAACTGAACCTGAAAAACGAAACCGACCTCACGACGCTGGGCAACATCGTCCCCGACTGCTGGATCTACGTCCAGGAGACGGAAGTGAAGCTCGGCCGGATCCAGATTTTCAACAACTGGTCGCCCTACATGGTGAAAGACCCGATCCACACCGTGTGGATCGGCCTGGAATACTTCTGTCAGGAAAACGATAGCTTCTGGAATCTGTCGGATGCGGACGCGAAGGAACTCGCCCGAACCGAACTCGTGAAGATGGGCGTGATCGACGAGGGGACGCCGGTCCTCGACGCGGTCCGCGCGAAGGTCGTGAAGGCCTATCCCGCCTATTTCGATTCCTATGCGAAGATCGGCGAGATCATCCCCTTCCTCGATGCGATCGACAATCTCTGGTGCATCGGCCGCAACGGCCAGCACCGCTACAACAACATGGACCATTCGATGGTGACGGCGTTTCGCGCCGTCCAATCGATCGACGCCGGATTGACCGACAAGAAAGCGGTATGGGAGGTCAACACGGAAGTCGAGTACCACGAGGAGAAGAAGCCCGATGGCAAATAAAATCCTCCGTGCGATCGGCTTTGGGATCTCCGTCGCCGTCTTCGTTTCAGCCATCCTGGTCATCGCCTTCTACATCTTCGGCCCCGCCGAAGGGTATTTCCACTCCGACTCTACCGACACGATCTTCTGGGCCGAAGCCAGTTACGTTTCCGGATTGATCTTCAATCCCGACTTCACCTACGCGGCGATGCTGCCGATCGGCGGGAATCTCCTGATGCAGATCTGGATGCCGTTTTACGGCGTATCGCTAACGACGCACGCGCTCGGGATGTTTTCCTTCCTGATCGTGCTCGCGGGCGCGATGGTCTTCTTTTTCCGCTCCTGGCGCTTCTCCTGGACCGAAACGTTCCTCTGGACGGGTACGATCCTCCTGATCTTGTCGTGCTCCGAGAAGATGCGCGAGATGTTCTGGGGCCACGTCATCTACTATTCCATCTACGTCGTTTTCCTCTTGGTCGGCTTCGGGTTGCTCGCCCGTCTGGCGGCGTCGGGACCGGCGAAGACGATCAAGAACCTGATCCTGCTGTTCCTCGTCTTCCTGTTCGCCGTCTTCGTCGCCTTGGACGGCCTCCAGTTGATCTTCATCGTCGTCGTGCCGATCGCTGCGGCGATCGTTCTCGAGCGCTGGCTCGACTTCAAGAAACCGCTTTTCGCGAAGGCGAACATCCCGACCGCCATCGTCCTCGGCGTGATCGCCGTTGGCGTCCTCGTCGGGCTTGTGGTCCTCGCCGCCTGGAAGGGCGACCAGCGCGCCGGCTATGCGGACGCATGGTACGGCCTCACCCCGATCAACACGTGGATGGAACACCTCTTGGCGATCCCGGTCCACTGGATCACCCTGCTCGGCGGTTCGGTCCCGACCGATCCGACCCAGACTTTCGTGATCGCCGAGAACTTCGCCTCGCTCGGCTTCGCGCTCTTCATCGCCGTGTTCCCGCTTTGCGCGCCGTTGCTCTACGGCAAGTCGAAGGATCCGCTCTTCAAGGTTTTCGTCTTGCAGCATTTCCTCCTGAGTACGCTGATTTTGCTCGCGGTCGTGTTCGGGTCGCTCGGCGCCGCCAACTGGCGGTGGATCCCGGTAATCGCGAGCGCGCTCTTCCTGTCGGTCCTCACGGTCCGCGAAATCGCCACCCGATTCGAGGCGAAACGGGTCGTCCCGGTGTTCGCCGCCCTGCTTTTCATCTTCGCCGCGCTGAACGGGTACGAAATGAATCAGATGGATGCCGACTATGGCCAAGACAACCTGAACCACCGCATCGCCGCCGAACTGGAATCCCGCGGATTGACCTATGGGTATGCCGATTTCTGGATCTCGCAGGCCGTCACGGTGATCTCCGGAGGCGATGTCAAGGTCCGTTCGATCAACGTCAACATCGAAGAGGGGGTCATTCCCTACTATTACCAGAGCGCGTTCTCCTGGTTTGAAGACCAGGAAGGCGTCGAGGAATATTTCCTGATCCTCAATTCATCCGATTACAACAAACTGCACGTGAGCGACATGTACGCCGAGATCCAGCCGAACTGGGTCGAGACGATCAGTTTCGAAGGATACTACATCATCATTTTCAATCAAAACGTCTTCTAAAACCCGTCCGGATTGCCCCGTTTCGCCCCTGCGCCCATTTGGGTGCGGGGGCGCGGCGGCGAATTTGCGATTTCCGTTACAATTCTCTTTTCAAATCGAACGGGTTGTATTATAATGTTACTTGCTTGCGGTTGTGGCGAAACTGGCAGACGCGCTACTTTGAGGGGGTAGTGCCTAACGGCGTGTGGGTTCAAATCCCATCAACCGCACCATCGAACCCTTGGAACAGTTGCGGAAACGCAGCTGTTTTTTTTGGGTTTTTTGGATTATGTGTTGTTTTAGTCAGTGATTGCCAAAAAGTGGATGATTCAAAAGTTTTGGGAATTTCGATATACAAACAGGCGATTCCCAAAAAATAAAATAAATTATGGTTTTGGGAATAACGTGGTTGATTGGTATGGAATTTAAGGAGTGGGTTGTAGTACCATATGTATAGGTAGGAAATGACTCGGCTGTGCCAAGAAATAACTCGAAATCGAAAAAAAATGGCCGTTTTCGGCAAAAAAAGCAACTTTGGTATGACAGTTCATATGTCCCTTGGAACAGTTGCAGAAATGCGACTGTTTTTCTTCTGTGAAGAGTTATGACGTCATAAGCTGATATCTTTGATTACATCGAACTCATCTGCAATCGGAAGAGGGGTGAATCGGCCTAAATTCATCAAACGTCAAATAGATACAGATTTAGTAATCGACCTTTATTTTGAGGAACATAAGTGTTATGATAGATTAAAATGGCAGTATTAAAACGGAAGAAAGGTACCAAGATGCATCAACCCAAGACCACTGATTGAAAACCATTTAAATCAGTTTCTTGTTTTTTCGAAAGTCGTTCAGACCGTGTTCCAATGTGTTGGAAAAATGATTGATAATAGGATGCTCAAGGGCTTATTACTGGATGAGGATGGAGGAATGCTCAAAGCCCCCCAGGCATCACATCGGAGGTAAGTATGAAATTCATCCGTCGTCTGCTCCTGATGATTTTGTTATTCTTATTCTCTTTGTTTTCGATCATCCCGTCCCACGTCCCGGAAGCATCCTCTGCCGAGGAATCCCAGGTCGCCGTTGCGATCCCTTTTGTCCAAAACCTTGGACAGGCATCGGATGACGTCCTTTTTTATTCCCAGACTTCCAGAGCGGGGGTATTTGTTGCCATTGACGAAGACATGGGTCTCGTCTATGCGACTCCGAACGGGATTCTAGCGCGGGAAACCACCTTGATTTCGGGTATCACCCACGTGGTTCCCACCAAACGTCTTGAGACAAGACTCAACTTTTTGTTCGGATCGGTTGCGGCTGACCATGTTCCTACCTATGAAGAGATCGTCATTGCGGAAATCGCTTCCGGGATTTCGCTGACGCTTCGGTATCAGACCACGGGTATCGAAAAACTCTATACCGTGTCCGCTCAGGCGAAAGTAACCGATCTGGTCATTGAAATCGAAGACGCCATCCTTACCGTCGACGGGAACGGGTGTCTAAGCATCACCTCAGATCGAGACGCGATTTCTCTCAGCGCACCCGTCGCCTACCAATTGGTTGAAGACCGACGCATCGAAATCAACGCATCCTATGTCATCCTGGATGATTCCTCCTATGGATTCTCGGTCGGGGTTTACGACGAAAGCCTTCCGTTATACATCGACCCGCTTCTTTCCAGCACCTTCCTTGGCGGCGAGACCAACGACTATGTCCGAGCGATAGAAGTTGCTCCGGATGGATCCGTCATTGTCGCCGGATCCACCGATTCCACTGATTTTCCCTTCGCATACGGATATCAGGAAAGCGGATCCGGCTCCACCGATTTCTTCGTCGCGAGACTTGATTCCGATCTCACGACGCTGCTTTCCGCGACTTATCTCGGCGGATCGGGGACAGACGACCTGACTGATCTTGTCATCGACGCGACGGGGAACATTTATCTTGCCGGAAGCGTCACCTCATCCGACTTTCCCGGAGTGCAGGACGGGCATCAAGGCGTACTCCTGGGGACCAAGGACGGAGTCGTCGCGAAATTGTCTTCGGATTTGTCCAGTCTTCTTGGTGCGTCCTATGTCGGCGGGTCCGATCAGGACACCATTACCGCCATCGGCGTCAAGAACGAGAATGTCTATGTGTGCGGATGGACGAAATCAAACGATCTTTCGATGCTTGCGGGGAGCCATCAACCGAACCTTGTCGGAACCGACAAATACAACGGCTACTTTCTGTCTCTATCTGCCGATTTGACATCGCTCACCGGAGCGACCTACATCAACGGATACACCGCATCCAATGTTTATGCCGACGACTTGGTTGTGGATTCCTCTGGAAATGCCATTATTGCCGGACGGATCGACAGCTATGCTACCAATTCCGCTTTCATCACGACGGAAGGAGCGTTTGTGTCGGGGACGAACGGATCCGCACTGTTCATTCGATCCTACAGCTCCGACGGATCCACGTTGAACGCATCGGCTCGCTACACCCATTACACGTTCAGCATCGAAGGGTCCTATGGATATACCAGCGGCGTTTTCGCGCCAAAGATCGCGATAACGGACGAAGATACGCTTTACGTCGTATCTCCGACATGGGGAATCTCCGCTTATTCGGTCTATTATAATATTACCAAGATGCTCAGGATCGATGCGGACCTTTCCTCGACTTCCGTCAATTACCAACAGCTTGCGAATGAGCGGACCACCTTCACCGACATCGCCATCCATCCTGATACAGGGTATCCTTATGTGAGTGGATTCTTCGAGAAGCAACGCGCCCAACTGTTTTTTCGACAGCCGGGACATTATGCCGAAGGCATCGAGTCGAAGGGGGTTTTCATATCCTCCATCGATCCCGAACTGACGTTTACCGACGGGTACCAATGGTTATTGGAGTATACGACATATGTCGTATCGAGCGGAACCCTTGCAAGAAACTCGGCAATGTATCTTTACGGCGACTATGCGGTTGACGTCTCGGTCATCTCGTATCCGACATGCGCCTTCGACGATGACGGGAATGTATACTACACATTCTCGACAGGGTCTTCTGAACTTTCCGTGTCGGGAGCCAACAGCTATCAGTTGACCAGCTACGGCGGTCAGGAAATCTTCATAGTCAAGACCAACGCGGATCTGGACGGCGAACCCGAACAGCCCGAAGATCGCGAACACGATTACGAGAGCGAACTCACGACCACCCAAGTCGGACATCCGGAAGGTGGAGACACGATATCGCTCACGCATACTTTGACGAATCTCGGTCCCGATATTGACAACGACGCTACCGTGACAATCGCGCTTTCCAACCTGGACGCGATCGATTCAATCAACGTGACCGATGTGGGAACCGATACCCATGAAATCACCGCATCCGGAATCGTCCTTCATTTGAACGCTTTGGGACTTGGAGATCGGGTGACCCCGATCTCGATTACCTTCAAGGATGACTTTTCCGGATCCATCGTCATCCAATCGACAGTCTCTGCGGACATCGGAAGCGATCCTGTAAGTGGCAACGACACCGCTTCGATCGAATTCATCGTGGATGCGAGAATCCAAGAAAGCGACCTTTTCGTGACGGGGAACGCCTCTGAAAACGAAAGCATGCTGGGAACTTATACTTCCATTCTCGAATTCGGAAACAACGGACCCGACGAAGCGGAAAACGTCGTATTGGAAATTGTGCTCGACCCAAGAACAACCATGATTTCCGCGACTCCGGCGAATTTTCAGACACGCACGAATGACGACGGAGATACCGTGGTCTTTTGGATGCTTTCCTCCCTCGCCGCCGGAGTGTCTGTTCCTTCGGAGGAAGGGGAACCCTATCGTATCGTGACCTCCCTCAATTCCGGCGTCGTCCGGGGAACGCTCCTTCATCAGATCATCAACGTCACCTCCGACAACGTCGACCCCGATCAGACAAGCGAAGGAAGCGAAGAATCCGGTGATGTCTGGTATGGCCAGATACCGGGACTTTCTGTGGAAATCAACGATTCCGGAACCTTGAACGAAACCACCATCCATACCGGCGAAGAATATATCTACAAGGCACAGTTGAAGAACACGGGAGAGTCCACCGCGTATGATGTCTGGTTCATCCTCACCTACGAATCTGACATGATGGAAGAGATCCTATACCAAGCCTGGGATCAGGATTTCATCGACCTGAGCGACGATGTGGAAGTCGATGCCGATCTCAGCCATATTCTATATTATGCGGAACGTGTTGACCCGGGGGATACCATCACCTTGGAAATCGGTGGATTCGTCGACGATTGGGGCGTTGACGATGATTTCACCTTCGTATTGATTTCTTCCGTTTCGGGGAAGAGCGATCCCGAATTTGTGGATGCGGACCTCAACGATCTTGATCAGGAGACGGTTCGGATTCTCCGCCCGGATCTCGATGTCTCCGTCGATTTCGTGGATTTGGATCTACCCTATCTGTTTCTTCTTGTCGGCGCCCCCGGAGAATGGGTCGATGTGGAAATTGATGTCTCCAATCTCGGAAGAGGTGACGCTCGCCCCTTCACGATTCTCGTCGCCCTCGACGATCCCTCGGGGAGCGTCGCAGCGCTCGACAATATCACCGTTAGCGACAATGGTTTGGAGATCGTGGCAATCGATGACACCCATTTCTATGTTCTCTTCAGCGATGAAGACGATCTGCTCGGAATGAACGGCAGCGAAACGATGGATCCCGACACGGGATTCAATCAAGCGCAGATATCCTTCTCATTTTTAACCGAGGACGGGAACACCCTTCTTGACGGCATCACCGTCAGTGCGGAAGTCGTCTATGGCGATCCAGACGATTCCGCTGCCGATGAAGACAATGCGAACGACCAAGACGAACTCCGTCTGGATTTCGTCACCTTTTACACCACCATCTCGGTGGTCGGCTTTGTCGAACCTGCGGAAAATGGCGAGATTTGCCAACAATATGAAATGTTGTTCTCCTATGAGACCACCGATCCGTTGGCGCGTCCGCTTGAGGATCTGGAGATTTATGTCGGATTCCCTTATCTGACGGAAACCGATATCTACGGCATCGCATTGGATGATCTTGCTTCGCGTCCGCTGTTGATGGACCAAGGACTCGACGGAGGGATTCTGTTTACGAATCTATTTGATGTTCCATCCAACCAAAAAAATCATTTGACGATTCAACTCTATTCGCCGGTCGACGACTTTGACCCAGACGATTATGCTTCGAACGAGTTTCCGGTCACGACTTCATTCGCATTCAGCCTCAAGGGATATGACGTCGTTTTTGAGTTCGACAAGGATGTGACCTGGGCACTCGAACTCAGCGCCCCGCTCATCACTTATCCGCAGACCGGGGAGATGTGCAACGTCGAAGGAAACGGCACGTTGAAGATCCCGATCGACGGGTATGCGGAACCCTACTCCACCGTTATTCTCTACAGTTCCACCGGTGTTCAGATTGCCCTGACAACCACTGATTCTTCAGGAAATTTCAGTTTCGACCTCAATCCTGAAACGGCGATCTCTTTCTATGCGAAGACGATGCGAGGAGGAGAACTGTCGCGTAAGTCCGCTACCGTGACCCTCCATGAGTCAACCCACAGCTGGTGCCCACAGTCGACGGTGTGGATCTCCTCCGCGATCAACGGCATTTCCTACCGTTTTTCTTTCCGAGATGCCCAGACCGGGCAACCTTCGACTTCCAATTGGCAGATTAAGGGTGTGTACGGCTTTTGGAATTCGAAGCTCTATCTCGATGTCTGTTGTGAAGATCCGAGTAGCGTCTATGTGATCGCCGACAATGTCAAATACAAGGATTACCGAATTGTCGGTGACTATTATATCTTTGATATCGGATATGCGCACAACGTGCTGATTCATGTCGATTGCGAGGACGAAAAGGAGGAAGACGCCGTCGGAGCGGTTCTGATCGATCCCGACGGATTTGTCTACGATAGTGCGATGGGAATCGCGAATGTCGTACCGGGAGCGGAGGTAACTTGTTATTTCTATGATCCCGTCAATGAGATCTGGACGGAGTGGATGGCGGCAGCCTACAACGATCAAGTGAATCCGCAAGTCGTTGATGAAACGGGCTATTTCGCTTTCTACACGCCACCCGGAACCTATCGGCTCGTGGTTCAAAACCCGGAGCCTTACCAATCTTGGATTTCTCCCGATATCGTTGTTGTGGACGAATTGGTGACCGTCAATATCCCTTATACCGCGAATCCGGAAGCAGACAGCGATATGGTCATTACAGCGGATGAAGATGCGCTTCTCGATGGAGAAGGCAACGATGCCTCTGTCATCGAAATCGAAGTTGGATCCATCGTGGAATGGTATTCAGAAACGACGGATGAACGTTTGACAGAGCGATTGCTACATCCCATCATTCGGATTCGTAGTCTGATTGATGTCGAGACGGACCTGTCCGGATTCGATTCGGGGATGCTGATGCCGGGGGCGATTTATCGAAAACAATTCGAGTACACCGGAACATATGTCTACACATATCTCGAGGACGATACCGAAATGACCGGAACGATCATTGTGACGGGTGGAGAAGCGATCGACACCGTTCTCCCGACAACGCCTTCCGGAATTATCTTCGATTACAGTATCAAACATCAGCTTTCGACTCTTTCCTGGAACGCTTCTGTCGACGAATCCGGAATTCAGTCATATCTGGTCTACCGCGCCATTGAAGGCGGATTGTTCGAACTTGTCGGATCGTCATCGACAACGGATTTCACGGATGAGGAAGTTACCTTCTCTTCGCTGTGTCAGTATTACATTGTGGCCGTGGACGGAGTCGGAAATCATTCCCAGCATAGTGAAATCGTCTACGCTGTGCCTGTTGAAAAATCCCAAGCCGGTGCGATTGTCCTGTGGTCCGTTGTCGGAACCGTCGGACTCGTTGGGGGCCTAATCTTGATCGTTCTTCTGGGTTTTCCCGAATCGGCCACCGCTTCCTGGATTCGAAAGATTTGGCAAAAGACGCATGGGTTCCTAAAAAGAATCCCAGCACTGGTTCGTAAGAGACCGACCTAGGTCCATTGTTTTAATCATTTGGTACTTTCCGAAACTGCATTGGAAAGGAATTCCCTTTCTAGAAGTACGAGGATAGAGACTGTCGACGGGAAACAAAAAAATGGCCGTTTTTAGTCAGAAATAAGCATCATGGGCATGTCAAAATACGGCAACTTGGGGCAAATCAAGAAAAACCACAGCAACTTGGAATTGACAGTTCATCGAAAATCATCGGATTTGAACTTTATTTGTTCAAATCCTTTTTTATTTTACAAGTTGAGTTAAATTTGACTAATAATATGAAAATAATGTGTAAATTATGAAATTGAAGCGTATAATAGAGTTGGCATCCGATGCATCTTGTGTTTCGGGTGCCGTGGAATCCCCCTCACGAGAATCAATGATGACGGCGATATTGAGTAAGCGCGTCACAATGTGCCGGGTCATTGATTTCTTGTTCGCGATAGTGCTTCCGGGGATTGCCTATGCAAGTGAATTGATTTGTCGATTTTAATAGGATACGGATCGACCGGCAAAGACAAGACAATCGATTTTGATGGATGTTGATCGTCATTGAAAGATTGAAATCCACTTCAGATTTGAAAAATATGATTCTTCTGATCAAATTTTAAGAGAGGAGGTTCCGATCATGGCCAATTTAAAACATACAATCGACAATGCCGGCAATAAGGTCGCAGGTAAAATCAAGGAGTCGGTTGGCAAAGCAACCGGTAACGAGAAACTAGAAGTAAAAGGGATCATTCAATCCACCAAAGCCGATATAAAGGGAAAGATTGAAGACATCACAGATAAAAAACCGAAAAAGTGATTGGTCGCTGAGAGCACATGGACATTGTTTTCCATTTGCTCTCTTTTTTATTTTTTAACGCGCAGGTCTGAGATGCAATGAAAACCTAAAAATGCAATCTTTCCGCCGTTGAAATCGGAAACAATATCGAAAATCCGTGCTGAATGTAACGGATTGCATGCATCGATGAACTGATGACAAGGTAAAGAAAGCACCACTTACCGATTACTCTATACCCCAAGTCAAGGACACTTTAAAAAAAGACCTTGTTTTGTTCTATTGTTTCTTCGATGACTGCCTATCAAGGCGGTCAT
>Ga0154580_155_pt2 | contig 11004 bp, 6 predicted proteins | sample RifGroF2_FD_116009 | JGI IMG/M metagenome (GOLD analysis project Ga0154580, IMG submission 116009) | Tenericutes bacterium GWF2_57_13
GTACCGCCGTTACTTCCCGCGCTTCATGTCGGAATTCGGGATCCAGTCGTTTCCGTCGATCAAGACGGTGCGCACGTTCGCCCGTCCCGCCGACGAGAACATCTTCTCGTACATCATGGAGCAGCATCAGAAGAACAAGACCGCCAACGACAAGATCCTGAACTACGTCGGAAAGATGTTCCGCTACCCGAAGGATTTCGAATCCTTGCTCTATGTCTCGCAACTGATCCAGGCCGAAGGCGTCCGCTACGGCGTCGAGCACTGGCGCCGCAATTACGGCCGCTGCATGGGCGCGATCTATTGGCAGCTGAACGACTGCTGGCCCGTGGCCAGCTGGTCGGGCATCGACTATTTCCAGCGCTGGAAAGCGCTGCACTACCATTCCAAGAAGTTCTTCGCCCCGGTCCTCCTCTCGCTTTGCGAAAACGCCACGGAGGTCTCGATCCACCTCACCAACGACACCTTGAAACCGTTGTCCGGCGCGGTCGACTGGAAATTGATCGGCTTTGACGGCACCGTCCTCCGGTCCGGATCGGCGGAAGCCGCCCTTCCGGCCCAGGTGGCCGTGAAGGTGGAAACCCTCGCGTTTGACCTGTCGAAGGAAGAACGCTTCGCAAGCGTCCTGTATGCGGCGTTCGTCGCAGACGGAACGCTCGTCGCGGAAAACCAGGTTTCCTTCGCTCCCGACAAGCATCTGAACCTCGTCGATCCCAAAATCCGGAAGACTGTCAAGGAAAGCGAAGGGACCTATTGGATCACCCTCACCGCCGCGTCGTTCGCCAAATACGTCGAACTGTCGCATCCCGCGCTCGACCCGGTCTTCTCCGACAACGATTTCTTTCTGCTCCCCGGATCTCCGAAGACCGTTTCCTGCGCGGCGACGGGCGATCTGGCCGCATTCAAAAAACAGTTGAACGTCCGCTCGCTCTTCGAAACGTACTGAAAGAAGGAATGATTCGCGATGAACGACAAGATCAACATGGAGGATATCGCCAAATCCCTCGGCATCTCGAAGGTGTCGGTCTCCAAGGCCTTGAACGACAAGGAAGGCGTCTCCGACGACCTCCGCGTCAAGGTCAAGGAAACTGCCGTGGCGATGGGCTACCGGCTCAACAACTCGGCCCGCGGTCTGAAAACCGACAAGCAGTTCAACGTCGGCATCCTCATTTCGGAAAAGTTCATTCTCGACAAAGAGGCGTATTATTTCACCGTTTGCGGCGAAATGATCCGCCGTTTGGACGAACTCGGATACTCGGGGATCATGGAAATCGTGACCTACCAGAATGAAGACGGCTGTCTGCTCCCGCGGTTGTACAATGAAAACAAGGTCGACGGCATCATCGTCCTCGGCCAGATGCACGGCGATTACCTGAAGAAGATCGAAACCGTGACGGTCCCGATCGTCTACTTCGATTTCTACGTCAACCACTCGAAGACCGATTGCGTCGTCTCGGACAACTTCTTCTCGGCCTATCAGCTCACCAACCGCCTCGCCGCGCTCGGCCACCGGTCGATCGCCTACGTCGGCTCGATCCGCTCGACCTCGTCGATCCAGGACCGCTTCCTCGGGTGTTACAAATCGCTCATCGAAAACAGCATCCCGCTGCCCGCGGCGCACGTGATCGAAGACCGCGACGAGCAGGGCCGGTTCATCCCGCTGGTGTTGCCCGATCCGCTCCCCTCGGCGTTCGTCTGCAACTGCGACCGCGTCGCCCACGCCCTCATCCTGCAGCTCAAGGCCGCCGGCGCGAGCGTTCCCGGGACGGTCTCCGTCGTCGGTTTCGACAACTCGATCTTCTCGACCATCTCCGAACCGCAGATCACCACCGTCGACAACAACGTCGAGGAAATGGTGCGGACCTGCGCGCGCATCATCATCAAGAAGATCGCCGATCCCGAACGCGTCTACGGCCGCGTGATGGTGTCCGGCACGATCATCGACCGCCGCTCCGCCCAGCCGGTCACCCGATAAAAAATCCAAAAAGCGAAGGTGCTTCCATGTCCATCAAGAAATTCACTCTGATCCTCTGTTCCATCCTGCTCGTTTTTGCGTTTGCGGGCTGCTTGGAGACGACGACCACCACGGATCTCACGACGATCACGGAAACGCCGATCACCCTTGAACTGACGCCCGCAACCCTCCGGCTCGCCGAAGGGGCCTCCGCGCAACTTGCCTGGACCGTCGTTCCGACCGGTACCACGGTCGTCTTCGCCACAAGCGACGAAACGGTCGCGACCGTGACCGCCGAAGGCCTCGTCCGGGCGATCGGACCGGGATCCGCGGAAATCACCGCGGTTGCCGGAGAAGCCGTCGCAACATGCGACATCACCGTCGTCGGCTCGTACGTCCTCACCGCGCCGAACAAGACGATTTACGCGCTCGGCGACGAGTTGTCGCTGCGCGGCGGTTCGATCGCGATCTTCGATGCGGAAGGCATCCTCCTCGAAACCGTCGCCCTCTCGGCCGCGATGATCACCGGCTGGAATCCGGACCTCGCCGGCGAGCAGGTCGTCGGCGTCTCCTACGACGGTATCGCCTTCGGGTTTCCCGTCATCGTCCTTTCCGTCAAGCAGGCCGACTGCCGCTTCGACGACTTCATCGTGTTGACCGCGGCCCCGGTTTCCGGGGAGAAGATCGAATTCGCGCTCACGAAAGCCGATCTCGAACAACTCGAAGGCGCCCTCGAAAACGTCTACGACTATGCCGAAATCGACATCTACGCCTATGTCACTTCCCCTTCCGGGGACGTCAAGAAGGTGTCCGCGTTCTGGTATCAGGAATATCGCGAAATCTCGCTCGGGACGACCGTGAACCGCAACAACAACCTCGAAGGGAACGTCACGATCCTCTCCTCCGACGTCGCGATCGTCCTCGGCTACATGCCCGAGAACGAGCCGCAATACCGGCTCCGCTACCTGACCGGCGAGACCGGCGCGTTCACCGCGAACCTCTACGTCAAGGTCGACGGCGCCGTGATCCAGACCTTCGAAAAGGAATTCACGGTCGCGGCGGATGCGACGTCCGACTACAAGGGGTATGTGACCGTCGATGAAACGAACCTGCGCCATTTTGCCTTCAGCGACGGCGGATCCTACATTCCGGTCGGGCAGAACGTCGCCTGGTATACCTCGCGCGACCGCCGCTATTACGACTATGTCGCCTGGTTCGACAAGATGGGCGACGTCGGGATGAACTACGCCCGCGTCTGGATGGCAGCCTGGGGGTTCTCGATCTTCTGGGATGACGTCTATGACTATGACGTCCGCCAGACGAACATGAACAGCCTCGACAACACGATCGAACTCGCCGCCGAGAGCGGCATCTACATCCAGCTCTGCATCCTCCATCACGGGATGTTTTCGGAAAACGTCAATCCGATGTGGCCGGGGTCCGACAACACCTGGTACACCGACAAGTACGGCGCCAATCCGTACGGCGAGATCCTCGACAACCCCGGCCAGTTCTTCACCGCCGACGTCGCCAAGGCATCGTTCAAGAACCAGCTTTCCTACATCGTCGCGCGCTGGGGCTACAGCGATCACCTGATGGCCTGGGAACTGTTCAACGAAGTCGACTGGATCGAACAGTACAACGCCACTTCGGGAACCGCCTGGCATCGCGAGATGGCCGAATACATCAACGATATCGACCCTTACGGTCACATGGTGACCACTTCGGTGAAAGGCGACTCCTTCCTGTCGGGCGTCTACAACGTCTTCGACCTGGAAGCGATCGACTATGTGAACGTCCACAGCTACGGCATCTACAACCATGTCACCGCGCTGCCGGCGCGGCAGAAGACGGGTTTCCTCGCCTTCCAGAAACCGATTCTCTACGCCGAAGTCGGCTATTCCGGCAACGGCGGCGCCGCCCAGATGGACGTCGACCCGGAAAACGTCACGCTCCACCAGGAACTCTGGGGCGGGATGATGGGCGCCGGCGCCGGCACCGGGATGAACTGGTGGTGGGAATCGTGGATCCATCCGTCCGATGCCTATCATGCGTTTCAAGGCGCGGCGGCCTTCGGCGCCGTCATGGACCTTACCGGCGGGACCTACGCCCTCCTCGCCGATGTCGGCGCGTCCGTCTCGAACGCCGCCTGCAAGGCGATCGGCTACCGGCTCGGCGACCGCGCGTACGCTTATGTCTATGACCAATCCTACAACCTCGACAATCAAACCGTTTCCACCAAGTCCAACGTCACCCTCACCATCCCCGGCATGACGCCGGGCAGTTACGTCGTCCGCCTCTACGACACCGTGACCGGCGCGATCCTCGCGCAGTCGATCGTCGTCGTGGGTGCCGGCGGCAGTTTCCAGACGAGCCTTTCCGGATTTTCCGCGGACATCGCCGTCGCCGTTGAAAGGACCGCCGGATAAGCCATGCGCAAACTCATCGAAGAGCATCTGCTTGAGCGTGTCGTACCCTTCTGGACCGCGCTCCTAGACCACGAATGCGGCGGTTTCTACGGCCACGTCGGGGCGGACCTCCGGGTCGCGCGCAACGCCGACAAGGGACTCGTCCAGCAAGCCCGCCACCTCTATGCGTTTTCCCGCCTGGAAAACCATTATCGCGACGGCCGCTTTCTTCCTTTCGCGGAAGCAAGCTACCGTTTCCTCACCGAAAAACTCGCCGACCCGGTCCACGGCGGCTACTGGTGGATCGTCAAACGCAACGGCAAGCCCGTCGATCGCCGCAAGGTCATCTATGGGCAGGGGTTCGCCGTCTATGCGCTTGCGGAATACTATAAGGCGACGCGCGACGAAACCGTCCTGGCGGCCGCGCTGGAAGCATTTCACCGGATCGAACGGATCGCGCTCACCCCGTATTGGACTTATATGGAAGAATTCGATGAAGCGTGGTCTGAAACGCCGCCCGCCCTGCTGACCGACGGCGTCGCCGGCGCGACGTATTCGACGAACACCCTGCTCCATCTGCTCGAGGCTTTCGCGAACCTCGCGTCCGCCGCGCCGTATCCGGACGTCGTCGACGCCGTTTGGCGTCTGCTTCACGTCTTCCTCGGAAACGTGCGGCGCACCGACGGCTCGCTTGTGATGTATTTCGACGAGAAGTTCGTCCCGCTTCCGACGGAACGCTCCTACGGCCACGAGATCGAAGCCGCATGGCTCATCACCGAAGCCGCGCAAACGATCGACGTCAATGACGCGAAAATCGCCGCGATGACCCGCAGCGTCGCCGAAAGCATCCTGAAGGAATCGATCGGGGAGGACGGCCGCGTCTGTTACGGCACGCTTCACGACGGCCGGGATCCGACCGCGGTCTGGTGGGTCCAGGCCGAGGCGATGACCGGATTCTACGATTTGTACTGCAAATCGCACAACCCCGCGGCGCTCCATGCGACGGAACAGGTCCTTGCCTTCTGCCAGGCCCATCTCGCCGACAAGCGTCCCGGCGGCGAATGGTTCTGGAGCGTCGACCGCGACGGCCGTCCCAACCGCGAACGCGGCGTGGCGGAACTCTGGAAGTCTTCCTATCATCTCGTCCGTTCGCTCGTCGAACTGATGGAAAGGATCGATGGCGTGAAATGATCCATCCGATGTATTTCAAGCTGAAAAAAGCCGAAAACCGCCTCGTCGCGCGGAAGAACCCGATCGATCGAACCTTTTACAACGGCGTCTTCGATCGCCATGTGATTCCGGTTTTGACCGCCGCCCACGTCCCCGTCGAGTGGCGCTTCGACCTCGAGGAGACCACCAATCCGCACTTCATCGAACGGCTCGGCGTGAACGCCGTGTTCAACGCCGGCGCCATCTTCCATGACGGCGCGTACTGGCTGATGGCGCGTGTCGAGGGGACCGACCGCAAATCGTTCTTCGCGCTCGCGAAGAGCGCGGACGGCGCCTCCGGCTTCCGGTTCGTCGGCGCCCCGATCGTCTGGGACGATCTCGAGACGACCGAGACGAACGTCTACGACATCCGCCTCGTCAAACACGAGGACGGCTGGATCTACGGCATCTACTGTTCGGAACGCAAGGATCCGGAGGCGGCGCCAAGCGACACCGCCGCGGCGATCGCGAAGGCCGGCGTCCTCCGCACCCGCGACCTCGTCCATTTCGAACGGTTGCCGGATTTACAGACGCCTTTGCCGCAGCAGCGCAACGTCACCCTCCATCCGACCTTCGTCGGCGGACGCTACCTGCTTTATACGCGGCCGCAGGACGGGTTCGTCGACACCGGCAAGGGCGGCGGGATCGCCTATGGCTTCATCGACGATTTTTGCGATCCCGTGATCAAGGAAGAATTCCTGCTCGACGCGAAGCGGTACCACACCGTCTACGAACTCAAAAACGGCGCCGGTCCTTCGCCGATCAAGTCGGACCGCGGCTGGATCCACATCGCGCACGGCGTCCGCACCACCGCGGCCGGCCTGCGCTACGTCCTCTACGCCTTCGCGACCGCCCTCGACGATCCGACCAAGGTGATCGCGAAGCCGTCCGGATACCTGCTTGCGCCGCAAGGCGCGGAACGCGTCGGCGACGTTTCCAACGTGCTCTTTTCGAACGGCGTGATCGTCGACGACGACGGCCGCGTCTTCCTCTATTATGCTTCCTCGGACACCCGCCTGCACGTCGCGACGACCACGATGACGCGACTCACCGACTACGTTTTCAACAACCCCCCGGAGGCTTTCCGCTCGCTTGATTCCGCAAAGCAGCGCAAGGCCCTGGCGGCGGCGAACGAGGCCGCCAAAAAAGGAGCACGCTGAGATGAACTACCAACTGTTGACCGATCCGATCCGCAATCTTCCCTGGGAAGACCGTCCCGCCGGTTCCAACGCCCCGATCTGGCGCTATTCGCATAACCCGATCGTCAAGCGCAATCCCGTGGAAGGAATCGCCCGCATCTTCAACAGCGCCGTCGTGGCGTGGAAGAACGGCGGTTTCATCGGCGTCTTCCGCGCCGAAACGGTCGCGACCTTGCCGCACTTGCGCGTCGGCCGGAGCCAAAACGGGATCGACTGGAGTTTCGAGAACCATCAGCTCGAGATGGTCGACGAGACCGGCAAGTCCTGGAATCCCTACTATGCCTACGACCCGCGCGTCGTCAAACTCGGCGAAGACTACTTCGTGATCTGGTGCACCGAAGCCCATGGGCCGGCGATCGGCCTCGCGAAGACGCGCGACTTCGTCAAGTTCGTCCGCCTCGAGAATCCCTTCATCCCGTTCAACCGCAACGGCGTGTTGTTCCCGCGCAAGATCAACGGCACCTACCGGATCCTCTCGCGCGCTTCGGACAACGGCCACACCCCCTTCGGCGACATCTTCCTGTCGGAGAGCCCGGACCTCGTCTATTGGGGCAAGCACCGCCATGTCATGGAACGCGGCGGCAACGGCTGGTGGCAAGGGTTGAAGATCGGCGGCGGACCCGCCCCGATCGAAACCTCGGAAGGTTGGCTCTTGATCTACCACGGCGTCGCCAACACCTGCAACGGCTACGTGTACTCGATGGGCGGGGCGATCCTCGATCTCAACGAACCCTCGAAGGTCAAATACCGTTGCAAGAATTATCTGCTCACCCCCGAACAGCCATATGAAGAAACCGGCTTCGTCCCCAACGTGGTCTTCCCGTGCGCCGCGCTCGCGGACCCGGAAACCGGCAAGATCGCGATCTACTACGGCGCCGCCGACTCCTATGTCGCCCTCGCCTTCACCACCGTCGACTTGATCATCGACTACATCAAGGCCAACCACGAGAGCGTCGGCCGCGACGCCGACCTCGGCCGCTGAGGGCCCGATGGACCGGAGAACCGCCATGAGGCGGATCCTCATCCTGACCGTTTGTGCGCTGTTTGCGATTCTCGCCGCGTGCGACGCGGCGACGACTAGGACGACGACCACGGACACGACGGGGACGACGGCCACCACGGAGACGACGATGACAGAAACCACGACGCAAACCACGACGCAAATCGCCGACCTGATCGGTCGGATCGACCAACTGACGACGGATCCCGTCGTCGGCGCCCTGACCGAGTTTGGCCTCTACGAACCCGAAGGTGCATCATCGCTCGCCCTAACTTACAACCCCTACGATTATACGGAATTGTCGGTCGTCGCGACGTTCACGAAACCATCCGGCGCGACCTTCCGGCAATACGCTTTCTGGTACAAGGAATACGACGAACTGCGCCTGATCGGGGCCGTCTACGACGAAGCCGGCTTCCTCACCGCCGGCCAGGAAACGGTCCGCTGGAAAGACGGCGGAATCAGCCACTACCGCCTCCGCATCAATCCCGACGAGGCAGGCGATTGGACCTACGCCGTCACCGTGACGGCGGGTACCGCGCCGGTCCAGACCATCACCGGCGGCTTTACCGTCGCGCCGAGCGAAACCATTCCCGACGGCATCATCGGGATCGATTCCACGAACGGCCGCACCTTCGTCTTCGCCTCGGGGGAAACCTACCTCCCGGTCGGGGCGAACCTCGCCTGGTGGAACACGCCGCTGGGCACCCATGATTTCCAGAACTGGTTCCGGTCGCTTGCGATGAATGGCGGAAACTACGGCCGGATCTGGCTCGCGAACTGGTCGCTGTCGCTCCACAAGGACTCCTACGACAACTTCGACACGCGCCAGTCGGTCGCGATCCGGATCGACCATCTGTTGCGGATGGCCGACGAACAGGGCGTCTGGATCATGCTGACGTTGCTGAACCACGGCCAATTCTCGGCCAACGTGAATCCCGAATGGGCCGCCAACGCCTATAATTCCGCAAACGGCGGAATGTGCGACCTGCCGATCGAATTCTTCTACAAGGCGTCCGCGAAGGCGGCGTACAAGAACGAACTGCTCTACATCCTCGCCCGCTACGGCTATAGCGACCACATCTTCGCCTGGGAACTCTTCAACGAAGTCGACTGGATCGACGGCTATTCCGATTTCGTCGTCACCAACTGGCATGACGAAATGGCGAAGTTCATCCATGCGAACGATCCCTTCGACCACCTGGTCACGACGAGTTACAAATACACCTTCGGAACGCCCGCCTACGCGCTTTCGGCGATCGACTTCGTCGCCGTCCACAGCTACGGCTACGGCGGGGTGACCTTCTTCGACAAACTGATCGGCGAGCAGAAGACGCTTTGGAACAGATACCATAAGCCGATCTTCTTCGGCGAAATCGGGATCAACTACCTGTCCGGTTCCGGCACCTACGCGATGGACCCGTACGGCGTCACGATCCGGCAGGCCGCCTGGGGCGGACTGCTCGGCGGCGGCTCCGGGACGGCGATGCACTGGTGGTGGGACTCCTGGATCGAACGCTACGACTACTGGGACCGCTTCTTGGGCGCCGGGACCTTCGCAACGCAGATGGATCTTTCCGGAAAAGCCTTCACCGTCCTCTCCGACGACGGTTCGGCCGAACCGTTGACCGACGGCGTCGGACTGCTCGGGATCCGCACCGACGCGGCCGTCTACGGTTACGTCTATAACGATCTATGGTCCTACTGGAACCACGATCCCGCCGCCGTAAGCGGAGTCGCGGTCCGGATCGATCTGTCCGCCGGGGACTGGGTCGTCGACATCTACGACGCCTTCACGGGGCTCGTCCTCGATACCTATGCCGTGACTTCGACCGGCGCCGTCACCCTCATCATTGGAACCGTCGCCCAGGATCTCGCGTTCATCGCGCGCCGGGCGGATTGACAATCCACAATAAAAAGGAGATTCATATGAAAAAACTGCTCATGGCCATGATCCTCGCAAGCGTCGTCTTCGCCGTTGTCGCATGCGGAACGACGACCACCACCGCCTCCACCGAGAATACCACCGCCTCGACCGCCTCGACCACCGCGGGAACGGGAACGACCACGACCCGCCGCACCGCGACCACGACGATCGACGCCTTCTGGGACGAGGATGCCAACGGCACCCCCGACTGGCAGGAAGAAGAAGTCACCCTCACCTACGCTTCCTGGCAGCACACGTCGCTTGACGTCGTCACGATCGAATCGCTGATGGTGCAGGCGTTCACCGAGAAGTACCCGAACATCACCGTCAACATGCAGATCCTCGGAAGTGGCGAAGAATGGGACGCGAACATGATGGTGGCGGCCGAATCCGACACGCTGCCGGATGTCTTCCTGATCAACCGTCTCAAGAACTCGCTTCCCTATAACATCGTCGCCGACATCACCGACTACTACGAGAATGATCCCGACACCGCCTACATCTTCCCATCGGTCGAGGAACTCGGCACCTACGACGGCGTCCGCTACGCGATTCCGACCTTCATCTATCCGCAGGTCTGGATCGTCAACAAGGACATCCTCGACGCCGCCGGCGTCGCCTTCCCGGGTTACGACTGGACCTATCAGCAGGCCGAGGCGATCGCCCGTGCGACGACCAACGAAAACACCCATACGATCGGCATGTACGGCTGCGAATTCTACTCCCGCGAACTGCCGAAGGTCCTGAAGATCAATGCGGCGACGAACGCCGAGGAACTCGCGATCGCCAACGCCTGGTACGCCGCCACCTACGACGGCGTCCAGTTCAACTATGACGACGAAATCTTCCTCTCCGCGATGACCCTCCTCACCGACGCCCTGACCGGCGGCTACTGCACGCAGTCGCTTGATGCCGAGACGCTGGAGAGCTGGTATCTCGATCCTGCCTTCGAACCGCAATACAACGGCAAGGTCGCGATCTGGCGCGAAGCGACCTGGAGCGTCAAGAACCATTTCGCCGAAATGCTTTTCGACTGGGACGTCTATCCCGGACCGAGCGGCGTTTCCGGCGGCAACACCGACATCGCCGGCATCTCCACCACGACCGACAGTCCCGCCGCGGCCTACCAGCTGCTGAAGTGGATGTCCTACTCCGAAGAAGGCCTCCTGACCCGCTTCCAGCTGTTTGAGGACTACTCCGAACAGGTCACGATCTCCGCCAACAACTACGGCTACCCGGTGGTCGACTACGGCATCGAAGGCGACGGCCACAACCTCGTCTGGGAAGCGATCCCCTATGGGATCACCGCC
>Ga0154580_147_pt3 | contig 10689 bp, 6 predicted proteins | sample RifGroF2_FD_116009 | JGI IMG/M metagenome (GOLD analysis project Ga0154580, IMG submission 116009) | Tenericutes bacterium GWF2_57_13
CGTGTCCATCACGTTGCTTTGCATGAAGATGAAGATCGCCAGGTTCGGAAGGAACATCAGGAGTCCGGCCGCGGCGGCGATGCCGGCACCGGCGGGACCCGCCGAGGCGGACGTGAGCGTACTCATATAGAACGCGAAGGTCTTCTTCGTCTCGTCGATGACGTAGATGTTGGAAGACTCGGTCGAGTTCCAGATCATCTGAAACGACAGGATCGCGACCGTCGCGAGCGCCGGTTTGACGAGCGGCCCGATGATCTTGGTAAGAATGTGCCAGTCGTTCGCCCCGTCGATCTTGGCCGCCTCGATCAGTTCGTCGGGAACCTGGTCGATGAACTGCTTGACGAGGAAGAGGCCGACGGGCATGGCGAGATACGGGATGATGTGGGCGGCGAAGCTGTTCGTCATCCCAAGGCCGGTGACGACGAGATAGCGCGGGATCGCGACCGCGGTGGCCACGAACATGAGCGCGGTCTGGTTGATCGAGAAGAGCGCTTTTTTCAGTTTGAACTTCTTCTTCGACAGCGCGTAGCCCGTCATCAGGGTGATGAGCAGGGTGGCGAAAATCGTGATCGAGGTCACGACAAGCGAGTTGAAGAGGTAACGGGTCATCGGCACGCCGGTCCCGGACGCGGTCCGGAACAGGCGGGCGAAGTTGTCGAGCGTCGGATTGGAGACGATGAACCGCGGCGGGAAGAGGAACAGTTCGGAGAGCGGCTTGAAGGCCTGCCCGATGACGTAGAAGAGCGGCAGGATCATGAAGAGGCTGACCGGGACGAGCAGCGCGTAGAACTTGAGCTGCGAGGGATGGAAGGATTTCGGGGCGATCTGCGTTCCGAGGAAGTTCGACATGGTCTTCAGTCCCTTTCCCCGAAGAGCGCATACGCGACCCGCGAGAAGAGCAGGATCACGACGAGCAGGATCACCGACAGCGCCGCGGCGTAGCCCATCTCATAGCGGATGAAGCCGTAGTCGTCGATGTGGTTCACGATCAATTGGCCGGCGTATTGCGGCGTCGGGTTCGATCCCGACAGCGCCACGCCGATGCCGCCGGCGTTGAACGCGCCGACGATCGCCATCACGGCGCCGAACAGCATCTGCGGCTTCATCGACGGAATCGTGATGTAGAAGATTTCCTGCATGCGGTTCTTGATGCCGTCGATGTAGGCGGCCTCGTACATTTCCTTGTTGACGTTGAGGATGCCGGCGAGCATCGACAAAAACCCGATGCCCATCGAGCTCCAAAGGGTGACGAAGATCATGATCTGCATCAGATAGTCGCCCGACTGCAGAAAGTCCATCGGCGTGTTGACCATGCCGAGGTCAAGCAGGACGGCGTTGATGTATCCCGACTTGTCGCCGGAAAAGAGGGTCCGGAAGATGACGCCGATCAGGACGCCGCCGAGCATCGACGGCGTATAGAGGGCGAGCGCGATCCACTTGCGCGGCTTTGCCTGGATCTGCGACAGCATCCATGCCATCATGAAGGAAAGCGCGTATCCGCCGGGTCCGGTGATGATCGCGTACTTCAGCGTATTCGGGAGGACGTAGCGCAGGAAGATCTCATCCTGCGTCAGGATCATCACATAGTTGTAAAGACCGAACATCTTGGCCAGCGCCGGCGCCTGGATGCCGTTGAAATAGGTGAACGAAAGGCCGATTGCGGCGACGACGGGAATGACGATGAAAAGCGAGAACAGCGCGATGTACGGCGCGAGGAGGAGTGCCGTCGAGGCTTTGTCGCGGTCGAGATCCGGACGCCGGATGCGGGAGCGGAAGGCTTTCACGGCCTTCGAATCGGAAATGCGTTGAAGCAGCGTTTCACCGGCCATCAGTCGTCCCCCTCTCCGTACAGCGCGATTTGCGACAGGATCCAGTCGGTCCCGCGCACGGTGTAGGGTACGAGCACGTTCCCGTTTTCATCGAGATAGCCGAACTCGACCATCTTCTTCTTGATTTCGCGGTTGATCTTGAGCACTTGGTCGTCGATCGCCACGCGCACCGGCGTGCCGTCGAAGGTCACCGTGTTCCAGATGTCGGAGAGGCCGCGCTCGAGCAGATACTGCCCGGGCGTGCGCGGCACGTCGGCGAGCCACTTCACCATTTCCAGGATGACGGCCTTGTCGACGGAATCGATCGGCGAGTTCTCGACCGCCTCGATGTTGCCGGAGAGCCAGACGAATTCCGGACCGTAGGTGGACTGGAGCGCGAACGCGAAGTTGGTCTGCGTTTGTGCCGAGAGCCACCATTTCATGAATTCCCAGCTGGCGGCCTTCTTGACCTCGTCTTCGAGTTTGAACATGATCGCCCCGGAACCGTTGGCGATATACCAGCGCTGGACCTCTCCCTCGTCGTTTTCGACACCCGGATAGAGGGCGAGCGCCCACTGTCCGGTCAATTCGGGAGCGGCGTTCTTGAGCGTCAGGTAGGTACCGAAATCGATGATGCCGATCGGCAGGGTGTTGTAGCGGAACGAGTTGTAGAAGGATCCGACGTAGGAGGGAAGGCTGTAGGTGGTGTAGAGGTCGGAGAGCAGCTTCAATCCTTGGTAGGAACGTTCGCTGTCGATCGTCGTCGAGAGTCCGTCGGAGGCGTAGACCGAACCGCCGTACTGATAGATGAGCGACGAAGTCTGATAGAACCACTTCATTGACGATCCGCCGGAGGTCGGATAAAAGAAGTTCATGCCGTAGCGCTGAAGCGTCGGAAGCATGTCGATGACGTCCTCCCAGGTATCGGGAACGCCGATGCCAAGCGCCCTGAGCGTGTCCTGGCGGTAAACGAGGGCATGGAATTCGAGCGTTTCCGGCATCGCGTAGACGCCGTCCTCGATGATGTACGGAATGAACGCGCCGGGGGCGAAATCGCCTGCGATGGTCCAGAAGTCCTCGAATTCGGAAAGATCCTGGAGCGCGCCGCGGAGGGCCAGATCGAACGGCTGATAGGATGCGAGTCCGAGCGCGATGTCCGGGGTCTTGCCGGCGGCGTTCGCAAGGATCAGCTTGTTCGCGTCGGGCATGATCGAGATCTTGATCTTGGTATCGGTATCCTCGAACGCCGCGTCCGCCATCTTCTGCATCAAATCGACATAGATGAGGGAACGGTTGACCCAGACGTTGACGGCTTCCGGATCGTCTTCGGTGACGTATTTCTTTTTGGTGAAGGAGGCCGCGAAGGTACGCACGGCGTTGCCGAACTTGGCGAACCCGCCGGCGTTCGCGTTCTCGAGTTCGGCGTCGTTATGGATATAGAAGGCGTCGAGATAGAGCGGCTGGCGCGAGATCGCGGTGATCGAGTCGCCGAGCATCTGGGTGACCGAGCCGACGCCGCTGTAAAGCGTGCCGAGAAAGAGCGGGATGACATCCGGATCCTCGTTGATCTCTTCCAGCAGGGAGACGGCGCTTTTCAAATAGGAAAGGGTGGCGGAGGTATCCATCAGTTCGGAATAGGGAGAAAGCGTCACGACGTCGTGCTTCACGATCGTGATATAGGCATCGAGGTACGCCGGCGTCTCTTCGATGTAATGGGTGAATTCCCACTTGCGGTCGATGTCGATGTTGGCCCCGGTGATTTTCAGGATGTTCAAGGCGAAGGCGTTGATGTGGTCGACGAGCAGCTGGATATCCCGGAGTTCGTCGGCGACCGGTGTCGTGACGGCGCGCAACGATATGGTATGGGTCCCGGCAGTCAGATAAAAATCGTAGAAACCGTCAAGATCGCCGAGCGTCAGATTCGCCCAGGTATCGGCGCCGGTGACGCCGAATTCATAACTCTTGAGTTCTTCGAACGGGATCGCGCCGTCGATCGCGATGGCGCGGAAGACGGAAAACTCGTTCTTGTCGTTCAGGTAGTGAAGCGCGATCCGGTAGTTGCCGGTCGCGGGGACGGAAAATTCATAGGTGACTTCCTGACCCGAGCGGTACCAGGCGCTGCCGTTGATGACGTTCAGCTTCTTGTCGATCGAATCGAAGGGGGTCACCGAGGGCGACTGGAACGCATGCAGGCGGACGTAGGAAGAGTTCTTTTCGATATAGGAAATCGCGTCGACCTCGACGGTCTCCGCCGGACGGTCCTGATCGAGATGAAGCGATGCGTACGCTTCATAGGAGGGGGCGGCGACGGGCGCGACGAGTTTGAGATCGCCGAGCAGGATCGCGCCGTCCATGACGTTTTCGATCGTGATTTCATGATTGCCGGCGGTGAATTCGAATAACAGCGGATCGGTCGTCGGATAGGTGTTGTTGTAGAAGGAAAGCGGACGCCAGCCGACCACGCGAAGCTGTTCGGGCAACGATTCGTCGCCGTAGGTGTCGAGCGTGAAATCCTTGGTGGAGTCGCTCCAGACAAGCGGCACGTCGATCGTCGCGGCGTCGTCGAAGGGAAGTTCGTCGTTGATGCGAAGCGACAGCGTCAGGTTGTTCAGCACTTCGCCGCCGACATAATAGTCGACCACGACGTGGTACATCCCGGCGGTCGGCACGTCGACCCGGTAGGTGGCGGTTCCTTCGGCTTCGAGGTCGATCGCGGCGATGCCCTCATACGCGTGGTTATCGGCGGTTTCGGTGGAAAAAAGCAACGCCGAAACGTCCGTCAGTCCGTAGATGACGGTGCGGGCCTGCAGATAGCTGACGTAGTCCCGACGCGTGATGTATTCGGTCGAACCCTGGATGACGGCCAGGGCCTCTTCGTACATTTCGTCGGTGATTTCGGTTTGCCATTCATCGTAGTCCGTCCGCTTGAACGGATTGTTGAAGACGAGCATGAACAGGACGATCCCCGAAAAAATCAGGATCAGGGGTTTGAGCAGTCGCTTCAATTTCATTGGAAACCTCCCGTTACGCCGGAAAAATGGACGATTTCCAGCGTATGTAAACCGTATCATATGAAATTATTATATCACAGTACGAAGAGCGATGTCCACATCAAAAGCCCGTGGATAAAAAGAAAAGGTGTGTATAAACACACCTTGACTTTCAGATTATCCTTGGAAGTCGGACGGTTCGTATCCGTGATAGATCATCAGGCCGAGTTCGAGATCCTCGAACGCTTGCGCGAACCGCTCGTTGATGGCCGTGTTCCAGCCGGGAAGGAGCGACAAAATCGAGCTTTCGAAGGCGGCGTCAAACTTCGTGTAGCCGCCGTTCACATCGGGATTCCAGTAGTTGCCCCATTCGTACATGATGTCGCGGGAACTACCTTCGAACGAATAGAACCACGGGAAGGATTTGTCGGAAACGTCCCAGAACTGACCGATCCGGTAGAGCCGGAGGACTTCCTGGAAGCCCGGCATCAAGTATTCGTCGTCGAGGTTCTTGGCGCCGAAACGCTGATGCTTCGAGGGGGTGTACCAGTATTCCATCTGGTCGTCGAACATGTCGCCGGTGACAATCGGCATCGAGTCGTTGAGCGCGGACGAATAACCGGCGGAAGCGGAATCGTAGAACAACTGGTTGGCGCGGGCTTCGAACGAACGGCTGTCGGCGCACCAGAAGATGGCGAACGTGTAAGCGATCTGGATCTTCAGTTCTTCTTCGACGGTGCAGGAGATGTCGCCGTCGTCGATGCAGTAGTTGTAGACGGCCATCGGGTCGAGGACGAGTCCGATCGTGGTGTCTTGATAGTCGGTGGCGGGACGCGGGTAGATGTCCCAGTCGTTGATGTTGCAGACGGCCCACCATGCGGTGTTCGTTTCAGCGCAGTCGCCCATCATCCACGGCTGACCCTCGAAGGTGAGCAGGCGGCCCTGGCGGAACAGATGATAGTCCCAGTTGCCGGTATTGGCTAACAGCGTGTGGACCGGACCGGTCGCGGCGTTCTCGCCAAGAGCGAGGGTTTCCTGGTCGTACTGACCCCAGAACGAGCCGGTGACCCATTCGCCGATGTAGTGGATCATCGAGCGGACTTCGGCCGAGTTCAGGTCGATGAACGAAGCTCCGCCTTCATATGCGGCAAGCGAAGCCTGGATCGTGGTGACGCCGGTGTTGATGAAGGCAAGCGGGGTATCCATCGCGCCGTAATACTGGTTTTCCTGATTGTTCGAGTAGTTCGCGACAAAGTCGGTGTATTCGTCGATGTCCCAGTCGGGGCCGGGCATTTCGATCAGGTTGGCACTGGCGAGGGACTTGTTGACGTAAACGCCCCAGGGCAGGATGTACTGCGGAAGGCCAGCCTGGAAGCCGTAGTAATTCATCATATCCATGATGCTCGGGTTCACGACCTGGTAGAGCGGGTCGGCCTCGAAGCGCGAGATATCCGCGACAAGTCCCTTGGCGACGTCGCCGGGGAGGTCGCGGACGGCCCATACGGCCGGGAAGCGTCCCTCGTCATCGCGGTAGGTTTCCAGCGTCTGCGACCAGGCGTCGGGTCCGCCGGACTTGAAGTATCCGTTGATGATGATGTTCGGGTAGATTTCGTTGAACGCCTTCGCAACGGCGTAAGCCGCGGCGTTGTTCTGCGCGAGTAACTGATCCGGGGTGTAGTCCGAGTGGCCGAGGTCATAGAGCGTCGATCCGTCGCCGGACCACAGCACGATGTCGATGATGCCTTCGACATTCCGATCCAGACCGGTGGAAGACTCGATGTTGGTGAGTTCGGCGGTCGTGGTGGCTCCCGTCGTCGTGCTGGCTCCCGTCGTCGTGGTGGCTCCCGTCGTGGTGGTTCCGCCGGCACTCGTCGTCGTTCCGGAAGTCGTCACTCCGCCCGTCGTGGTCGCGGCAGTGGTGATGGTGTCGCATCCGATCATGACGATCATAAGCACGATCGCCATGAGGAAAGTCAATAGTTTTTTCATTGTCTCCTCCTATAACATTTTTGATTGGATTGAATTCGAGTCTATTTTATCATACGGGTAAAGCGTTTTCAATAGTTTTTATGTAATAGGTTACACATTCGAAAGCGCAAAATCGAACGTAGTATGTTCATCGTGTCAGGATCAGGACTGTTTCCGCATATTCCGCTGCGGTCAGGGCACCGTCTCGCTGCATCCGGGCGACGATTCGTTCGACCGGATCTTCGTACTCCCACCAACGGAGTTCGCGATGGGCGCGCTTGAGAACCGCGAATAGCAGGGTTCGTTCCGGTTCGACGGAGAGCCACTCGTTCGCCGGGTGCTTGAGCGACAGCCGGGGCCGCGTTTCGTCGGTGGAATCGAACGTCACGTCGGATTCGGCGCGAAGGTCCTCGACCGATGCGCCGACGAGGATCCCGTAGACGCCTTTTTCGACGAGAAAGGCGTTCTGGTGAACGATGAAGGAAGCGAAGTCGGCGTCGCTTAAGCAGAACGTGACCTGTTTCTGTTCGCCGGCGGCGAGATCGACCTTTGCGAACGCCTTGAGCGTCTTTGTCGGTGAAATCAGAAGTGAGGCGCGCGGGGCGACATAGAGTTGAACGGTTTCCTTCCCGGCGACGGTTCCGACGTTCTTGACACTGACCGTGACGGAAAGCGTTTCGCCGTTCCTCAAGATCGATTTCGACAGCGTCAGGTCAAAATAGCGGAATTCCGTATACGAAAGGCCGAACCCGAACGGAAAGGCGACGGGGATCCGGTGGGTGTCGTAGAACCGATACCCGGTGAACAACCCTTCGCGATAGACGGCCGGTCCCAGTTTCGCCGGAAAATCCGGATAGGCAGGCGTGTTTTCCAACCGGATCGGGAATGTTTCCGACAGTCGGCCGGACGGATTGACGAGGCCGAACAGGATTTCCGCGATCGGCACGCCGCAGGCGGAACCGCCGAACCAGGACTGGACGAAGGCGGGGACGCAAGCGGTGATCGGAGCGGTTTCGACCGCCGATCCGGAGGCGTTCACGACGATCGTGCGCGGATTCACCGCGGCGATCCGTTCGACGAAGGCGTATTGTTCTTCGGGCAACCGCATGTTGATGCGGTCATGGCCTTCGCTCTCGAGTTCGGAGGTCGTGCCGGTAAAGACGAGAACGGTCTTCGCCTTGCGGGCGGCTTCAAGGATGTCCGCGGTAATCGCGAATCCGTCGAAATGCGCCGCGGGGCAGATCGCGCGGATCGCCTCGAGCGGATTTTCGAGGTGGTACGGTTTCAGTTCGGCGCTGCCGCCGCCGTTCATCCGCGGATGCGCGGCGAACGTTCCGAGGACCAGTACTTCCGCCTCGTTTGACAGCGGCAAAATGCCGTCATCGTTCTTTAAAAGAACAATTCCTTCGCGGGCGACATTGCGGGCGAGTTCATGGTGGGCTTCGAAATCGGCGGTCTTGCCGCGGTTTTGGTTCGCAAGCAGACGGTCATACGCGGACAAGATCCGGCGCACGGCGACATCGATCACATCGATCGGATACTTGCCGTCCTCGACGTCCTTGATGAAGGCGTCCTTCCACTCGGACTGCGGCATCTCGATGTCAAGACCGGCCAACACCGAAGCGCGCTTGTCCTGCACGCCGCCCCAGTCGGAAATCGCGAGGCCGCGGAATCCGAAGGCGTCGCGGAGTAGTTCCTTGAGGGCGAACGGACTCTGGCAGGCGTAGATACCGTTCACTTTGTTGTAGGCGCCCATGATCGTGAGCGGATCGGCGTCCTTGATGATCATCTCGAACGGTTTGGCATAGAGTTCGCGGATCGTCCGCAGATCGACGTCGGAGGATGCGAAACGCCGGGACGATTCCTGTTCGTTCAAGAGGTAATGCTTGACCGAGGTGCCGATGCCGGTCGACTGCGCGCCCTGAACGAACGCCGTACCGATCTTGCCGGTGAGGACCGGGTCTTCGGAATAATATTCGAAGTTGCGCCCGCCGAGCGGACTGCGCTTGCCGCAGACGCCGGGACCGAGGATCACGTCGACCTTGTAGTGGTTGCATTCCGCCCCGATCGCGGCGCCGACCTGTTGGATCAGGTCGACGTTCCAGGTCGAAGCCATCAGCGAAGCGGAGGGAAATGCCGTCGCCGGCATCCGTGTTTCGGGGTACCCGCCGCGTTCCGTCGGATCCTTGTAGGCGCGCAGGCCGTGCGGGCCGTCGCCGACCATGAAGTCGCGGATGCCGAGGCGCGGCACGCCGTTCATCCACCAGTTCTTCTTCCCGGTGAGCAGCGACGCCTTTTCGGCGAGCGTCAGTTCATTCAGGGTTTTTTCGATATCCATCGTCAGTCCTCCTTATAATCGAGTCCGAATCCGAACGGGAACAGCACAAGCGACGCATCGTACGGAACGGAGTTCACGTTCATCCCGATGCCGGAGGCGATGCGCGGCCAGGTGACCGGCAGTTTTCCGGAAAAATCATAGTCGCCGTACAGGACGTCGGCGATGCCCGATCCGGCTTCGGAACCGGGGAGCCAGCAAGCGACGAACGCATCGAAGAACTGCAGGTAGTTGCCAAGCAGCAACGGTCGTCCCGAAAGGAGCAGGCCGATGACGGTCTTGCCTTCGGACTTGGCGAGGAGCACCTGCTCGAGCAGGGCGGCATTGCCCGCATGGGCGGTGGCGCCGGTCAACGTCGGATTGTCGTTGTCGCCGTTGTATTCGGCATACGGCGTTTCGGAAAGGACGACCACAAGCACGTCGGCGCCGCTCCGATCGGTCGCGACCGTGCCGCTGCCGGCGGCGATCCGCGTCCGGATTCCGGACAGGATCGTGACACCTTTCGTCAGACGCCTGGCGGGGTCCCCCTGCCAGGTGATGGTCCAACCGCCGCACTGCAGACCGATGTTGTCGGCGCCTTCGCCGATGACGGCGACATTGGCGTCTTCATCGAGCGGCAACGCGCCGTTTTCGTTTTTCAGGAGGACGAGCGACTTGCGGACCGCTTCGCGGGCGACGCCGCGGTTTTCGGCGGTGTAGAAGTTGGCGTCATAGCCGATGCGGTAATAATCGGATGTCGTTTCATCATAGAATTCTTCGCTGAAGAGACCCATCTTGTACTTGATGGTGAGGATGCGGCGGACGGCGTCATCGACGCGTTCCATCGATATATCGCCGTTTTGGACCGCGAGGATGATGTTCTCGATCGCGGACTTCCAGTCAAACGGTTCCATCAGCATGTCGATGCCGGCGTTGACGGAGGCGACGATCTGGTCATAGTAGGATCCGGACAACTGATGGATCGCGTTGTAGTCGGAGATGACGAAGCCGTCGAAGCCCATCTCGTCCTTCAAAACGTCGGTGATCCAATAGGAGCTTCCGTGCATCTTGTCGCCGTTGATCGAGCTGTAGGAGACCATGATCGTATAGACGCCCGCCTCGATCGCCTCGTAGTAGGGGGCAAGATGGAGCGCGCGGATCTCCGCTTCGGTGGCGATGGCATTGCCCTGGTCGTGGCCGCCGTCGGTCCCGCCGTCGGCCACGAAATGCTTGGCCGAGGATGCGAGGCAGTAACTCTGAAGTCCTTCGATGTACGGACCGGCGAGGTTCGTGACGATCTCCTGGGATTCCGAAAATGATTCGTAGGTGCGTCCCCAGCTGATGTCCTGAACGATCGAGACGGCCGGCGCGAAGGTGTAGTTGATGCCGGTGACGCGGACTTCGCGGGCGACGACGATGCCGATCCGGTTCATCAGGCCGGGATCGTTCGCGGCCCCGAGGCCGATGTTATGCGGGAAAATCGTCGCGCCGTAGACGTTGTTGTCGCCGTGGACCGCGTCCACGCCGTAGATGATCGGAATCCCGGAGGAGGACTGCAGGGCGGCGTTCTGGAAGTTTTCGTACATCAGATACCATTCGTACGCCAGGT
>Ga0154580_129_pt1 | contig 10662 bp, 4 predicted proteins | sample RifGroF2_FD_116009 | JGI IMG/M metagenome (GOLD analysis project Ga0154580, IMG submission 116009) | Tenericutes bacterium GWF2_57_13
GCGTGACGGGTGCGGGTGGATTGGCTGGCGGTTATTATCTCAATCATCCGCATCCGATCCTGAACGGCTATTATCGAGATAACGCGGTAAGCGACTGCGCCGTCATCGCCGTCATCGCCAACACCGTCTCCGGACAGGGAGAACTGGGAGGATTGTTCGGTTCCGTTCCCTATGACACCTTCACCATCCGCTCATCGTATTTTACCGGCGGTTTCGCGTGCGACGATTGTGCTAGCGTGACGCTCGGCGGAAACCCGGTATTTTCGACCGGAGAGCCGGCATACGTCGATGTCTATTCGACGGTTGAATTCGATTCCTTGCCGACCGGCGTCACGTTCATCGCGCTTGCGGACCTGATGGCGGGAACACCGCTTCCGGGTCTTTCGGCATTCCGCTTTCGCGAAGGGTCTTATCCTGATTTTCCTGAATAATCCTTGTACCGACCATCATCGGACATCATCGAAAAAGATCGCCGCTCAGGTCATCCATCCTGAGCGGCGATCTCATATTTTGGGACCGTTCCGGCTGTCGAAAGGTCTCTTTCTTTATGCGAACAGCGATTCGTCTCGATTCCGCAACGGAATCCAGAAGACCGGATCGGGGTACGCCGTCCCGTCCGCGGGGTTGAACGATCCGGCGTGGTTGGCGAGGTCGTCCGCGAGCAGATCGCGCATCATGTGGTCGCTCGCCGCGATGTTGCGGCCGTCGAGGAAGTCGTAGTAGGTTTTGTCGAAGATGTAGTCGACCGCGCCGACCGAGTACCAGGTCGACAGCCCGACCGCGACGCCGTCCTTGTACAGAATGCCGCTACTGTAGCTGACGCCGTCGTCCCAGACGACGTCGTAGCCCTCTTCTTGAACCGTTTGATAGAAGGCGGTCAATTGACTTCCGGTCATCTCGCACGTCTTGATGACGTTGTCGAAGGGGTAGATCGTCACCAATTCGCCCATCGTCACCGGGCCCTGGTCCATTGAGGTGCGGAAGCCGCCGGAATTGACCATGCCGAAGTCGACGTCGGCGTAGTCGCGCAAAACCGAAGCGCCCCAAGGGGCGAGGTTATACCGGTTGTAAGTGCTTAACGCCGTGGTCAGGACTTGGGACACGAACGAAACGTAGTCCGGATCCTCTTCGAAAACGGCGATCAGATCGTTCACGTAATCGTTTTCGGTATACGAGGATACCGAGAGGACTTCCGCGGAGGCGCTTGAGACGATACCGGACGCCCGGTCAAAGACGAGCGTGATCTTGGCAATCGCCGACGTGTCGTAACTCGACACCTGGGCGAACGGCAAATCGGTACCGGTGCGGGTGATCTGGGAGGCGATCGAGGTATGGCTGTGGCCGTTGAAGATCGCGTCGACCTTCTGGTTTCCGGTCAAGGACGCGATCGTATTGTTGGTCTGCGAGGAATACTCGTGGATCGAGGCGACCACGACCTGGCATCCTTCGGTGGTCCGGAGGATTTCCGCGTAGGTCGCGACGGTGTCCGCGGGATCGAGGAATTCATATCCGGCGACGCGCGAGGCGGAGATCGAGTTGATGACCTCGCCGATCACGCCGATGACGCCGACTTTGACGCCGTTGATGTCGACGACGATGTAGGGGATCGTCCACGGCATCGGCTCGCCGGACACCGTGGAGACGATGTTCGCGGCGAGAAACGGGAAATCCGCTTCGCCGTTATCGGGATTTCCGTCGGCGTAGTTGGCGATCTTGTCGATGCCCCAGTCGAATTCGTGGTTTCCGATCGTGAAGGCATCGAAGCCGACAAAGTTCATCACTTCGACGAGCGGAAGACCGTAATAGTAGTTGGACAACGCCGTTCCCTGGAACATGTCTCCGGAGGCGAGAATGATCACGTCGTCTTCGGTCGACTGCTTGTACTGAAGCAGGTCGGCGGCTTTCGAAAGCGTCGAGAAATCGCTGTAATAGGCGCCGCCATGGACATCATTCATCGAGAAGAGTTCGATTGTCTGATAGCGTTCGGCGGTCGTCGTCACAACGGTGGTTCCGGGATTGGTCGTGGTGGTCGGTAGCGTCGTGATGGTCGGTAGTGTCGTGGTCGTGACACCCGTCGTCGTGCCGGTCAAGGTCGTCGGCAGCGTCGTCGCGGTGGTTGTGGTTGTGGACGGTTCTTCGGTCGTCGTCGCTTCCGTGGTGGATGACGTCGTCGCGACCGTCGTGGTCGCCAGCGAACACCCGGCCGTCACGAAGACGGATAAGATGAGAATGGATAGAATCAGCAGTTTCTTCATGGGTTGGTTCCTTCCGAATATAGGGATCATTTCATTATACCGTTTCTTCGCTAAAAAAGAAAGTTTTTCCATTTTCGGAAAGAGAAAAGAGGAACAGAAGTTCCTCTTTGAATGCAATGCGGATTACAAGCTGTCGAGGTAGCTGAGATAACGTTGGACGCCGGCGGCGGTGAGGAACAACGCGACGTTGTTCTCCATGTAATCGGTGGCGACGAGCGTGAAGAACGGGTCGGGACCATCGAGGGCTTCGATGTCGTCGGTGATCGAATCGCGGACGATCATCGAGGTGAGAACCGTCGTGCGGTCACCCGGGGGGAGCAGCAGCAAGCCGTTGACATCGAAGGCGGCGGCGCTGAAGTCGCTTCCGCCGAAGGCGTTCACGGCGACGATGAAGTTGCGCAGTTCGTCGGCCTTCGTGAGGCCAAGGACGCCATACATGTTGACTTCCTTCGCGAGGTCCGGAGTCGTGATCGCGGCGTTGCCGGAAAGCATGTTGTAAAGCGAGACATGGATCGACCCCGACAAAAGCATCGTGTCGATGTCGGTCCCGGAGAGGTCGGTGATCGTGTCGCCCGACATCGCTTCGCCATAGGCACCGACGCCGAGAATCTTCATCGCGTCAAGCAAGGCGGCGAGTTCGGGTCCGGAAATCTGCGTTTTGGCAGCGCCGTCAACGGTGATCGCCTGACGGAATTCGGTCGGGACGACGAGGTCCGTGCCGCCCGCGACCATCGTCAGTTCGGTATCGGACGTCGGCAACAGCGAGTCGGAGATCGTCGCCTGAAGCGACGCCGAGGCGAGCAGGACGTCGAAGTCGAGGTCGCCCGTGAAGAGCGTGCCGATGGCGAAACTGAGGGTGCCGAAGTCGGTGAGGCCGAGCAAATCGAGGCTCGCGAGAAGGTTCAGGATTTCAGTCTTGACGACGTATTCGACGCCGTCGGACAAGACCGTGACGCGGAGCGGGTCGTTCGCATTCTCGACATCCAGATCGGGGATCAGGAGGGCTGCGCCGGCGGTGTTGATGAGCTGGTCGGAAATGGTCGCGTGCATCGATGCGGATTCCAGGATCACGGCGGCGTTATCGATGAAGAGCGCCGAGTCGATCCCCGCGCCGAAACCGGAAAGATCGGCGAAGCCCATGGTCAGGAACGCGTTGACGAGCGCTTTGATTTCGATCTTGCGGACGTACACGGTGGCACCCTGCACGATTTTCACGCGGTTGGAGGAGCCGAGCCCGTCGGCGTCGTATTCGGGGACGATGAGGACGTCGTCGGAAAGGTCGAGGAGCGTCTTGGAAATGGTCGCGTGCATCGAGGCCGAAGCGAGGAGCGCGTCCTGGTCGGCTTCGTCGCTCAGGCTGGCGAGTGTGAATTCGCCGGTGATCGCGTCGATGTCGGAGATGCCGAGGACGCCGAGGGCGATGAACATCGCGTCGAGTTCCCATTTCATCACATAGGAGGTTTGGAAGCCGACATCGCCGACGGTGACGATGACGGCATTGCCGGAGACGTCATTGGTCGGGACGGTGAGGACGCCGCCGCCGAGACTGAGGAGCTGGTCGGAGATCGTCGCCTGCATGATCGCCGATTCAAGGAGGGCGGCGCGCACTTCCGCGTCGCTGAAGAACGAAAGCGATACGGTGCCGCTGAAGTCGGTCGGATCGGCGAGATCGAGGGCGTCGAGGGCGCCGATGACGGCGGTCAGTTCGGCCATCGAGATGTATTCGGTTTCTTCGATGCCGACGCCGACGGTCACGCGGATGTCGTTTATGCCGGTTTCATCGACGTAGGGGACGGTGATGACGCCGCCCGCCATCGAGAGGATCTGGGCGGAGATGGTCGCGTGGAGGATCGCCGATTCGAGCAACAGCGGCATCTTTTCGACGATCGTGGACGCATCGAGCGTGTTGAAGTTGGCGAAGTCCTCGATGTCGAGGGCGTAGATCGCCTTGAGGACGTTGCCGAGTTCGTCGATGGAGATGACGACGGTGTCGCCGAGCGTTTCACGGATCGCGACGCCGCTTGCGTCAAAGTAAGGAACGGTCAGGACCGATCCCGCTTCCGCGGTCGCGTCGATGATCATGTTCGAGATTGTCGCGTGCAGGATGTCCGAACCGAACAGGGTTTCGATTTTGGCATTGTCGAGTTCGCCGGGGTCTTCGCCTTCGAGATGGGACAAAATCGTCGCATCGAAAGCCATGTTTTCGAAGTCGGTGATGCCGAGGACGGCGAGGGAGGCGAACACGGCCTTGATTTCTTCCGCGGTCACGACCGTGATCGCGATTCCGTCGACTTCAAAGGTGGTGGAATCGAGCACGGTCGAGGGGACGATGAGGTCTTCGCCGACGATGTCGGCGATCATTTTGCCGACCGTCGCGGCGAGGATCTGGCTGTCGAGGAGCGTATCGACGTCGGTGCCTTCGAGTTGCAGGACCTGCGCGAAATCGAAGTTTTCCGGATCGGTGCCGGCGGTTTCGACGACCAGTGCAATCGCATGGACCAGGGCGATCATTTCCGTCTTGAGGATGTTGCCTTCGGTGTCAAAGACGGAATCGGGAACGACGAGCGGATTGTCTTCGGCTTCGGCGAGCTGCGTGGAGATGACGTCCGAAATCGTCGCGGTGAGGATCCGCGATTCGAAGATCGCATCGATCGTATCGTCCGTTAGAGCGGTGATGACGTCGAATCCGATATTGTTGAAATCGATCGCGCCGGCGACGTCGACGATCGCGTTGAGCGCGAGGAGGAGGTTCCGCAACTCGCCGTTTTCGGTGATGTTGCCTTCGTCGTCGAGGGTGTCGTACCATGTGATGCCATCCGGAACGATCAGGATGGTGTCGAGGTCCTCGATCCCGGCTTCGCCGGAGAGGACGTAGATGAGGGCGGTGGAGATCAGTTTGGAATCCATGAGCATCGTCAGATCGACCGACCCGACGGCGCCGATGACGAGCGCGAAATCAACGTTGTCCATGTTCGAGATGTCGATCCCGGCGTCTTCGAGAGCATCGAAAATCGCCCCGGCGACGGTGCCGATGACGACGAGTTCCTGACGCAGGGCGACGATCTGTCCGTCATATGTGAAGGACATCACCTGGTCGAAGAGATACAACGTGAGCGGAGCGGCCTCTGTACCTTCGCCGATCGAAATCAGGTCGCCGAACCGGACGAGGGCGTTGTTCTGGTAGGCGTCGACGAAGTCGGTCACCATCGCCATCGAATCCTCGAGTCCCCCGTCGCCTTCGGCGAGCGGGATGAGCGATTGCGAGGCTTCGTAGATTTCGTCGCGGTCCAGCGGACTGGCGAGTTCGGTCGTCGGAACGAGCGAAGCGACGCTGTCGACGATCGAGACCACGCCGCCGAGCATGATGAACATCACGAAGAGCGCGAGCGCGCCGTTGGCGGTGCCGATGACGGCGCCGAGCAAACGGTGCTTCGAGGCGCCCGGACGGTTGTGGATGAAGATCATCTTGACGATCCACATGACGATTTTCCAAATGATCAGGCCGGCCGTGAAGTAGGCGATCGTATACCCGATCTTGAGGATGAACTGGCCGATGCCGAGAAGCAGCGCTGTCAGTTCGGCGTTGGCCCCGGACAGGTCGAAATCCGGAATCAAGAACTGAATCAGCGGCGTCATCGCCTCCCCGAGACTCGTGTATCCGGACAATGAGGCATCCACCTGGGCGAGGGCTGTGCCGATCGCCGGGTTCTCATATGTCCACAGGAACCCTACGACGGCGTCGAGGGTCAGGAAGAACAATGCATAGAAAGCCGCCATCGTCACGAGCGTGAAGAGCGACTTTTTGAAACCTTTGGCCAGTCCGCCGAGCAGACCGAGGCCGAGAATGCCGAAGAACGCGATGTTCAGAATCATGGGCATGCTAAGATTCGCTGGCATTTCTGTTTTTCTCCTTCTGCGCGCTTGTTCCCGCGCTTATCTATATTATATATCATCAACGAACGATATCAACGGGATGCGCTTGGTTTTTTTTGGCGTTTTTTTGGTGATTTGTGCCGCAAAGCCCCAACCGAGCCCCCCGGAACACGGAAAAGGGAGGGACCGGAGTCCCTCCCTGAGGCGAATGCGTTAATGCTTACGGTGTTTGGGAATCGATGAACGCGACGGCGTCGAGCGCGCCGGCCTTGGTGAAGAAGAGCGCCGGGTTGCTTTCCATGTAGTCCGCGTTGTCGATCGTGTAGAACGGGCCCATCGGGAAGTTGTTCGCGTTGATCAGGGCGATCGCGGTCTCGATGTCGTCGGTCAGCATGTTGCGGACGATCATCGAATCGAAGACGGTGCCGCGCTGGTCGACCGTGAGCGAGAGGATTGCGGTGACGCTGAAGTCGGCGCTGGTGAAGTCGGATTCGCCGATCGTGTTGACGGCGACGATGAAGTACGCGATTTCGGTGGCCTTCGTGAGTCCGGCGACGCCGTAGAGCGCGACTTCCTTCGCGAGGTCCGGCGTATCGGCGGCGACGCTGCCCTGAAGCATGGTGTGCAAGGTGACGTGGAGCGATCCGGATTCCTGGATGTCCATCATCGTCGCATAATCGAAGGTGCTGGTGGCGGTGCCGCTCATCGAGGATCCGAAGGACGTGAAGCCGAGTTGGTCGAGGCCGTCGAGGAGTTCGAGGAGTTCCGCTTCTTCGATCTGTTCGTAGCCGACCGTACCGACGGTGATGTCCTGACGGAAGACGGTCGGGACCACGAGATCGGAGGATCCGGAGACCATCGTCGTTTCGTCTTTGGTCGGGGCCGCGAGCAGCGAATCGGAGATCGTCGCCTGCATCGAGGCGGAAGCGACGAGGATGTTGAAGTCGGCGCTGAAGATGTTGGCGATCGAGATGTCGAGGGCGCCGAAGTTGGTCAGACCCATTTCGTCGAGGGCGTCGAGCAGATTGCTGATTTCCACGGCGGTGATGAATTCGGTGCCGGAGACGGTCACGCGGATCGCCGCGTCGCCGTTTTCAACGTCCGTATCCGGGACCAGGAGGGCGCCGCCGGTGTCGTTCAGGAGCTGGTCAGAGATCGTCGCGTGCATGATCGAGGAGAGCAGGATCGTCGCCTTCTGGGCGAAGAACAGGTTGGAGGAAATGCCGCCGCCGAAGCTGTCGAGGTCGTCGAATCCCATTGCGCCGAGCGCGGTGAAGAGGGCTTCGAGTTCGTCTCTGTCGACGAAGGCGATGCCGTCGACGGTTCTGCGGATCTTGTTCAAATCGGCGACGCCGTCGATCGTGTAGGACGGAACCACGAGCGCGTCGTCGATGCCGCCGTCGTCCAACGCGAGGACTTCGGCGGAAATCGTCGCCTGCATCGTCGCCGAGGCGAGGATCGTGGCGGTTTCGGTGAAGAATTTCGAGGTGTCGATCGCGGCGACGATCGAGAGGTCGCCGTAGCCCATCGCGATCAGGGCTTCGATCAGGTTCTTGAGTTCGCCTTTGGCGATGAAGTCCGTACCGGTGACGGCGAGGCGGACCGCATTGGCCGCGATCGCGCCGTCCTGGGTGTACGACGGGACGATCAGGATGCCATCGTCGTCAAGTCCGAGGACAGTCTGCGAGATCGTCGCATGCATCGTCGCGGAGGCGAAGAGCGTGTCCTGTTCGGCCGGATCGTTGACGTTGTTCAGATTGACGGAACCGCTGAAGTTCGCGTCGCCGGAGAGGCCGAGGACGCCGAGGGCGTCGAACAGATGGCCGATTTCCGTCTTGGTGATGTAGTCGGTTTCCAGACCGAGCGGACCGGCGGAGAGTCGGACCACGACGTCGTTGACATCGGTGGTCGGGACCAGCATGGTGCTCGAACCGAGATTGAACATCTCCAAGGAGATCTTCGCCTGCAGGATTGCCGAAAGCAGGACCACGTCACGCTGTGCGGGGATGTAGAAGGCGGAGAGGTTGATGTCGCCGGTGAAGTCGGTCAGAACGTCGCCGGAGAACCCGAGGACTTCGAGACCCTCGAAGAGGTATCCGAGTTCCGCCTCGGTGATGTATTCCGTCTGTTTTGTCAGGACGCCGACCGTCTTGCGGACGTAAGTCGCGGCGAGGAGTTCGTCGAAGTCTTCGGTTCCATACGGGATGTCGAGCGTAACGACACCGAGACCAACGAGTTCGGTCGAAACCTTGGCGTGGATGATCGACGAATCGAGGACGGCGGCGCGGTCGACGGCGTCGAACAGCGCGGTCAGGTCGAATGCTCCGGTGAATCCGGCGCCGAGCACGTCGCCCGTGAAGCCGAGCAGTTCCATCGCTTCGAACAGATATCCGAGTTCATTTTCGACGATGTATTCGGTCGTGAATCCAAGTGCACCGACGGTTTCACGCACATCGGACGATCCGTCGGCGGCGGTGTAGGGAATGGCGAGCGTGGCGCCGAGTGCGACGAGTTCGGTGGAGATCTTGGCGTGGATGATGGCGGAGTCGAGGACGACGGGACGCTTGACGTCGTCGAAGAGCGCCGTCAGATCGATGTCGCCGGTGAAATCGGTGAGCACATCGCCCGAGAAGCCGAGCAGTTCCATCGCTTCGAACATATAACCGAGTTCGATTTCGACGATGTACTCGGTCGTGAAACCGACCGCTCCAACGGTTTCGCGGACATCGGAGGACCCATCGGCGGCGGTGTAGGGAATGGCGAGCGTGACGGCGCCGAGGCCGATCAGTTCGGTGGAAACCTTGGCGTGGATGATGGCGGAAGCGAGGACGTCGGCGCGGTCATCGGCGTCAAACATCGCGGTAAGGTCGAACGCTCCGGTGAATCCGACGCCGAGGACGTCGCCCGTGAAGCCGAGCAGTTCCATCGCCTCGAACAGGTATCCGAGTTCGTTTTCGACGATGTATTCGGTCGTGAATCCGACCGCTCCGACGGTTTCGCGCACATCGGATAATCCGTCGGCGGTGGTGTAAGGAATCGCAAGCGTGCCGGCGCCGAGCGCGACAAGTTCTTCGGAAATCTTGCCGTGGATGATCGCGGAAGCGAGCACGGTCGGACGCTTGACGTCGTCGAAGAGCGCCGTCAGGTCGATCTCGCCGGTGAAGTCGGTGAGCACGTCGCCGGAGAAGCCGAGCAGTTCCATCGCCTCGAACATGTTGCCGAGTTCAAGGGCGTCGATGTATTCGGTCTCTTCGCCGATTGCGCCGACCGTCAGGCGGACGGCGGTCGCGCCGTCGGCCGCGGTATAGGGGATCGCGAGCGTGCCGGCGCCGAGGCCGACGAGTTCGGTCGAGATCTTGGCGTGGATGATGGCGGAGGAAAGCACGGCCGGACGGGTGGCGCCGTCAAATAACGGCGTAAGGTCGAAGTCGCCGGTGAATCCGGCGCCGAGGATGTCGCCGTTGAATCCGAGCAGTTCCATCGCCTCGAAGAGGTTGGCGAGTTCGGTTTCGACGACGTATTCGGTCGTTTCGCCGGGGCCACCGACGGTTAGGCGGACGTCGGTCGCGCCGTCGGCGGCGACAAACGGGATTTCCAGGGTGGCGCCGAGGCCGATCAGTTCTTCGGAGATCTTGGCATGGATGATCGCCGAGGAGAGCACGGTGCTGCGCTGATAGGTGGGATCTTCATCGCTGAAGAGGGCGGACGCGTCGATCGTGCCGTCGAAGGTCTGTATGTCGCCTGAGAAGCCGAGCAACTGGAGCGCTTCGAACATGCGGGCGAGTTCGGCTGCCTCGACGTATTCGGTTTCGAAGCCGAGCGGACCGACGGTCAGGCGGATCGCGGTCACGCCGTTGGCGCCGACATAGGGAATCGCGAGCGTCGCGGCGGTGAGATTGATCAATTCCTGCGAGATGCGGGCATGCAGGGTGGCGGATGTAAGAATCGCCGTACGCGGCGCGTCTTCGAAGAGCGAGGTCATGCTGACATCGCCGGTGAAGCCCTGGATGTCGCCGGTGAAGCCGAGTTCTTTCAAGCCGATGAAGATCGCGGTGAGTTCGGCTTTCAGCACGTATTCGGTTTCTGTCTCAAGCACGCCGACCGTTCTACGGACTTCGGTCGTGCCATCTTGGGCGACGTACGGAATGTCGATGACGGCTTCGCCGAGGTTGAAGAGTTCTTCGGAGATGCGGGCCTGCAGGATCGTCGAGTCGAGCACGTCGTCGCGCAGCAAGTCATCAAAGAGGGCGTCAAGATTGATCGTGCCGTCGAAGTCCTCGATGTTTCCGTCGATGCCGAGGGTGCGCAGGGCGATGAACATCTGATGGATGTCGTTTGCCTTCACGTATTCGGTTTCAAAGCCGACGTCGCCGACGTTGATGCGGATCAGATCGGCCGGGGTCGAGCCGGTTTCGGCGTAGTACGGCACCGTGAGCGTGGCCGGATCGAAATTGACGAGCGTGTCGGAAATCATCGCGTGCATGATCGCGGAAGAGAGGATCACGCCGCGCTTCACGTCGTCGAAGAAGGCGGT
>Ga0154580_147_pt1 | contig 10657 bp, 10 predicted proteins | sample RifGroF2_FD_116009 | JGI IMG/M metagenome (GOLD analysis project Ga0154580, IMG submission 116009) | Tenericutes bacterium GWF2_57_13
GGAATTTCAACCGTATATTAATCATTCTTCCCCTTGACATTCACACCGGTTGCTCTTGATGTATTTGTTGCATCTTCATTTTACCGCAAAATTGTGATGTTTGTAAATGGTACGCATGTTTTTTACGGTCTTTTCGGAAAGATTCTGAAACAGGTCCTCAAATTGATCGAGTTCGACGCGGAAGAGCGAAAAGAAACGCACGTCCCGAAATGCCGCGATCGCCGCAAACCAGGAATCGATCGTCGCCGCCTCGGCGGCTTCGAGCAAGACGGTGACCGCGCCGGCGCGATCCCAGTCCGAAGCCTCCAGAAAGAGCGGACCGAGACGATCGGACAACAGCACGGTAAGATGATGGTCGGCGTTTTCCTCGTCATAAACGAACGTGTAGCGGACCAGTCCGCCATCGATCGGCACCGCGGTCGCATGCGAACCCGGCGCATATCGCTTCAGACAGCGCGGGCAGAACCGGGGAGCGCGGAAGAGCGTCGCAAACGTGATCCGTCCTCCGAATGGTTTTTGACACAATTCACAGATCATCGTCGATGAGGCCGCGGCGGTGCGCGACGGCGTTCGCGGCTTCCACCGCGCGAATCGCGCGCATCATGTCCGCCGAAGCGATTTCCGCGAAGAAACGGATCTCCCCCGTCGGGGCTTCGGGATGTCTTCCGACCCGTCCGGCCATCTGGATCAGGACATTTTTGGTGAAGATCCCGCGCTCCGCGGAAAACACCGCGACATCCGTGTCGCGAAACGTCACGCCGCGCTCGAGCAAGGTCGTGGTGACGATGAGATCGACCTTGCCTTCGCGGAAAGCGCGGATCCGAAGGGGTGCGGCGGCTTCCTGGCTCGAGACGTTCGTCACCCGAAATCCGTACCGCGCAAGCAACTCCGAAAGCAGGCATCCATAGGCGATGTCGGGAACGAAGAGCATCGCCTTCCGCGGCGGTTTGACGCCCCGAAGCCAGTTGTGTACGGCGGCAGGAATCGTCTTGTTCTGAAGCGTTGCGACGAGTCCGTCGATATATGCGACGATGGGCACGTCGAGCGGACGGCGGTGGAACCGGGCGGGGAGAAAATAGGCGTCTTTCGGTTTTCCGTCCTGCGGCGTCGCCGACATCTCGATCAGGGCGGCGTCCGGTTTCATCGCCTTCTTGACGATGCCGTGCAAGAACGTATCGCCGCGGAAGGGAAAGGCGTCGGCCTCGTCGATCACGACCAGGTCGAACTCCTGATGGTAGTTGATCAGCTGATGGATCGTCGCAACGAGGAGATGGGCTCCGGCGTCGTCGCGGGACCCCTGATAGAGGGCCTTGATCGAGGTGTCCGGGAAGATCGGCGAAAGCCGTTCCGCGAGTTCGCGCACGACGTCGCGGCGGGGGATCGCGACGCAGACGCGGAACCCCGTGTTGAGCGCGTGAAGAATTCCTTCGTATAGGATTTCCGTTTTGCCCGCGCCGCACACGGCATGGACGAACCCGCGTCCGCCGGGGACGATCCGGTCCCTCACGTAGGCGCCGGCGAGCTTCTGTTCGGCCGTTGGCGGAAACGCCGGGACGAGCCGATGCAACACCGGCGTGAGTGGCCGGTCCTGGCGGTAGAGCAGGGTCGTTTCATTCACGTGACCGAACGTCAGGCAGGCGCGACAATACCGTTTCCCCCATTCGTCATAGACGCCTTCGGGGACTTCCGTCAGGCACCGCTGGCAGATCCCGTTGGCGATCCCCGGGACGGCGACCGATGTCCCCGGCGGTTTCCGATCCACGTACTCTTTCATAAAAATCACCCGTTTCACATGTTACGTGAGAACGGGCGATTTGCTTGCTTCAGAGGACGATGTTGACGAGTTTCTTGGGAACGACGATGACTTTTCGAATCGGGTTCGCACCGATCATCTCGATGATTTTCGGCAGCGCGAGGGCGGCGGACTTCATTTCATCCTCCGTCGCGGTGGCGGAAATCATGAGCCGGTCGCGGACCTTCCCGTTGACGTTGACGACGACCTCGATCACGTCGTCGGCGAGTTTCGCGACATCATAGGTCGGCCACGGATGGGTCCCGGGATCGCCGGCGTATCCCTGGGCTTCCCAGAGTTCGGAGGTCATGTGCGGTGCGAACGGATAGGTGATCAGGGTCAGCGTTTCAAGATCCTTCCGGGTGATCCGTTCGAGCGAAGCGGCCTCGTTCGCGAGGATCATCAGTTTGGCGATCGCGGTGTTGAATTTCATCGCTTCGAGGTCGTCGCCGACGCCCTTGACGGTGCGGTTCATGAGATTCTCGAGTTCCGGCGAATAGGCCTGGGAGGCGGAAAGTTTCTCCTGGAAGCGCCAGAGCTTGTCGAGGTAGCGGCGACAGCCCTTGAGGCCGTTTTCGTTCCACGGCGTCGGCAGTTCGTAGTCGCTGATGAAGAGGATGAACATGCGGAGCGTATCGGCGCCGTATTCATCGATGATTTCCATCGGATTGACCACGTTGCCCCGCGATTTCGACATCTTCTCGCCGTCGGAGCCGAGGATCAGCCCCTGGGCGGTGCGTTTCTTGTAGGGTTCGGCGTTGGGAACGAGGCCTTCGTCGTGCAGAAACTGGTTCCAGAACCGCGAGTAGATGAGGTGGCGGGTGACGTGTTCCATCCCGCCGTTGTACCAGTCGACGCGGTCCCAGTACTGGAGCTTGGCGGGCGCGGCGAAGGCGGCTTGGTTGTTGGGATCCATATAACGCAGGAAGTACCAGCTCGAACCCGCCCATTGCGGCATCGTATCGGTTTCACGGCGCGCGGGGCCGCCGCACTTCGGGCACTTGCACTGCACGAACGCGTCGATGTTCGACAGCGGACTTTCGCCGGTTTCGGTCGGTTCGAACCGTTCGACCATCGGCAGGCGGACGGGCAGTTCGTCATACGGGACCGGGACGACGCCGCAGTTGTCGCAATACACGAGCGGGATCGGTTCGCCCCAATAGCGCTGGCGATTGAACGCCCAGTCCTTCATCTTGTACTGGGTTGCCGCCTTCCCGAGGTTTTGATCTTCGAGATGGCGGATGATCTTCGCCTTCGCATCGGCGACGGAAAGACCGTCGAGGATGCCGGAGTTGACGAGCGTTCCGGTTTCGACGTCGGTGAAGGCGGCTTCGGCGAGATTCCCGCCCTGGATGACTTCGACGATCGGAAGGTCGTACTTCTTCGCGAACTCGTAGTCACGGTCGTCATGGCCCGGGACGGCCATGATCGCGCCGGTACCGTAGGTGATCATGACGTAGTCGGCGATGAAGATCGGGATGAACTTGCCGGTGAGCGGATTGATCGCGTCGACGCCTTCGAGGCGGACGCCGGTTTTCGTCTTGTTCATCTCGATGCGTTCGAATTCGCTCTTCTTCTTCGCATTCTCGCGATAACGATGGATGTCGTCGGCGTTTTTGACGCGCGGCAGGACGGCCGTGACGACGGCGTGTTCGGGAGCGACGACCATGAAGGTCGCCCCGTAGATCGTATCGGGGCGGGTGGTGAAGACCTTGATCTTATCGGAAGAGCCGTCGATCGCGAAATCGATGAAGGCTCCCTTCGACTGGCCGATCCATTTTTCCTCTTCGACCTTGATGCGGTTGGACGCCTCGAATGCGGTGAGGCCGTCGAGGATCTTGTCGGCGTAGGCGGTGATGCGGAGGAACCAGACGTCCTTGTCCTTCTGGACGACGTCGGTGCCGCAGCGGTCGCATTGGCCGCCCTGGGACTCCTCATTGGAAAGGACGACCTTGCAGCTCGGGCAGAAATTGACGTAGGCTTTCGACTTGTAGACGAGGTTCCGTTCATACATGCGCAGAAAGATCCACTGCGTCCAGCGGTAATAGTCCGGATCGGTGGTATCGACGACGCGCGAAAAGTCGAAGCTGAAGCCAGTGGCCTGGAGTTGCTTCGTAAACGTCTTGATGTTGTCGTCGGTCACGACGCGGGGGTGGATTCCGGTCTTGATCGCATAGTTCTCGGTCGGCAGGCCGAAGGCGTCGAAGCCGATCGGGAAGAGCACGTTATAGCCTTCCATGCGGCGCTTGCGGGAGATGACCTCAAGCGACGAGAAGGCGCGGATGTGGCCGACGTGCATCCCCGCTCCGGACGGATAGGGAAACTCGACGAGCGAGTACCATTTGGGTTTCTTGTCGAAATCGACGGCGTGGAAAACATCGCTTTGATACCAGCGATCCTGCCATTTCTTCTCGATGTCGTGATGATCGAACGTGGGGATGAACGCACTCATAAGGAACCTCCTGAAAAAATAAAAAATCGCCCTTCGCTGAAGGACGATCGAATGACCGTGGTGCCACCTTGATTCCGGATTGCTCCGGCACTATGCCGTTAACGCCGACCTGCGGATCGCCCTCCCTGGTTGCGGGCGACCGGCTCCCCGGACGAGTTTCAAACGATGCCCCCGCCGATTCGCACCAACCATCGGCTCGCTACAGAGGAAAATCGTCTTACTGGTTCCGGTTCTTCACCATTATCGACATTATAGCACACGGCGATTGGGAATGCAACCGCGTTCTAGGAACGATCGTCGTCGTTGTCGTCCTCGTCCGACTCTTTCGGACGTCTGGCGACGCGTTCCGGTTCGTCTTCGCTATCGTCCTCTTCGAAAGCGGCGCGATCGTCCGAAGGGGCGGGAGCGTCGGGGTTGAGATAGGTATAGGCCTGTTCGAACAGTTCCCGGATGACGACGAAGGAAGAGCGGAAGGAGACGAACATCAAAATCATGAACGCCCATTCGGGAAGACCGAGGATGTTGTTGAAGGTGAGCACGAGCGCGAAGGGAACGGATGCGAACGCGAGCACGGTATAGGCTTTCTTGAAGCGTAAAAACCCGCGGAGGCGGACCAGCGGCATCGCCGACATGAGCGTGAAGGCCGCAAGCAACAGGATGTTGCCGAGGAAGGCGGCGAAGATCGTCATCACCAGGAACACCGTCGTGTAGGTCGTCATGATATCCGCAAGGTCGCCTCCGGCGGCGAGCGCCGGCGTGAGGTCGATCGACATCAACCCTTCGCCTTCGGAGAAGAAGGCGACATATTCATCCTGGAAGACGAGCGCCGTCCCGGCGGCGAGGCCGATGGTTGCGACATCGACGCCGGACGGGAGGAAATAGGCGTCGCTGCCGAAGAAGTCGAGCGGTTCGGTATAGTCGTGTCCCGCGTCGTCGCAGAGAAGCGTGCCGCCGACGTATTCACAGGCGGTATTCGCCGGGAGAAAATCGGAGTTTTGGCCATAAGACACGTAAAACATCCCCTGACCGATCGTCGCGAAAACCGCGAGCAGGGCGAAAAAGGCGAGAACGAACCAGCCGGATTTGTTGCGGTATGCGAGCAGTTGACGCGGGTGCAGCAAGCCGTCGGTCAAAATCTTGTACATGAAATCGCCCCTTTCCAAATTTCTATTATACCATGACCCATTCCCGAGCGTGTCCCGAAACATCATATTATGCTATAATGAAGTTCGGGTGATGAGGATGCGAAAACCGCCGGAAACGAAACGATACCATACGCTCACGGACGAACTTTCGACCCGTTATGGCAAGAAGACGTTCAAGATCGCGCTCGACGGCAGCTTCACCTGCCCGAACCGCGACGGCGCCAAAGGCACCGGCGGCTGCGCCTTCTGTTCGCTCCGCGGATCCGGCGATTTCGCCGGCGACCGCACCCGCCAGCTGGCGGATCAGTTTTCCGAACGGCTTGCGCTGATGAAGCGCAAATGGCCCGATGGCAAGTATATCGTCTACTTCCAGGCGTTCACGAACACCTACGCCGACCCAAAGCATCTGCAGGAACTCTATGAATCGGCGATCAACCTCGACCCCGACATCGTCGGGCTCAACGTCGGAACACGGCCGGACTGTCTTGATGACGCCGTCGTCGCGGTCCTGAAGGAACTCGCTTCGAAAACGGACGTGACCGTCGAACTCGGTCTTCAGACGATCCATCCCGGCACCCAGGCGGCGATGAACCTGTGCTACGCGACGGACGATTTCGACGATGCCGTCGTGCGTCTGCGCAGCGCCCGCATCCCCGTCGTCGCACACGTGATCGACGGCTTGCCGGACGAGACGCCCGAAATGATGCGAGAGACGATCCGGCACGTGGCCGCTTTGGGCGTCGCCGGGGTCAAGATCCACATGCTCCACGTGATGAATGGAACCGCGGTCGGCGCGCGGTACGCAGCCGATCCATTCCCGCTCCTCACGCTCACCGAATACGTTTCGATCGTCTGCGACCAGCTCGAACTGTTGCCGCCGGACGTCGTGATTCATCGTCTGACCGGCGATGCTCCGGCGGCTTTGCTGATCGCGCCCGAATGGACGAAAAAGAAATTCGTCGTGCAAAACGAAATCGACAAGGAATTGCGCCGCCGCGACACCCGGCAGGGTTCGAAGGCTACGAGGAGTCTTTGACTCCATTGAAAACAGAGAAGGATTCAGCCTCGGCCGAATCCTTTTCTCATTGGTGGGGCGTATAGTGCTGCAGTTCGGTCATGTGGAAGACTTTCGAGAACAGGTTGAACGGGAAGAAGGAGATTTTCTTGTTGTAGGAAAGCGCCTTCGCATCAAGCGACACGCGAATCTCCTGCAGGTTCAAAAACGTCTCGACGACATAACGGTTGTCCGGATCGGTGGCGTCGATCGACGCATAGGCGGAATCGACGAGCAGGAGGAGTTCCTTCTTTTCATCGTGCGAGAGGTCTTTGACGACCGCGTCGCGGTATTTGTCGAAGGCCGGATCGCGGACCAGCTTCGAGACGAGATTATAAGTTTTGCGAAGTTCGATGTCAAACTTCGACTGCTGTTTCCAGACTTCCTTGTAGGACTTCTTCAGATCGCGATAGATGAAGATCGAAGCGATGACGATCGCGAGGATGAGGACGAACACCAAAAGGGAAATTTCGATGATGAGTTCGATGTCGACGGCGAGAACCGGCATGGCGACCACCCCCTCAGCGAACATAAGGCTTCAGGACGTCGACCATGTCCAGCCGTTCCCACGGCAGATCGAGGTCGAGCCTTCCGAAGTGCCCGTAGGCGGCGGTCTGGCGATAGATCGGACGCTTCAGTCCGAGCGCGTCGATGATGTGCCGGGGACGCAGGTCGAAGTGCTTCCGGATGATTGCGATCAATTCGGCTTCGGGTAATTTTCCGGTCCCGAAGGTGTCCACGCCGATCGACGTCGGTTCGGGGATCCCGATGGCGTAGGAAATCTGGATTTCCATCTCGTCGGCGAGCCCGGCGGCGACCATGTTCTTCGCAACCCAGCGGGCGGCGTAGGCCGCGCTGCGGTCGACCTTGGACGGGTCTTTGCCGGAATAGGCGCCGCCGCCGTGATGGGCGGAGCCGCCATAGGAATCGACGATGATCTTGCGGCCGGTGAGCCCGGAATCGCCGGCAGGGCCGCCGATGACGAATCGTCCGGTCGGATTGACATGGATCGTGGTGTTATCGTCGATCAGTTTCGGGTCGATGACGGCGCCGATGACATGCTTCTTGATGTCGGCCTTGATCGTATCCTGACCGACTTCGGGGGCGTGTTGGCAGGACACGATGATCGAGGCGATGCGGACCAGTTTACCCGCCTCGTCGAACTGACAGGTAACCTGGGTTTTTCCGTCCGGACGCAGATAGGGCATCACGCGGGTCTTGCGCACTTCGGCGAGCCGGCGGGCGAGCTTGTGGGAAAGCAGGATCGGCCACGGCATCATCTCCGGGTTCGCGTTGATCGCGTATCCGAACATCATGCCCTGGTCGCCGGCGCCCTGTTCGTGCTGGACGGTTTCGTCGACCCCACGGGCGATGTCGGGGGACTGGGCGTTGATCGAGACGAGGACGGCGAGGTTGTCGGCGTCAAAGCCGTATTTGCCACGGGTGTAGCCGATGTCGGCGACGGTCTGGCGGACGATTTTCTGGATGTCGACGTAGGTTTTTGTCGTGATTTCGCCGGCGACGAGGACGATGCCGGTCGTCACGACCGTTTCGCAGGCGACGCGGGCATCGGGATCGTCGGTCAGGATCGCATCGAGGATCGCGTCGCTGATCTGATCGCAGATCTTATCGGGGTGGCCTTCGGTGACCGATTCTGAAGTAAAGTATTTATACATGTTTTTCGCTCCTTACGCTTGGGTCGCTTTGTAATATAATGCCTCGAAGTCGTCGGTGTACTTGACGAAGCGGTCGAGAATCTGCGAATCGAAATACGGATAGAATTCGAGTTGGAGAAGATCGATGGCGCGGGCGTGCTTGAGGCCGCGCTTGTAATTCCGGTCCTGACGCAGGATTTCGTAGATCTCCGCGAGCAGGATGACCTGCGACTCGCGGTTGTTCTGGATCGAATTCATTTCCTTGATGAAATCGGCGTCGGCGGTCTTCTCGAAATGGGCGCGGACGATTTCCTCGCCCTTCTGCTCGAGCTGAAGCCGCTTGATGATGACCGATCCGATGATCGTCTTTTCGCGGATCTTGCGGAAGTCGGCCTCATCGAGAACATCCTTCTGTTCATAATCGGTAAGCGACAAAGCTTCCTTCTTGTCGACGTGGATCGTCGAGAAGTCGAAGATTTCCTTGCAAAGCGACGGCGAATAACCGAGGTAGTTACCGAGCCGTCCCGCCAGTTCGGCGACGCGGCGGACCGCGGCGGCCTTCTGCGATTCCTCGAGTTCGGAGTTGTTGCGCTTGTAGACCGAAATGACGTCAAACACGTCGGAGACGACGGACTTGAAGTCCTTCTCCATCGAACGGCGCTTGATCAGTTCTTCCTTGCGTTTGTTGTTCATGTCCTCGGTGATGCGCGCCGTCGAATAAAGCGCGATCATGAAGACGACGAGCACGAGCGTACGGAGCAAAAGATCGGTGATGACCGGACCGCGGATGTGCTCCCACAGGCTGACGATGTCGCCGTATTGATACAGCGGATACAGGACGAGGATATGGATGATCGTCATCGCGATCATCGTGATCTTGAACATCACCGAGAGCAGCCGGGAGTCCTGATAGAGGGCGAGCACGACGAGCGCGAAGTAGATGAGCGAGTATCCGGCCATCGTAATCGAAAAGAACCCTTCCGTCGCGGTTCCCGAGAGATCGAGCGTGAGTTTCAGCTTGATGTACACGGTGATCGCCATCAAAAGGATATAGACGCCCGACATGTATTCCGCCATCGCCTGCTTCTGCATCGACTTCGGATCGCCGTGGATCATCTTCTTGATCGACATGTTGGTGAAGAACATGACGAGAAAAATGACGATGGCGATGATGATGTTGGTGGAGATGTTGGTTCCCTCGGAGCCGATGATCGTGAAGAGCATGAACACGATGTTGGTGATCCAAAGAATGTTCTTGATGACGAGGTTGCGCCGATACAAAACCGAGGTTTCGTCGAGGATGTCGACCCCGGATTCGAAACTGAAGCGGCTGATGAAGAACTGCACGAGGCGATTCCAGAACAGCGTGAACTTGGTCTTGCCTTCGACTTCGATCTGGCGCCGGTTCGAAGCCACCTTTTTCTCGTCGAACTTGTTTTTGAAGGAGGTCATCTTGAAAAATTCGAAGATTTTATCCAGCTTCGACTTGCGGATGGGTTCTTTTTTGGCGGCGACTTCTTCGAAATACGCGTCGATTTTGCCGTCGTCGGCGGCGGTTTTCGCTTCCTTCACATACTTTTTTTTCTGCGAACTGTCGTTCTTGCGGAAGAATGCGTCCAGCGCCTTTTCACGTTCATCCATCGGACCTCACCTCCTTCCGTCCCGTTTAACCCCTCTGGGGTCAGAACAGTTTGGGCTGATCCACGATCGTGGGATCGCGGCGTGCTTCGATTTCGTTCTCGACCTGGGCGACGCGCGTCGACGCGGCGGCGGCGATGGCGCCGACGATGTCGTCGAGGAACGTGTGGCAGGATTTTCCATCATGCTTGCCGAGGTCGTTCAAAACGGCGACGATGCCGGGCTTGTTGACGTCGATGTCGCCGAAGTTGGTCTTGCCGATCGTTCCATACAGACCGGCGAGTTCGAGTCCGAACAATTCGTCGATGCCGAACAGACCGAGGTCGGATGCGAGGATTTCCTGGATCGGTCCATGGAATGCCTTTTCTTCCGTCAGGCGGTCGATCTCGGCGCCGAGCAGAAGCAAATGGAAAACATCGCGGAGCGACAGGATCTTCTCCACGGATTCTCTGCATTCCTGCAGAGATATGGCCGGATTCCAACGTGACTGCTGCCGCAAGGCGATCGCGGCGATGTCATCGACCGTCACGCCGCGTTCTTCGAGCTTGGCGACGTTGATGCGAAACATTTCATCTCTCGAATAGAGGTTTTTCTGTCTGTTCATGGACAATTCCGTCCTCCTCGCCGTCATTCGAATGACGGTTTTCTAAATATCTATTATACCATAATAAAGGTGTAATTTTTGCAATCAATCGAAGATCTTCCCGATCGCCAGGACCGTCTTGCCGGAACCGTTCAGATAGCTTCCGGCATCCATCCGGGTTTTACCGGAAGGCTGGATCGAAAGCGGCTCGATGAGACCGTCGGCGACCTTGATCCAGATGAAGTTTTTCCCCACCCGGACGATTTCGCCGTTTGCGGCGTGCGCATAGACGCCAAGCGGATCCGGAACCTTCCGGACGGAATGGAAGATGATTTTGA
>Ga0154580_145_pt4 | contig 10614 bp, 9 predicted proteins | sample RifGroF2_FD_116009 | JGI IMG/M metagenome (GOLD analysis project Ga0154580, IMG submission 116009) | Tenericutes bacterium GWF2_57_13
CGCGACGATTCCGTCGCTTTCGATCTTACCGCCGCGGTCGCGACGCTGTTCCCGCACCGTCCCGGCCGCCGGCTCGACTGTATCCTCGCTTTTTCGATCGATCCGACGCTCGGACCGGAAGCGTACCGGTTGACGATCGCCGAACGTAAAATCGAAATCGTCGCCGCGACCCGGCGCGGCGCCCATTACGCCTTGTTCACGCTCCGGCAGCTATCCGATCCGCGCACCGGCACGATCCCCTGCGGCGTGATCGAGGACGAACCCGATCTGCCGCTGCGCGGTTTCATGATGGATGTCAGCCGCGACAAGATCCCGTCGATGGAGACCGTCAAGCGGTTCATCGACGCGATGGCGTTCGTCAAGATGAACCATTTCGAACTCTATGTCGAAGGCTTTTCCTACGGGTACCCGTCCTTTCCGGACGTTTGGAAAGACGAGACGCCGTTTTCCCCCGAAGAGTATGAGGAACTCGACGCCTACTGCGAAGCCCGTGAAATCGATTTCGTGCCGAACATGAACGGGTTCGGCCACATGTCGGCATGGCTCGCCCGTCCGGAATTCAAACATTTGGCAGAAGCCGAAGACGGTTTCGTCGCCTGGGGCTTTCCGTTTCCGGCATCGACCCTGAATCCGCTCGACCCGAACAGCTTCGAACTCGTGAAGAAATTGTACGGTGACATGCTGCCGCGCTGCAAGTCGGCCTACGTCAACATCAACGGCGACGAACCGTTCGAACTCGGCCAGGGCAAAGCGAAAGCGGAATGCGAGCGCCGCGGCAAGGAAGCCGTCTATGTCGCGTTCATCGCCAAGCTTTGCGCCGAGGCGCGCCGCTACGGGAAGACCCCGATGATGTGGGGCGATGTCCTCGTCAACCACCCCGAAGCGCTCGGGTCATTGCCCAGAGACGTCGTTTTCATCGACTGGGGATATGACCGCGACTATCCGTTCGAAACGCATGCGAGCGCGATCGCAGAGACCGGCGTCCGCTTCTGCGCGGCGCCCGGAACGTCGTCTTGGAACAGTTTCGCGGGACGGCGCGTCGACATGCTCAAAACGACCGAAAACGCCGCCGCCGCGATGAAGAAGCATCACGGCCTCGGTCTGATCCAGACCGACTGGGGTGATTTCGGCCATCTCCAGTATCTGCCGTTTTCGTGGCCGGGCATGCTTCACGCGGCAGGGTGCGCATGGGGGGAAGCCCCTTCCGAAACCGCCGTGATCCGCCATATCGACCGTCATCTCGCACCCGAAGGAAAAGGCCGTCTCGGCCGCTGCATCCTCGACCTCTCGACGTATTCCGGTTTGGAGAAGGACTATGTCTACAACGGCACGACGGCCTTCAAGTCCATTATGTTCGTCGATCCGTCGCTTGAACGCGACTTGACGATGAAGAAAGCGATCCTGACCGGCGCGCTCGCCGGTTCCGCGTACGGTTCGGAAGCGGCCAAAGACGTATTCGCCCTCTGCGAATTCGTCTCCAAGGCGGCATCCGAAGCGCCGGAATCGCTCGTCCGCGACGAAATCATACAGACCTGCGACTGGATCGTCGTCGGCGTCGCGGTGAACCTGGCCTTGACCGATCCCGCCCGTGCCGAGAAAGCGGGGCAGCTTGCTTGTTCCATGCTCGACGATATGTTGCCGGAGCACGAACGCCTCTGGCGCGCCCGCAATCGCGAAGGCGGATTGGTTCGTTCGCTCACCCGTGCGACGATCCTCAAAAACATCATGGCAATCCCCCCGCAACGCTGAAATCTATGTTATAATCGAAAAGAAAGGCGGTGGTCGGATGGAACGCGACGCGATCATCCAAGACGCAATCAAGGCATATGAGGTCCGGCAATATGAACGGGCTCTCCCGATCTTCCGCAAGCTGGCCAAAAAGAACGATCCCGAGGCGCTGTACTACCTCGGGATGATTTCCTATGCCGGCATCGCCGGCAAGCCCGATCCGGTCGTTGCCTTCGACTGTTTCCGTCGCTCGGCGATGGAACTCGAAGTGCGCAGCCTCTACATGTGCGGCCGCTGTTACGAAGAAGGCCGCGGGGTCGAACAGGATCTTGGCAAAGCCTACGACTATTACGCCGCCGGAGCGGCCAAAGGCGATCCGGAAGCCGCCCTCAAGGAAGCCGAATGCCTCGAATCCGGCAAGGGGGTCCCGAAGAACGAACAAAAGGCGCTAGCGACCTACGTCGAACTTTCCAAGCGCCAAAATCCCTATGCGACCTACCGCATCGGGATGGCCTATCTGGAGGGAAAAGGCGTCGCCAAGAGCCCTGAATCGGCATTTTCATGGCTGAACAAAGCGCTTGCCATCGGTTCTCCCGATGCGATGAATCGGTTCCGCCTGATCGGCACCAAAAGCAAGACCGACGCCCGTTCGACCCAAGACATCGCGCAAATCGGACGCGAACTGTTCCAGTCCGACCGACCCGACAAGGCGATCCCCTATCTTCAGATCGCCGCGAACGAAGGCGACGCCGCATCGTTGCTGCTCTTGATGAACGCGGCCGAGACCGGCCGCGGCTTGAAGACGGATGCCAAGGCGGCGTTCGACTTCGCCTCCCGCGCCGCCGCGCTCGGCGATGCGAAAGCGATGCTCGTGCTCGGACGCCGATATGAAAAGGGCGACGGCGTGAAATCCTCCGCGGTCGCGGCGGCTTCCTGGTACGCGCAGGCCGCGAACGCCGGAAACGCCGAAGCGGCAGCCGAACTCATCGGCCTCCGGGGGTACTGAGATGGCTGACAACAATAATCCGAAAACGCTGAACGATACCGGAGACGCCTATTTCTTCGGCATCGGCCGGGCGGTCAACCGCGAACTCGCCTACACCTACTACAAGCAGGCCGCCGATCTCGACAATCCGGTCGGCTTCCACAATCTCGGACAGTATTTCGCCGCCAAAGGCGACTACAAGGCCGCCGTCCTGAATTACGAAAAAGCCAAGGCGTATTTGCATGCGCCCGCTTTTCTGGCGCTTGCCCGCCTTTACGAAACGGGTGTCGGCGTGCATAAGAACAAGGCGAAGGCCTTCAAGATGTATCTCGGCGCCGCGAAACTCGCCGACGTCGAGGCCTACGACGCCGTTGGCCTTTGTTTTAAAAACGGCATCGGGACGAAAAAGGACGCCGAAAAGGCGAAGGAATGGTTCCGCAAAGCCGCCGACCAGAACGATGCGACGGGCTGTTTCCAGCTCGGTTTTCTGATGACCGAGGATTCCGCCTACAAAAAGGATCCCGAGCCGGCCTTCGGTTGGCTCGACCGCGGCGCGACCGGCGGAAACGTCGACGCGATGCGCACGCTCGAAGAAATCTACGCCGCCGGGAAGCATCCGTGGCTGTTGAAGAAGTCGCGCCAGCATCTGAACGAAATCGCGTTCTACTACCGCGAACTGCTCGCGAAGTCGGGCGACGTGCCAAGTCTTCGCGCCGTCGCCAACGATTATCGCGAAGGATCCGCGGTCACGAAGGTCAACCATGAAAAGGCGGCCTTCTACTACAAGATGCTCCTCGACCGCGGCGACGCCGTCGGGAAGTTCGGCTATGGCGTCGCGCTCTTGTACGGGCAAGGCGTCCGAATGGACCATGACGAAGCGATGCGGCTCCTCAAGGACGCCGCCCAGGACCGCCATCCGCTTGCGATGACGCGACTCGGCGACGCTTCCCGGCTCGGGCTCGGCATGCCCGTCGACAACGAAGCGGCGAAACGCTGGTACATGGACGCCGCCCGGCTCCAGGAACCCGAAGCGATCATGAATCTCGGCCTTCTCAACTATCGCAACCTGATCGAAGGTGCCTCCGCCCAGCTCGCCTTCAACTACATGGAGACGGCTGCGAAGAACGGCTATGCGCCGGCCCACTACTGGCTCGGCATCTTCTACGACAAGGGCGTCGGCGTCGCCAAGGATTTCGACGCAGCCGAGAAGCACTTCAACAAAGCGATCGAGGCGGGCAACCTCGGTGCCAAGTATAAATACGCCTCGATGCTCTTCGAGGAACTTCCCGACCGCAAGCTCAAGGGGAAGAAGCATGATCTGGCCTGGGCCGCGTGCCGCGACCTGTTCGTCGCCTACGTCGAAGACCCCGCCCACAATCCGGCGAATCATGCGTACGCGATGTATGATCTCGGACTGATCCATCGTCTCGGCCGCGGCACGGAAGCTTCCCCGCGGCGCGCCCGGTACTGGTTCGAATCGGCCGCCGAAGCCGGCCTCACGAAAGCGATGGTCGAGATGTACCGTCTGCTCAAGGAGAGCGAATTTTCTGTGGCGAAGGACTGGCTCGACCGCGCCGCCGCCGACCCGCAGAACGCCGACGCGCTCTTCGAGAAGGGCTGTTTGCTGTTGGAAGGCAACGCCTTTGTCAAGGCCGACCCGAAGGCGGGACGCGCCCTGCTCGACGCCGCCGCCCGGCTCAATCACAAAGAAGCCATCGGGAAACTGATGCTGCTCTAGGAGGAAACCCATGAAACTGCTCCTGCATGTCTGCTGCGCCCCGTGCAGCGTCATGGTGGTGAAGACGATCCGCGCCGCGGACGTCGACGTCACCGCGTATTGGTACAACCCCAACATCCATCCCTATACCGAATATGTTGCCCGCCGCGACGCGTTCAAAAGTTATTCCGAAACGATCGGCCTGCCGGTCGTCTGGAACGACTTCTATGGGCTCCGTCCGTTCGTCGAACGGGCCATGGCGGATCCGGCGAACCGCTGCGCCGGCTGCTATGAGGAACGTCTCCGCAAAACGGCGGAAGAGGCCAAACAGGGCGGATACGACGCTTTTTCGACGACGCTTCTGATTTCCCCCTACCAAAAGCATGAGCGGTTGATCGAGGTTGCCGACCGCATCGCCAGAGAAGTCGGAGTGCCGTTCTACTACGTCGATTTCCGGCCTTTCTTCCGCGAAGGGCAGCGGATTGCGCGGACCCTCCCGATCTACATGCAGAAATATTGCGGATGCATCTTTTCCGAAGAAGAACGCTATCTTGCGCGACAAGCGAAGAAGACGCCATGACGGCGTTTTTTTTTCGAATAACGCCAGTGTGCTTGCGGCAACATGAAGGGGATGCTACAATGGAAGAAAGAGTACCATTAGGAGGGATTTCATGAATTTTCCCCATGCCGATTTCGAAAAGGCTTCCTGCCGCGACGCCAACGTCGAAAAAGGACTTCTCGTCGATCTCTTCGACAAGATCCGCGACGACCGGCTCAACATCCACTCGATCGTTTTCGTGAAGGATGGCAACAAGGTCTTCGACGCTTACGCCAAGGGCTTCGGTCCGGGCGTCGCGGAAGAAACGTATTCCTGCTCCAAATCATTCACCTCGATCGCGATCGGCATCCTCGCCGACCGCGGACAGCTCGCCCTCGACGACCGCGTTCTGCCTTATTTTCCGGAAATCACCGCGTTTCTCCCGGCCTACGAGGGGATGACGATCCGCCATCTGCTGACGATGACGACGGGTCACCGCGAATGGGCGTACGAGACATTGCTCACATCAAAGGATCCTCTCAAGGACTGCTTCCAGATGCCCGTCATCGACGAACCGGGAACGCAATTCTTCTATGACAACGTCGCTTCCTATCTGCTCTCGGCGATCGTCACCAAGATCACCGGGAAGATCCTGAACGATTTTCTCGAGGAACCGCTCTGGAACAAACTCGCGATCGCCAAACCCCGCTGGAAAACCGTCGGACCCTATTCCGCCGGCGCCACCGGGCTCTCGCTCGACGCCCTCTCGCTGGCGAAGTTCGGCCATCTGCTCTTGAACGACGGGGTCTGGCGCGGCGAACGGATCGTCTCGGCGGACTACGTGCGCCAGGCGACGTCGTTTCAGGTGCCGACGACCGAAGCCGACGGACCGCGCGACCGATTCGGCTACGGCTTCCAGTTCTGGATCAACGACTTCGGCGACTTCCGGCTGGCCGGGATGTACAAGCAGTACGTAGTGGTCAACCGCGAATATAAAATCGTCTTCGCGATCCAGGGGTATGAGGAACGCGAACTGCTCGATCTAGTGACGAATTACGTCCTGCCGGCCTGCCGCAAGGGATGGATCTACGACAATTTCACACTTCGAAACTATATTTCGCGCTTCCAGGAAGAATCGGTCGGACTCCTCGAAAAGGAGAAGAAGAACCGAACGATCTGGTAATAGAAACTTATCAGAAAAACGCTCCGGCTGACCAGGCCGGGGCGTTTTCGATCTATGGGTGGAAAAGGAGGGGACAGGAGACCCGCGGGGGGAGCGCGGGTAGGGGGAAATGAAGAAACCGTTGTGCCGTTTTCACGGTACGCCATCATTGTACCGCTTTGGCATGAAGTTTCCGTGTCGCGGTTGTGTAGAAACGGTGAAATGCGCATTGACGCAAAAAAAGCGGATAAGCAAGAATTCAAGCCTGTTTGCAATGGACATCACATGCGTTTTTTGGTATAATTGTGCTAGCATTCAACGGAATGTTTTTTTTGGTGAAATATGGACGACAGGCTCATGGCAAAGCTCCAAGAATACGAGGCCGACACGCCACTGCAGGAAAGCGGGACGGTCGCTCGGTGCTTCTCCCCGTTTTCAGGCGGAGATGTCGGCCGAACGATCGTGCCGTGTTTTGCCGTATTCTCCAATAAACCGCTTTGCACCCTGACGCCGAAGGAATACCTGGCGACGGAGGACCCTCCTTCGCTTCTGGCATCCGCGGCGGACCCGCGCTCGTTCGCGCTCGTCCCTTTGGGGATGGCCGCGATGATGATCGACGCTTCTCAATCCGCTTCCGGCTTGATGCCGGCATACATGCCCCAGGAGGCGATTCCATGGAACTCGGAACTTACAATACGCTGAAAGTCGTCCGTGAAACGGACCTTGCGTGGATGCTCACGGACGGTGAAGAGGAAGTCTTCCTGCACAAGAAGGAAGCCGAACGCTCCTACCTGCCCGGCGAAGAACTCACGGTGTTCCTGTACGCCGACAATCTCGGTCGTTTGACCGCTTCGTTGAAGCAGCCGCTGGCGACCACGACGACTGCGGCCTTTCTCGAAGTCGTCTCGGTCAACCACGAGTACGGCGTCTTCCTCGCCAACGGCATCGCCAAGGATCTGCTCCTTTCCAAGGACGATCTGCCGCTGTCGGTGAATGCCTGGCCGGTCGTCGGGGACAAACTCTTCTGCACCGTCAAGGCGAAAAAGGGTCTATTGTTCGCGAAAGTCGTCGCCCGCAAGGCGGTATCGACGATCCTCCGACCCGCGACGCCGCTCGAACCCGATCAGAACTATGAAGCGATCGTCTCCCATTTCATCGTCGAAGGATTGATCCTTCATACCGAATCGGGTCATGAAATCTTCGTCCACGAAAACAATACGCGGAAGAAATACCGTCTCGGCGAGACGGTTTCCGTCCGCATCCTCAAACTCAACCCCGACGGGGAAGCCGTCGGCACCCTGATCCAGCAAAAAGAGCTGATGCTTCAGCCGGACGCCGACATCATCCTCGCCTATCTCGAAGCCCATGCCGGCCGGATGCGTTTCACCGACGCATCGGCCCCGGAAGAGATCCAGGCCGCGTTTCATATGAGCAAAGGCGCTTTCAAGCGCGCGCTCGGTACTCTCTATCGCGACGGACGCGTCGAATTGCGTCCCGACCAAACCCTCCTCAAAACCGATCGTTGAACCCCCATTCCCGCAGATACGGGAAAATCCGCAGAATCGAAGGTATATTCCAATGGGAAGAGCCCATGAAGTCAGAAAAGTAGCGATGGCGCGCACCTCGCTGTTAAAGAGCAAGATCTATTCGCGTTTCGGTAAGGAAATCTATATGGCGGCGAAGGCCGGATTCCCGGACCCGGACGCCAACCTGGCGCTCAAGAAGGCCATCGAAAAGGCCAAGGCCGCGCAGGTCCCGACCGAAGTCATCAAACGCAACATCGAAAAAGCCAAAGGCGCGTCCGGCGAAGACTATACGCCGATCCGTTACGAAGGTTTCGGTTGGGGCGGTTGCACCCTGATCGTCGAATGCATGACCGACAACGTCAACCGCACCTTCGGCGAAGTCCGCTCGATCTTCACCAAATCCGGTGCCAAGATCGGCATCTCCGGCAGCGTCATCCACCAGTACCAGTACATCGCGCTGGTGATGGCCGAAGGCATCACCGAAGACGAAGCCCTCGAAGCCGTGATGGATGCCGGCCTTGAAGTCCGCGACATCCGGACCGAAGATGACGCCGTCTCCGTGATCGGCGAACCGACCGATCTGGAATCGATCAAGGAAGCGCTCCTCAAAGCGAAGCCGACGTGCGACGTTTTCGAAGAGAAGGTCACGTACCTTCCGAACGAACTCGTCGAGCTCGACGAGGAAGATCTCCGCAAGTTCTACCGATTCCGCGACATGACCGACGAACTCGACGACGTCCAGGACGTCTACAGCAACATCAAACTGCCTCCGGAAGAGGAATAACCAATTTTGCAGACCCAAAGGGTCTGCTTTTTTTTGAAAAAAGCGGATTCCTTGGTGAAAAAAGAATCGTATATGATATAATGGTTGTGAGGTGTTACCGATGAATCTGCCCAACAAACTCACGATGCTCCGGATCATCCTGATCCCCGTCATGATCGCCGTCTACCTGCTCTTCGATGTCTTCGGCGTGTGGACCTACATCGCGATGGGAGTGATCTACGTCGTCGCATCCTACACCGACTACCTCGACGGCAAGATCGCCCGCAAACGCAACATGGTCACCACCTTCGGGAAGTTCATGGATCCGCTCGCCGACAAGTTGCTCGTCCTGACGGCCATCATGATCCTCTCGGACGCCGCCGCCCGCGGCCTGCTCGACGTCTGGATGCCGTTTTGGGTACCGATCGTCATCCTCGCCCGCGAACTGATCGTCACGTCGATCCGGCTCGTCGCCGTCGGCGAAGGCACCGTCATCGCCGCCTCCGGTCTCGGGAAGGCCAAGACCGCCCTGACGATGGCGGCCACCATCTATTACTTCTTCGTGCTTCCCTGGAATCTCCATCCGGTCCTGAACATCCTCGGGATCGTCCTGATGTCTGGCGCCGTCATCCTGACGCTGGTTTCCGGCGCGGACTACTTCTGGAAAAACCGCAAAACCATCTTCGCTTCGGTCTGAAAAGCAATTCCGGCCGGGACGCGTATCATTTGACTGACCTACACAACGGAGGAACCACCCATGGCTGACGAAAAACGCAAGAAAAGTCTCGAAATCGCCCTCAGGGAAATCGAAAAGGAATTCGGCAAAGGCGCCGTCATGATCCTCGGCGAAGAGCAGCAGAACATGCAGGTCGAATCGATTTCCACCGGTTCGATCAAACTCGACGCCGCGCTCGGCGTCGGCGGTTATCCGAAAGGCCGCATCGTCGAGATCTTCGGTCCCGAATCCACCGGAAAGACGACGTTCGCGCTCCATGCGATCGCCGAAGTCCAGAAGGGCGGCGGCTACGCGGCCTTCATCGACGCGGAACACGCGCTCGATCCGGAATACGCCAAGCATCTCGGCGTCGACATCGACTCGCTGATCCTGTCGCAGCCGGACACCGGCGAACAGGGGCTCGAAATCGCCGAAGCGCTCGTCCGCAGCGGCGCCGTCGACATCCTCGTCGTCGACTCGGTCGCGGCGCTCGTCCCCGAAGCCGAAATCCGCGGCGAAATGGGCGACTCCCACGTCGGGCTCCAGGCCCGCCTCATGAGCCAGGCGATGCGCAAGCTCTCCGGCGTTTTGTCGAAGTCGAACTGCATCGCGATCTTCATCAACCAGATCCGCGAAAAGGTCGGCGTCATGTTCGGCAACCCGGAAACCACCCCGGGCGGCCGCGCGCTCAAATTCTACGCTTCCGTCCGCCTCGACATCCGCCGCGGCGAGCAAATCAAGGAAGGCAACGACATCATCGGCAACCAGGCCCGCGTCAAAGTCGTCAAAAACAAGGTCGCGGCACCGTTCAAGGTCGCCGAGATCGATCTCATCTTCGGCAAGGGCATCTCCCGTTCGGGCGAGGTCGTCGACCTCGGCGTCGAGCTCGACGTCATCAAGAAAAGCGGCTCGTGGTTCGCCTACAACGATCAGAAGATCGGTCAGGGACGCGAGAACGTCAAACGGTATCTCGAGGAAAACCCCGTCGTGATGGAAGAAATCGCGGCGATTGTCCGCGCCAATTACAAGCCCTCGAACTCGATGAAGTCGCACGACAAGGAATAATCCGAAAAAACCCGAATCGGGTTTTTTCTTTTTTTTTTAATAGGAAAGTTCATCTTTTGGGGTACATAGATTGAATTCACGATTACTTCTCGGTTGAGAAAATCGTAAAATTTATCAAATTCGGGTCGCTTCTTTCCATGATAAAATATAGTTATAAATAACTATATCGGAAAGGAGGGAATCCGATGCCTTACAAAACGATGTCATCGCATCTTTCTTTATCAAAGGAGAAAAACGTTCTTTTGACATTCCTATGTCGAGCAGCCAAGAACCTGTACAACGAAGCGCTCTACGCGGTTCGTCAGGCCTTCATCCATGACGGTAATTATCTATCATATGGAGAGAACGAGAAAGCGTTACAGAACAGTCTGAATTACCGCATTCTAAATTCGAATATGGCCCAAGGAATCGTTCG
>Ga0154580_137_pt7 | contig 10562 bp, 12 predicted proteins | sample RifGroF2_FD_116009 | JGI IMG/M metagenome (GOLD analysis project Ga0154580, IMG submission 116009) | Tenericutes bacterium GWF2_57_13
ACGTCTATGTCGCCGGCGACGCCGCGGGCGTCGAGGAAGCTTCCTCGGCGATGGTCGAAGGCCGCCTTGCCGGTCTCTGTGCGGCAAAACGACTCGGTCATCCCCATGCCGATTTCGATGGTCTCGTTTCCGACTGCCATACGCAGCTCGCGGGACTCAGGAACGGTCCCTTCGGCTGCAGGACCTGCGCCGGCATCGCCAAGATGCGGGAGGTGCGCGACCATGCTCGATAAGTTCGGTTACCCCACCGCGGAACAGGTATCCTCGCGCTTCTTCCCGGAAGCGGTCCTGGTCAAGCCGAAAGCGATCCTGGAATGCTACGAAGACATCCCGTGCAACCCGTGCGTCACGAGTTGCCCGACGGGGGCGATCACGATCGGTCCCGACATCAACAAGCAGCCCGTCCTCGATCCCGACAAATGCACCGGCTGCGCCGTCTGCGTCGGCGCCTGTCCCGGCCTCGCGATCATGGTCGCCCAAATCAAGGAAAACCGCGCCTGGTTCAAGATCCCCTATGAATTCCTGCCTCATCCCGCGAAGAACGAACTGTGGGACGCCGCCGGAAGAGACGGAACGTTGATCGGCGTCGCGAAGATCGAGGGAATCGCCCTCGCTTCCAAGACGAAGACCGCGATCGTCACGGTCTCGATCGAAAAAGCCCAGCTTCTACGGTTTGCGACGGTGGTGAAAAAACATGCATGACGACTCGATCATTCTGTGCCGCTGCGAAGACGTCACCATCGGCGACGTGCGGCGGATGCTGGCGGCGGGATATGTGACCATCGAAGACTTGAAACGCCAGCTCCGGATCGGCATGGGACCCTGCCAGGGAACCACCTGTTCGCTCCTCCTGCAACGCGAAGTGGCGGCGTTTCTGAAGAAAAGCCCGGAAGACGTCCCGCTCGCCAAGGCGCGACCGTTTGTGACCGGCGTGACCCTGAAGGCGATCGCGGAGGCTGCCGATGAAGAGTGAAATCGTCATCGTCGGCGCCGGCATCTCCGGCACCGCCATCGCCTACAATCTCGCGATCCGCGGCATGAAAAACATCGTCGTGATCGACGAGGGATACCTCACCGCCGGGTCGACCGGCCGCTGCGGCGCCGGCGTCCGCCAGCAGTGGCAGACCAAGGCCAATTGCACCATGGCCAAGAAGTCGATCGAATTTTTCGAACACGCGGCCGAAACGCTGCAGTACGACGAAGACATCGAATTCAAACAGGAAGGATATCTGATCCTCGCCTGCACCGAAGCGGAAGTCGAGCAGTTTGAAAAGAACGTCGCGCTCCAGAATTCGCTCGGGATTCCTTCGAAAGTGGTCTCGAAGGAAGAAGCGCTCAAGATCGTCCCGCATCTCAATCCGGACGCTTTCCTGTCGGCGACCTACTGCAAGACCGATGGTCACCTGAACCCGTTCAAGATGACCGACGCCTACTACCGCGCCGGCAAGAACCTCGGCGTCACCTACCTGTTCGGCGAACATGTCGAACGAATCGATGTCGAACAAGGCAAGATCCAACGTGTCGTCACCGACAAGCGAACGATTGAAACCGCGCGGGTCGTCGACGCCGCCGGCGGCTTCGCGGCAGAAGTCGGCGAGTTCGCCGGCGTCAAGATTCCCGTCTATGCGGAACGTCACGAGATCCTCGTCACCGAACCGATCGAGAAGATGCAGGGACCGATGGTGATGTCCTTCTCGAAGAACCTCTACTGCCAGCAAGTCCCGCACGGCGCCTTCATCATGGGCCGCACCACCCCGGACGAGCCGCACGGACACGATTTGTCCTCGTCCTGGCAGTTTCTCGACGCGATGGCGAAGACCGTCTGCCACATCATGCCGAAGGTCGGCGAGCTGCATGCGATCCGTCAATGGGCGGGTTCGTACTGCATGAGCCCGGACCGTCAGCCGATCCTCGGACCGACCGACCAGCTCGAAGGCTTCTACCTCGCCTGCGGCTTCTCGGGACACGGCTTCATGTTCGCGCCGATGACCGGTGTTTTGCTTGCGGAAATGATTCTCGGTCTTCCGACCACGCTTCCGGTCGAAGACCTGCTCATCGACAGATTCAAAAAACAGACAGCGACCGCGTACGAAAAGTCGGTCGTCTGAATCGGAGGAAACTTATGGCAATGTATCCGTACGTCACCGAACCACTCGTCGATTTCAGCAACCCGGGCAACCGGAACCTCTATCAAGCGGCGCTCACAAGCGTTCGTTCGACGTTCGGCGCCGAATACCCGCTCGTCATCGGCGGGCTCCGCGTCAAGACCGGACGGCTCCATGTACAGACCAATCCGGCCGATCACGATGAAGTGATCGGGTCGATCCACCAGGCCGGCGTCGCCGAGGCCGAACAGGCGATGCAGGCGGCCGTCGCCGCCTTTGCGACCTGGAAGAAAGTTTCCGCCAAGGTCCGTGCCGACGTTCTCTTCAAAGCGGCCGCGATCATGCGCCGGAAGAAGTTCGAACTGTCCGCGCTGATGACCAAGGAAGCGGGCAAGCCGTGGGCCGAAGCCGACGCCGACGTCGCCGAGGCGATCGACTTCCTCGAATACTACGGACGTCAGATGCTGTCGCTCGAACGGATCGACGATGTCGTCCTGTCCCGCAAAAACGTCGAACGGAACGAATACCGCTACATCCCGCTCGGCGTCGGCGTCGTAATCGCCCCCTGGAACTTCCCGCTCGCGATCCTGACCGGAATGACGTCCGCCGCGATCGTCGCCGGCAACGCCGTCGTGATGAAGCCGGCGCAGACCACGCAGGTGATCGCCTATCGTTATTTCGAGATCATGGAAGCCGCGGGACTGCCCGCCGGCGTCCTCAACTTCTGCCCCGGACGCGGGTCGGAAATCGGCGACTATCTCGTCGAACATCCGCTCACCCGCTTTATCTCCTTCACCGGCTCGAAGGAAGTCGGGATGGGCATCTACGAAAAAGCCGCGAAAGTCCAGAAGGGCCAGCGCTGGCTCAAGCGCGTGATCGCCGAGATGGGCGGCAAGGACGCGATCGTCGTCGATGGTGACTGCGACATCGATCTCGCCGCCGATGCGATCGTCAAATCCGCCTTCGGATTCGCCGGACAGAAGTGCAGCGCCTGCTCGCGGGCGATCCTTCATCAGGACATCTACGACGTCGTCCTCGGAAAGGTTGTCGCGATGACCGAAAAGCTCACGATGGGCGATCCGATCGAATTCGCGAACTACATGGGTCCCGTCAACAACAAGAACGCCTTCAAGTCGATTTCCGAGTACATCGAAATCGGCAAGAAGGAAGGACGGCTCGCCTGCGGCGGCAAGGTCGACGCGGCGAAAGGATGGTTCATCGAACCGACGATCATCGCCGACCTCGATCCCAATGCCAGACTGATGCAGGAAGAAGTCTTCGGACCGGTTTTGGCCGTCTGCAAGGCCGCCGATTTCGACGATTGCCTGCGGATCGCGAACAACACCGAGTTCGGCCTCACCGGCGCGATCATTTCCAACGACCGCAGCCATCTCGAACGGGCGCGGGAGGAATTCCACGTCGGCAACCTGTATCTCAACCGCAAGTGCACCGGCGCGATCGTCGGCTACCAGCCGTTCGGCGGCTTCAACATGTCCGGCACGGACTCGAAGGCCGGCGGCCCCGACTATCTCGTGTTGCATCTGCAAGGCAAATCGATCTCCGAAGCGCTCTAGAACAACCCGGGGCAGACGTACGGATATGTTCCGACGTCTGCCCTTTCTCTATGATCATCGGTAAAAAACAGCAAACAGACATTGACAGAACCGACAATATGCAATACAATTCATTTATGCCATTTAGAATAGAGGTATGCATGCGTGTATCAATTTCGAAACGCCGAGTTCATCGTCAACGGTCTGATCGTCATTGCATTGATCCTCGTCAAGATTTTCGTTTTTCTGCCGTCGCAACCGGAGCTTGTATTCAACATCGCCTGGTTCGTCGTCGGGTCCGTCCTGATCATTCCGATCTTGCGGATCGTCATGCATTTTCGGACGACATGGAATCGGGCCGTTTTTTCCGGGCGATGGATCGAACTGGATCATAGCATATACTCGATCATCGGCATTCCCGTCACGATTGCCCTGCTGGTATTTTCGATTTACAGCCTCGGCCAGCCGGTGTCACCGACTTGGATCAGTGTCTTGTTGGTGTCGCTGCCGCCGCTCGCTTTTTCCCGATTCATCAACACGATGGAGGAAAGCTGACGGATTTTGCGTTGATCGGCGTCGAACCCAAGCAGTAGAATGCAGATGATTTGACGCGTCCCAACCCGGGACGCGTTTTTATTTTTAACGCAAAACTATCGAAAATGATGCGTTTTGCACGAAAAAACGGGAATGAGTCATGATTTTCATCGACGTGAAACGGCGGATCGTCCAACTCCGTTCGCGATCCGGACCGACAGTTGGGGACCGGTTTCCCGATGAGCGAATTTCATGTCCATTGATTATATATCTCAATATATAATCTAATGATGCGGATAGACGAAGGCGCGTGTCCTATTTAGGTGTTTTTTTTCGTACTTTGGCGGTCATTTTTTCTTGCTTATTGTCGACGGAGTGATATAATACTCTTGGAAGCGTTTTCAACAAACGCTATCACGATCCGAAACGGAGGAGTACTATGAACAAATTCGATTACATGGAAAAACACGGCTACGAACAGATGGTCTACTTTTATGATAAGACCACGGGCCTCAAAGGCATCACCTGCATCCACGACACCACCCTCGGCCCGGCCCTTGGCGGCACGCGCATCCTGAACTACGCGTCCGAAGAAGATGCCGTCCTCGACTGTCTCCGCCTCGCCCGCGGAATGACCTACAAATCCGCGGCCGCCGGCCTCAATCTCGGCGGTGGCAAGACCGTCCTCATCGGCGATCCGAACGTGGTCAAAAACGAAGCTTACTTCCGTGCGCTCGGGAGATTCATCCAGAGCCTCAACGGCCGCTACATCACGGCCGAAGACGTCAATACGAATACGAAAGACATGGATTTCGTCGCGATGGAAACCGACCACGTCGTCGGTCTTGAAAGCAAATCCGGAAACCCCTCGCCGATCACCGCGCTCGGTGCCTACCACGGCATCCGCGCCGCGATCAAGTTCGCCTTTGGCGATGACGACGTGACCAAACGCACCTTTGCCGTCCAGGGCGCCGGCCAGACCGGCTACTACCTGATCAATTTCCTCGTCGAAAACAAGGCGAAGAAGATCTATTTCTCGGAAATCAATCCGAAGCACGTCGAACGCATGCAAAAAGAGCATCCCGAAGTCGAATTCGTCAAACCCGAAAACTTCTTCGAGTGCGACGTCGACGTGATTTGCCCGTGCGCCCTCGGCGCCGTCCTGAACGACGAGACGATTCCGAAGATCAAGGCGAAAGTGATCGCCGGCACGGCGAACAACGTCCTCCTCGACGAAGACCGCCACGGCAACATGATCAAGGAAAAGGGCATCCTCTATGCGCCGGACTTCGTCATCAACGCCGGCGGCGTCATCAACGTCTTCAACGAACTCGGCACCTATAACCGCGACAAGGTCCAACGCGACGTCGAAAAGATCTACGATCGCTTGATCGACATCTTCACGATCGCCAAGGAAGACAACATCCACACGCAGGAAGCCGCCAAGCGATTCGCCAAGATGCGCATGGAGACGATCGGCCGCGTCCGTTCCAACTACGTCCCCAGATAAGATGCGTCGGCTGACGTTCCTGACCGGATACTTCGGCAGCGGCAAATCGGAGATCGCCGTCAATCTGGCGATCCACGACAAGGTCAAGTATCTCGTCGACCTCGACGTGATCAATCCGTATTTCCGCAGCCGCGAGGCGGACACGCCGCTCCGCGACGCCGGCGTGACCGTGATTTCATCCCCGCTCAAGGATGCGATCTACGCCGATATGCCCTATCTCTCGAAGGATGTCTTCAAACCGTTTTTCGATCCATCCGTCCAAGCCGTCTTCGATCTCGGCGGCAACGACCTCGGCGCGACGTTGCTCAGACAGTATCGCGACCTGGCCGCCGCCGAACCGGTCGATCTCTTCCTCGTCACCAACATCTACCGGGACGATACCTCGACGCCGGAGTCATTGATCGCCTTAATCGCCGCGATCGAGGCTGCCGGCGGAATCAAGATCACCGGACTGATCAACAACGCAAACCTGCTTCGAGATACCACCTACGAAGAAATCGCGGCGGGCGAAGCCGTTTTGACGGCGGTCGCCGCCCAAACGGGCTTAGCAATCATCTACACCTGCATCCAGGAAGCGATTTACGATCCGGCGAAGAAGGTCGCCGGGACCCCGCTCGTTTTGAAACTCTACCTTCGCAAATACTGGCTCTAGGAGGATACCATGCCGAAAGGGAAACTCACGTTCGACTATGAACACTGCAAAGGCTGCGGTCTTTGCGTCACCTTCTGTCCCGTTCATATCCTATATCAGGATAAGAACGCCATGAACAGTCAGGGATACAACCTGATCCGCATCACCGACGAAGACAAGTGCATCGCATGCGCGACCTGCGCCTTGATGTGCCCGGATTCCATCATCACCGTGGAGGTACGGAAATAATGGCCAACAAAGTTCTGATGAAGGGCAACGAAGCGATCGCCCTCGCCGCCGTCAAAGGCGGCGTCGAAGCTTACTTCGGATACCCCATAACCCCCCAGAACGAAGTCTCCGAATATCTCTCGAAGTACATGTTCGAGCAGGGACGCGTCTTCCTCCAGGCGGAATCGGAAGTCGCCGCCATCAACATGGTGTACGGCGCCGCCGCCTCCGGCAAGCGCGTGATGACCTCGTCGTCCTCGCCGGGCATCGCCCTCAAGCAGGAAGGCATTTCCTACCTGGCCGGATCGGAACTTCCCGCCGTGATCGTCTCGGTCATGCGCGGCGGTCCCGGTCTCGGCGGCATCCAACCGTCCCAGGCGGACTACTACCAGGCGACCCGCGGCGGCGGTAACGGCGATTATCATACGATCGTCTTCGCGCCCGAATCGATCCAGGAAACGGTCGACGTGATGAAGGAATCGTTTGACATCGCCGACTACTACCGCAACCCCGTGATGATCCTCGTCGACGGCCTGATCGGCCAGATGATGGAGGCCGTCGATTTCAACAAGCCGACGACGAAGCGCTTCCTCCCGCCGAAAGACTGGGCCGCCGGAGGCATGAACACCCATAACGGACGCAATACGGTCTGTTCGCTTTATCTCGATCCCTATGAACTCGAGAGACACAATCTGAAGCTTCAGAAAAAGTACCAGGCCGCGATCCAGAACGAAACCCGCTTCGAACTCGTGAACATGGACGATCCCGACTACGTGATCGTCGCCTACGGCACGATGGCGCGCGTCGTCCGCTCCGCCATCGAGATCCTCGCGAAGAAGAAACTGAACGTCGGGATGATCCGGCCGATTTCGGTCTGGCCCTTCCCGAAAGCCCCGTTCAAGAATATCAGCCGCAACTGCAAGGGCATCCTCGTCTGCGAGATGAGCCTCGGCCAGATGGTCGACGACGTCCGCATCGTCAACAACGGCGCCCTGCCGGTCAGTTTCTTCGGCCGCGCCGGCGGCATCGTCCCCGAACCCGAGGAAGTCGTCGAAGCGATCATGCACTTCGAATCCAGGAGGGTCGACTGATGGAAATCAAATATCAGAAGTCCAAAGGCCTCACCGACAAGCCGCTGTCCTACTGCCCCGGCTGCACGCACGGGATCATCCACAAGCTCGTCGCCGAATCGCTCGAAGAACTCGGCGTCCTCGACCATACGGTCGGCGTCGCCTCCGTCGGCTGTTCCGTCTTCAGTTATGAATTCTTCAACTGCGACATGATCCAGTGTCCGCACGGCCGCGCCGCGGCCGTCGCGACCGGCATCAAGCGCACGCATCCCGAGGACATCGTCTTCACCTACCAGGGTGACGGCGACCTCGCTTCGATCGGCATCGCCGAGACGATCCACGCCGCCAACCGCGGCGAGAACATCACGATCATCTTCGTCAACAACGCGGTCTACGGGATGACCGGCGGCCAGATGGCCCCGACCTCCCTGATCGGCCAGAAGACGACGACCTCGCCGATGGGACGCGACGCGCACATGCACGGCAACCCGATCCACATCTCCGAAATGTTCTCGCAGATCGAAGGCGTCAGTTATCTCGAGCGTTGCAGCGTCCACAATCCGCGCCAGGTCAGAAACGCCAAGAACGCAATCAAGAAGGCCTTCAGCTACCAGAAGGAAGGCCGCGGCTTCACGATGATCGAAATCCTCTCCACCTGTCCGGTCAACTGGGGAAAGACGCCTCAGGACGCCCTCAAGTGGGTCGAAGACGAGATGACCAAGGTCTTCCCGCTCAAGGTCTTCAAGGACGCGGGGGTGGAAAGCCATGAATGATTCCGTCAACATCAAGGTCGCCGGCTTCGGCGGACAAGGCGTCATGATGTTCGGGCAGATGCTCGCCTACGCCGCGACCGAAGAAGAACTCTTCGCGCTCTGGGTGCCGTCCTACGGCCCGGAAACGCGCGGCGGCACCGCCAACTGCTCGGTGATCGTCGCGAAGAAACCGATCAATTCGCCGGTCTTCCAGAAAGCCGACCGCCTCGTCGCCTTCAACCTCCCGTCGCTCGAAAAATTCCGCAACAACGTCGAAAAGGGCGGGATCGTCCTCTACAACGCTTCGTTGATCAAGGATCCCGGCGTCATTCCCGGCGCCACGGTCCTGGCGGTTCCGGCCAACGACATCGCCATCGAACTCGGCAACATCCAAGTCGCGAACATGGTCATGCTCGGCGCCTTTCTCGAAGTCACCGGGATGTTCCTGGACGCGACGATCGACCACATCCTCCAGAAACTCCTCGGCGAACGCAAGGCCCACCTGATGCCGATCAACCGGTCCGCGATCGCCGCCGGACGCGAACTGGCAAAGAACGGAGCATCGTCCCATGCTTAAGCGGTTCGCCGATCTGTTCGAACGCACCGCCGGACTTCCGCCGAAACGGCTCGCCGTCGCCTGCGCGCATGACGAATTCGTCATCGATGCGATCGCGATGGCCGCCGCGAAGGGACTGATCGTGCCGATCCTGATCGGCCGTCTCCCGGAAATCGCCGATCTCGCCTGCCGCTTCAAACTGACGAAACCGTTTGACATCATCGATTGTCCGGACGACGAACAAGCCGTCCGAAAAGCCGTCGACCTCGTCCGCACCGGCGAAGCCGACATCCTGATGAAGGGCCTCGTCGACACGAAAGTGCTGCTCAAGGCGGTCGTCAACAGCGAATGGGGAATCAAGGACGCGCCATTGCTTTCCCATGTCGGGATGGTTTCTGTCCCGCTCGTCCCGCGCGTGCTCTTCGCCACCGACGGCGCGATGAACATCGCTCCCGGCGTCGGCGAAAAGATCCTCATGATCGAAAACGCCGTGAAACTCGCCAAGGCGCTCGGATACGACCGTCCGAAGGTCGGCCTCGTCTGCGCCGTCGAGAAGGTCAATCCGAAGATTCTGTCGACCGTCGAGGCCGACGAAGTGAAAAAAGCCTTCTTTGACCGCGGCGACGTCGGATTCGACGTCGACGGGCCGTTCGCTCTCGACAATCTCGTCTCCGATGCCTCGGTGAAGCACAAAGGCCTCACCGGTCCGGTCGCCGGCGCCGCCGACATCCTCGTCTTCCCGAATCTCGACGGGGGCAACATCTTCTACAAGACCGCGGTCTTCCTGGCCGGCGCGGACGCCGCCGGACTGGTGATCGGCGCGAAGGTGCCGATCGTCCTCACAAGCCGCGCGGACGCTCCCGAAACGAAACTCAACTCGATCGCTCTTGCGGTGGTATACGGCCATGGACTATCTGATTCTCGTCATTAATCCCGGTTCGACCTCGACCAAGGTCGCCATCTTCATCAACGACAAGCTGATCCAGGAACACGTCCTGAAACACGACGTCGACGCCCTGAAACAGTTCCCGACGGTCACCTTCCAGAAAGACTTCCGCAAGCAGATCATCCTCGACTTTCTCGCGGAGCACCGTTATTCCCCCGAGAACATCGACGTTTTCGTCGGCCGCGGGGGCATGCTGAAACCGCTCAAGAACAGCGGCACCTACCTCGTCACGAAACAGATGGTGGACGATCTGGCCACCGCCCGTTACGGGTTTCACGCCTCGAACCTCGGCGCGATGATCGCCTACGAGCTCGCCGAACCGCTCAATCGTCCGGCCTACATCGTCAATCCGGTCGTGATCGACGAGATGGAAGACATCGCGCGCGTTTCCGGCATCGCCGGCGTCGAACGCGTATCGATCTTCCACGCCCTCAACCACAAGGCGATCGCCAAGCGCCACGCGAAGGTGATCGGCCGCGAGTATGAAGATCTGACGATGATCGTCGCCCATCTCGGCGGCGGTATTTCCGTCGGTCTCCACGACCACGGCCGCGTCGTCGACGTGAACAACGCGCTCGGCGGCACCGGACCGTTTTCGCCCGAACGCGCCGGCACGGTCCCGAGCTATCCGCTCGTCGATCTTTGCTTCTCCGGCCGATACACGGTCGGCGACGTCA
>Ga0154580_143_pt2 | contig 10337 bp, 11 predicted proteins | sample RifGroF2_FD_116009 | JGI IMG/M metagenome (GOLD analysis project Ga0154580, IMG submission 116009) | Tenericutes bacterium GWF2_57_13
GCACGTGAGGTGACGCCATGGAACGCACTCCCATCACCGTCTCCGCGCTGAACGGATACCTGAAGGCGAAATTCGACGCCGACCGCCAGCTCGGGGATATTCTGTTGAAAGCGGAAGTCTCCAACTTCAAACGCAACGCGAGCGGACATCTCTACTTTTCGCTCAAGGATGAAAACTCCCAGATCTCGGCCGTGATGTTCTCCGGTCCCGCGGCCTCGCTCAAGTTCCGTCCGAAAGACGGCGATCGGGTGCTCGTCGAAGGATCCGTCGCCGTCTACGTCCCCTATGGTCAGTATCAGGTCTATGTCCGCCGGATGACCGATGTCGGCAAAGGCGACCTATGGCTCGAATTCGAACGGCTCAAGCAGAAACTCGAGCTCGAAGGACTGTTCCGTCCGGAACGCAAACGCCCCCTGCCCGCGTTTCCGCGCGCCGTCGGCGTCGTGACCTCGCCGACCGGCGCGGCCGTCCGCGATGTCATCAACATCATCGGACGGCGCTGGCCGCTGTCCACGATCATCGTCTATCCGGCTGCCGTGCAGGGCGCTGAAGCGAAGGAATCGGTCATCCGCGCGATCGCCAAGGCGAACGCCGATGCCTTGGTCGACGTCCTCATCGTCGGCCGCGGCGGCGGATCGATCGAAGACCTCTGGGTGTTCAACGAAGAGACGGTCGCCTATGCGATCCGCGACTCGCGGTTGCCGGTGATTTCCGCCGTCGGTCATGAAACCGACTTCACCATTTCCGATTTCGTCGCCGACCTGCGCGCGCCGACGCCCTCCGGGGCCGCCGAGCTGGTGGTTCCCGACCGCCGCGCGCTTTTCGACCAAATCGGCGCCCTTGCCCGCAAACTCGACTATATGCTTGCCAAAACGCGATCGGCCGCACGCGACCGACTCGCCGCCGTGGAATCGTCCTATGTCTTCCGCACCCCCGAACGGCTGCTTGAAAAAGCGTCGGTCCGGCTCGCGACCCTCGACGACCGGCTCGACCGCGTCCGGCCGGACCGGCTGCTCGCCGAGCGGCGGACCGCCCTCGGTCACGCCGAAACGCGGATGCAGTCCCGCCTGCAGGCGATTCTCGCCGCCGCCGGGTACGCCTTCGGGCGCGCCGCCGAACGACTGGAACTCGTCAACCCGCTCGCAATCATGACGCGGGGATACGCCATCGTCCGGAAAGACGAACGGATCGTCCGCTCCGTCGCAGAACTCGCAAAAGACGACGAAATCGATGTCCGTCTCGCCGACGGAAACGCCGACTGCCGCGTCCTGGCACTCAGAAAAGGAGTTTGACATGGCACAGGAAAAGGAACTGAAGTTCGAAGAATCGCTCAAGAAACTCGAAACCCTCGTCCGCGAACTCGAACAGGGCGAACTGCCGCTGGAGACCGCGGTCGCCAAATACAACGAAGGAATCGTCCTCGCGAAACGCTGCCACGATCTTCTGAAGCAAGCCGAAGCGGTGGTCGTCAAGATCGCCGACGGGGATACGCTTCAGGATTTCCCGAAGCAGCAGGAGTAGCGTTTCCCATGATCGACGTCCGGGGCATCCAAGATCCCGCATTCCTGAAAACGGCGACGATCGGAGAACTGCGCGAACTGGCATCCGCCATTCGCGTTTTTCTGATTGAAAACATCGCCGAAACGGGTGGGCATCTTTCGTCGAACCTCGGGGTCGTCGAACTCACGATCGCCTTGCATAAGGTCTTTGATTCTCCATCCGACAAACTGATCTTCGACGTCGGTCACCAGGCCTACACGCACAAGATCCTGACCGGCCGCGCCCCGCTGTTTCCGACGCTCAGGGCATTCGGCGGATTGTCCGGATTCCTGAAGCGTTCCGAATCGATCCACGACGTCTGGGAAGCCGGTCATTCCTCGACCGCCCTCGCGGCCGCGGCGGGGTTTGAAACGATCCGCGTCGCCCAAGGCGGAAAAGGCCGCACGGTCGCCCTCGTCGGCGACGGATCGCTCAACAGCGGTCTTTCGTTCGAGGCGCTCAATTTCCTCGGACAGCGGAGCGATCTTGCGCCGATTATCGTCTTGAACGACAACGAGATGTCGATTTCCGAAAACGTCGGAACGTTTGCGAAACTGCTCACCTCGATGCGAACGTCGAAGTCCTACCGGACCGCCGTCAAGCGGAGCCGGCGGCTGCCGCGGTTTCTGCATGTCTGGAAAGACAAATTGGCGATGATGCTGCGGCAGCTCGCCTCGAACACGACGATCTTCGACGACTTCGGTTTCAAATACTTCGGACCGATCGACGGCCACGACATGAAAAAGCTCGTACGGAGCCTCGAGATGGCCAAAAACCTCAACCGTCCGTGCGTCCTCCACGTCGTCACCCAGAAGGGCAGAGGCTATCAGCCCGCCGAGGACGATCGCATCGGTTCCTGGCACGGTGTGAAGCCGTTTGATCCTTTCACCGGACTTCCGAAAACGAAAAAAGCGGAAAACATCCACTCCTGGAGTAGTATTGTGAGCGACTGGCTGATGCGCCGGGCCGATCAGGGGAAACCGTTCAAGGTCGTCGTTCCGGCGATGGTGGCCGGATCCGAGCTCGTCGCGTTTCAGGCGAAGTACCCCGACCGGCTCATCGACGTCGGCATCTGCGAGGCATTCGCCGCCTGCTTTTCGGCCGCACTCGCGCTCAACGGCATGCCGGTCTTCGCGCCGATCTATTCGTCGTTTCTGCAGCGGGCGTACGATCAGGTCAACCATGACGTCTGCCGGCAGAACCTGCACGTGGTCTTCGGAATCGATCGCGCCGGTCTCGTCGGCGAGGACGGCGACACCCATCACGGGGTCTTTGACGTCAGCTATCTCGGCCATCTGCCCAACCTGACGATCGTCCAGCCCGCCGATGCGGCACAAGCGACGCGACTGCTCGACTACGCCTTTGACGTCGCGACCGGTCCGGTCGCGGTCCGCTATTCGAACGCCTCCCAAGAACTGCTCGATGATCGCGGCGGCGAACCGGTCTTGACGCCGTCGTGGCGCCGGATCACAAGCGAAGGCAAGATCAATCTCGTCGCGTACGGCGACAATCTCCGCCGGATGGCCGCCCTCGTCGCCAAGCACGAACTGCCGGTGCGGCTTTATGACGCCCGCTTCCTCAAACCGCTCGATCTTTCCTGCGTCGCGGAAATCTGCCGTTCCGGACTCCCGACGCTCGTCCTCGAAGACGTCGTCGAAGCCGGCGGACTCGCCTCGATGATGACCTCGGCGGCGTTTGCGACCGGACTGCCCGTTTCCGATTTCCACGTCATCGCCCTTCCCGACCGCTATATCGAACACGGAAAGGTCGATGAACTCTATCGTCTCTATGGCCTCGACGATGCATCGATGCTGCTTCGGATCCAAACATTGATCCAGTCAAAGTGATGAACGCAACACCGAAAGGGGAATGAGGGTCCGTGCTCGAAACGTTGTCCGTCCGCAATTTCGCCATCATCGACCATATCGACCTTTCGTTTGACGCCGGCATGACCGTCCTGACGGGCGAAACCGGCGCCGGCAAGAGCCTCATCATCGACGCCATCTCGCTCATCGCCGGCGAACGCGCCAATTCCGAAATGATCCGTTCGGGCGCCGACAAGGCGGAGATCGTCGCCGTCTTTTCCGCCGGCGGCGACCGTTTGGCCGCGATCCTCGACAAATACCGAATCGAGTCTCCCGGCGGCAAGATCAACATCCGCCGCGAGATCACGGCGAAAGGCAACAATCCGATCCGCGTGAACGACACCGTCGTCACGCTCGCGCAACTCAAGGAAATCGCCGCTCGGATGATCGACGTCCATACCCAGTTCGACAGTCAGAGGCTAATCGATCCGGCGAACTATCTCGATCTGATCGACGGCTTCAAGCCCGACGTGACCGCCCGCTATCGTTTGGCGTACCTCGCCGCGCTTGCGACGTATCACGCCAGCCTCGGCGCTTTCCGCGATCTTGTGAAAGCCAAGGACGAACTCGCGGGACGGCTCGATCTCTACCGGCATCAACTCGACGAACTCGACCGCTTCGGACTCGATCCGGACGAACCGAAAAAACTTCTCGAGGAACGCGACCTGCTCGCCAACTTCGACAAGATCGACGCCTCGCTGCGCGAAGCCAAACGCCTCTTCGATGAAACGGCGTTATTGGAAAACCTGTACGACGCCGGATCCGAACTCGAACGGCTCGCTTCATTCGGCGAAGCTTTCGCCCGCCGCAAGGAGCGCGTCCGCGACGCCTATTACGAACTCGACGACATCAAGAACGAACTGGACAAAGCACTCCGCGAACTCGATTTCGACGCAACCCGCTTCACCGCGGTCGAAACCCGTCTGGCTGCGATTGAGGAACTTTGCCGCAAATACAAGAAGACAATCCCCGAACTCGTCGATCTGCGGTCCGAACGCGCCGCCGCGATCGACCGAAACGACAATTTCGACGAATATCTCGACAAGGCGCGAGCCGCCCGCGACGTCGCCTTTGTGGACGCGGCATCGCGCGCCGCCGAACTTACGACGGTCCGCCGCGAGATCGCCAAGCGCATCGAAACGGAACTGATGGTCGTCTTCGGCGAACTGTGCCTGCCTGGCACGCGCTTCTCGATCGTGTTTTCCGGTGACGCCCCGACCGATCCCGACCACGCCGACGTCTTCCTCGAAACCGGCGTCGACCGTGTCGATTTCCTGATTTCGACGAATCTGGGCGAGCCGCCGAAACCGCTCTCGAAAACCGCATCGGGCGGAGAGATGAGTCGCGTGATGCTGGCGTTCAAGACGATTTTCGTCAAGAGCCAGGACCTGTCGGCGATCGTCTTCGATGAAATCGACACCGGCATCTCGGGCATCGTCGCAAAGCAGATCGCCCGCAAGATCAAAAGCGTATCGGCCGCGTGCCAGGTGATCGCGATCAGCCACGTCCCGCAGGTGGTCGCCGCGGGCGACCGTCAGATCCACGTCACGAAACGCGAGACGAAGGGCCGCACCGTCGCCGACGCCGCGACGCTCTCGTTCGAGGAACGCGTCACAACGATCGCCGAGATGCTCTCGGGAATGAAGGGCTCCGCCGCCGGGATCGCCTCGGCACAGGAACTCTTGCTCAATATGTAGAAAAAACGTCCTCCGGAAAAAATTCCGAAGGACGTTTTATCTGGAAACTTTAGATTTCGCTGAAATAATTGACGATCTGGACGATGGCCGTGATCAGGATCGACGCGAAGAAACCAAAGGCGAGGATCAGGATGATGATCTTGCCGACTTTGCTTTTGGTGGGGTTGAAGGTTTTGATTTCCCGTTCGACGTTGGCGGGTTTCGGCTTGCTCTTGTTCTGGGACATGGTGTTCACCTCAATGACGATATATCGCTTTTTACATTATACAATACCTGAACCGAAAAAGAAAGCGTTAAATCAGCGGGAGTCGCAACTTTTTCCGATGTCGGGAACGCCGCATTCGTCGTAGTGACGGAGAAACGCGATCACCGCGGCGGTCACGTCGGTCGGCGTCGAGGCGCCGGAGGTCACGGCGACCGACGCAATCCCTTCGAGCCAGGCCGGCTCGATGTCGGCGGAAGATTCGATCCGCTCGGTATGGACACCGGCGACGTCGCGGCCGATGCGGACGAGATTGTTGGTATTGTTTGAATGCGGATCGCCGACGACGAGGAGCAGGTCGACTCCGACGGCGTCGCTTGCGACCGCCTCCTGGCGCCTGCGGGTGGCATCGCAGATCTCGGCGCCGGCTTCGGCGTCGGGACGTCGTGTTTGGATCGCTTCGACGATCGGGACGATGTCCTTGATCGAGAAGGTGGTCTGGTTGGCGATGAACAGGGGTGCGGCGGGGAAGGGAAGGGTCCGCGCCTGATCGAGGTTTTCGATGAGGAGGACGCCGGGGATGGCGAGGACGCCTTCCGTCTCGGGGTGGCCCTGCTTTCCGACGAAGAGGACGGCGTCGCCGCGGGCGATGCGTTCCTTGATTTCATCGTGCGTCCGTCGCACGTCGCGGCAGGTCGCATCGACGAGGTGGAGTTTTTTGGCGGCGATTTTCGCATAGACGTCGTCGCCGACGCCGTGGGCGGTCACGACGACCGTTCCGGATGAAACGCCGTCGAGCAGTTCGAGACGGGATTTCTCGGAGGAATCGAGGACGACGACCCCCTGTGCGGCGAAACGTTCGACGACGAAACGATTGTGGACGATCATTCCCAAAAGATGGATCGGACGCGGGACGGACATATCGGCGAGGCATTGGTTCACCGCGGAAATCGCGGAAACGACGCCGTGGCAGTAGCCGCGGGGCGTGATGGGCAGAACTCTCATGGCATACCTCCCGTATTCGTTTACTTTGGGACGGTTTTATTATATAATAAATTGTATGAATTTCATATGGAAAGTTTGGTGCAAGACATGTTTACGTACAAACCGTTCATCAACGCCGCGCTCGAAGAGCTCGGATTCAAAGAACTCACCCAGGTCCAGAAGGACGTCATCCCGAAGATCACGGCCGGCCGCGATCTCGTCGTCAAATCGGCCACCGGCACCGGCAAGACCCACAGCTATCTGATCCCGATCTTCCAGGCGCTCAACGCCGCTTCGCCGACGCTGCAGGTCCTCATTTCCGCGCCGACCCGCGAACTCGCGCGCCAAATCCACGACTTCGCCCGCCAGATCGCCGACAAATCGCCGCTGCCGATCGACATCCGGCTCTACACCGGCGGCACCGATCGTTCGGAAGAAGTCGCCCGTCTCGGACGCGCCCAGCCGCAGATCGTTGTCGGGACCCCCGGCAAACTGCGCGACCTCGTCAAAAAAGAACTCGCTCTGGATGTCCATCACGTCCGCACCTTCGTCGTCGACGAAGCCGACATGACGCTCGACGAAGGCTTCCTCGAAGACGTCGACATGGTTGCCGGCGCGATGAGCCCGAACCTGCAGACGCTCGTTTTTTCGGCGACCATTCCCGAGAAGATCCAGCCGTTTTTGCGCAAATACCTCAAAAATCCGGACTTCATCGACGTCAAGAGCATGGACATCGACTCGCTTGACATCAAGCACTGGTTCATCAAGACACGCGAAAAACCGCGTCAGGAAATCTTGCCGGAAGTCCTTGCGTGCATCAACCCGTTCCTCTGCCTGATTTTCTGCAATACCAAGGAATCGGCCGACGAAGTGTATCAGCGCCTGCTCGAAAAGAAACTGAACGTCGCCCTGATCCACGGCGGCCTCGAGGCGCGCAAACGCCGCACGATCGTCGCCGGGATCCGAAAACTCGACTACCAATACGTCGTCGCCACCGACATCGTCTCGCGCGGCATCGACATCGCCGGCATCTCCCACATCGTGAACTACGAACTGCCCTCCGATCCGGAGTTCTACATCCACCGTTCCGGCCGGACCGGCCGGATGAACAAGGATGGCATCGTCGTGTCGCTATATGAGTTCGCCGACGACGCCTATCTGAACAAACTCGAGACCAAAGGGATCGTTGCCGAATACAAGGAAATCAAGGACCGCCAGTTCGTCGACGCCAAAAACCGCCGCGAACGCACCCAGCGTTCCTACAAACCCGGACAGGTCGAAGGCGTCGTCCGCCGCAACATCCTCGTCCCGGCCAAGGTCAAGCCCGGCTATAAGCGCAGACTCCGCGAAGACATCGAACTCGCCAAAAAGGTGATCCGGAAGAAACGGGGACAGCGATGAGCCTCCTCCTCGGATCCCACGTCGGACTCGGGGGAAAAGACCAATACCTCGGAAGCGTCAAAGAAGCTCTTTCCTATGGCGCGAACGTCTTCATGGTCTATACCGGCGCTCCGCAGAACAGCTTCCGCAAACCGGTCCGCGAAATGCGGATTCCCGAAGCGATCGACCTGATGCGGCAAAACGGCATCGATCCGGCCTCCGTGATCGTGCATGCGCCTTACATCGTCAATCTCGCCAACCCCGACCCCGAGAAGCGCGCCTTCGCCGTCTCCTTCCTCACCGAAGAAGTCATGCGGACCTCCGCGATGGGCGCCAAAACGATCGTCCTCCATCCCGGCGCGCACATGAAGGACGGCCCCGAAGCCGGCATCGAACGGATCGCCGACGGGGTCAAGAAGATCCTCGCCGCAACCGCAAGCACCGACGTCGCGATCGCCCTGGAAGGCATGGCCGGCAAGGGAACCGAAGTCGGACGCTCCTTCGACGAACTCGGGTTGTTGCTGGCGCTGATCGGTCCGACGCCGCGCGTCGGCGTCTGTTTCGACACCTGCCACACGCACGATGCCGGTTATGACGTGATCGACGACTTTGAGGCGACGCTTGACGTCTACGATAAGATCGTCGGGGTCGACCGCATCCTCGTGCTCCACGTCAACGATTCGAAAAACGAACGTGGCGCCCACAAGGACCGTCACGCCAACATCGGCTTCGGCCAGATCGGCTTCGCGGCGCTTTCGCGCATCGTTCACCACCCGCGTTTCGAAACCATTCCGAAAATCCTCGAAACCCCGTACGTTCCCGACGAGACCAATCCCGCCCTCGGATTCCCGCCCTACAAGTTCGAAATCGCGATGCTCCGCGAAAACGCGTTCGACCCGGATGTGATGGCGAAGATTCGGACCCAGGAAGCGAAAGAAGAAGTCGGGGACTGATGGCGCTTCACGTCGTTTTGTATCAGCCGGAAATTCCCCAGAATACCGGCAACGTCATGCGGACCTGCGCCGCGACGGGAACGCGGCTGCATCTGATCGAACCGCTCGGCTTCAAACTCGATCCGAAGCACATCAAGCGATACGGCGTCAACTATCTCGAACACGTCGAATACGACGTTTGGAAAGACTGGGAGACGTTTCACGCCGCCCATCCCGGCGTGTACGCCTTTTTCACCCGATATGGGACGAAAAGCCCGGACGCCTTCGACTTCACCGTCCCCGCCGCCGATGTCTACCTCGTCTTCGGACGCGAGTCGACCGGACTGCCGAAAGACCTTCTGCGCGGATTCCGCGATTTCTGCCTGCGCCTGCCGATGAACGACCATGTCCGAAGCCTCAACCTGTCGAACGTCGTCTGCGTCGGGCTCTACGAAGCATTGCGCCAGCGGGGGTATCCCGGCTTGTCGCAGACCGAACCGGAAACGCTCAAAGGCGCCGACTGGCTCGACCGCGATTGACGCCGCTTCCGCGAAATTCCGTTCGCGAACGCCGCTTGTCTGTTATAATGGTTTCAACAGTCATGAAAGCGAGGTGGCCGCATGGCCCTTTCCGTCGGCAAACCCATCATCGTCCAAAGTTACAAGCATGATACGACGCTGCACCGCATCTGGTCTCAGGCGACCGTCCTGTTCGATGACGACGATGTCGTCATCGTCGCCAACGACCGCACCAAGGTCGTCGAGGCCAACGGCCGTTTCTGGTTCACCAAGGAACCATCGGTCACCTATTTCTACAAGAACCGCTGGTACAACGTCATCGGCATCATCAAAGCCGAAGGGATTTCGTATTACTGCAACCTGTCTTCCCCCGCGCTCGTCGACGAGGAAGCGATCAAGTACATCGACTACGACCTCGACGTGAAGGTGTCGATCGACGGGACGATCACCGTCCTCGATCAGAACGAATACAAGAAGCACGCGGCCGAAATGGGCTATCCCGCCGACCTGTGCGCGATCCTCGAAACCGAATTCCGCTCCCTGCAGGCCGAAGTCCGCCGCCGCGTTGAACCGTTTGCGACCGAAGGCATCGCCGCCTGGTACGCCAAATACCAATCCATCCATGAGGAGAACTGAAAGAACATGCTGAGAGACCCACGCCTCACGAAACTCGCCGAAACCCTCGTTTCCTACTCCGTCGCCATGCAACCGGGCGAAAACGTCATGATTTCCGCCACGATCAAGGCGAAGCCGCTGATCCTCGAACTGATGAAGACGATCCGCCGTCTCGGCGGAAACCCGATCGTCGAGTTGTCCGACGACGAGATTACCCGCGAAACGGCGCTCTCCACCACCGAAAAGGCGCTCGACCGCCAGTATCGCTGGATGGACTGGAAACTCGACGACGTCGATTGCTACATCGCGATCCGCGCCAGCGACTCGGACTATGTCCAGGCCGACGTCCCGCAGGCGATCAAGACCGCGATCGCCAAGAAGATGAACCCGATCACGGCCAAGCGGCTATCCAAGAAATGGGTCCTGCTCAACTATCCGACCGAAGGCGGCGCCCACAAGAACCGGATGTCGCTGGAAGCCTACTACGACTACATCATCGGCGTCTCGACCGTCGACTATTCGCGCATGAACGAAGCCTTCAAACCGCTCAAGACACTGATGGAAAAAACCGACCGGGTCCGCCTCGTCGCCAAGGGAACCGATCT
>Ga0154580_155_pt1 | contig 9617 bp, 8 predicted proteins | sample RifGroF2_FD_116009 | JGI IMG/M metagenome (GOLD analysis project Ga0154580, IMG submission 116009) | Tenericutes bacterium GWF2_57_13
TGGTAGAAATGGTCAAATATATCGGGTTCCGAGCACAACGAAAAGCGTGCGGGGTCTGCTTCTTTGCGGACTTGACGCAACGCGGACGATATTGTGTTCTAGCCGATGGATCTTACGGGTGTTCGAGACCCGTTGAAATCAGCGTTTCAGTGTTATGTCTTCCAAAGGGACCTTCCTCAGTGAGAGAAGTTCAAGGATGTCTCTTGGAAAGTATTGCTTGAAGACATCGATCGGTGTTTTCCATGACAAGGATTCCCTGGGGTAGGAGTTGATCATGGAAAACATAAAATCGATGTCTTTTTGCATTAATTCGGATAATCCGTGGCCTTTCGGAACGAAATAGCGGAAGAACTCGTGATTGCGTTCGCAGCCGCCCTTGTCGCCGCAACGGTACGGCCGCGTATAGAAGACATGGGAGAGGATCTCACCAGTATCCGGATCGACGGAAGCCGGGATCAGCTCGTCGAACTCGATACCGTTGTCGGCCAAGATCACGTCGAAGAGCGATGAATACAGATCACCCAATGTCTTTTGGAAGGTTCTGATGACGCGGGCGACCGACGAAGGACGCAAATCAGGAATCAGGACGGCGAATTGCAGATGGCTCTGGCGGTGATAGAAGGTCAGAAGCTTCTCATCCTCGGAAGCCAGTCCGTGGACCGTGTCCATTTCGATCACGGAGGCTTCCGGATGGGCCTTGACATAGTCGAGGAAGTGCTGGTAAGTATGGCCGTACTTAAGCAGCGGATCGGCGTTGCTTGGCCTTCGCAACGCGTAGGCTTTCTTCGCTTTGAACGTGACGGCGCGCAATAGATCGATCCTTCTGATGGTCATATGCCCTCGGTCGATCCACCGTCTCACCGTCGAAGGCGAGACGGGAAACGCCTCGGGAAACCGGGAGCGGAGCACCTCGATCGAACAATTCCGCTTGATGAAGGGGCTCAGCCAATTGTTGAAGGCGTCGATTTTCGCTTTGGACAAGGAAAGATGACTCCTGGTGTTTTTCAACCGCTCGAGGCGGTTCTGATAGACCAGGACCGGATTCCAGGTGTGCCGCTCCTTTCCGCACATGGAACGGGATTCGCAGAAGTCGCAGATGAACGGAAACCGGTGTAACTTGTCGCACAGGTACTTTTCGAATCGTTCGCACTCCATCGGACAGCGTTCAATCGTCTTCCGGCATTCAGCCATGAATTTGCATTCATGGTATCGATAACCAAGGGAGAACTTGACTTGTTTCTTGATCTCGACGTTCGTCATGATCATACGATAGAGCGTCGAGGGAGAAATGTGCATCTTTAGGGCAATCTGCGATGCGGTGAAGTTCAGGGAGATGTACTTGTAAATCGTGAGTATCTCGTCATAGCCGAGCATGGATATGGACACCTCGCTTTCTTCGGCTAGAACACAGTCCCATTATAGAAAACATTATCTTCGATGTAAACGCAACTTCCCATTCTGATTGTTGCGTTTACTCTGCAAAGGAACACCTTTTTTTCGCGGATGGATTCGGCTTGTGTTACGCAGGGTCAGCGTGTATAATTTTTAGCGAAGGGGTGAGGTCATGATCGCCAAAATTCAGGAAATCTTTCGTCGTCAGTACGGTTCTTCCGCCGCGACGAGCGTCTATTTCTCGCCGGGCCGGGTCAACCTCATCGGCGAACATATCGATTACAACGGCGGCTTCGTCTTCCCGGCGGCGCTCTCGATCGGCAATTATGGCGTATTCTCGCCGCGCTCCGACCGCAAGATCCGCCTCTATTCGGAAAACTTTCAGAGCGCCGGCATCCTTTCCGTCGATCTCGACGGGCTCGCATACCGCAAAGCCGATTCGTGGGCGAACTACGCGAAGGGCGTGATCCGCGAGATGATGTCGCGCGGAACCATCGAACACGGGTTCGACGCGGCCGTCTACGGCGACTTGCCGCAGGCGAGCGGTCTTTCCTCCTCGGCTTCGATCGAACTGCTGTTCGCGACATACTGTAACGACGCGTATGCGATCGGACTATCGCGTCCGGAACTCGCGGTGCTGTGCCGGAAGGTCGAAAACGAATACATCGGCGTCAACTGCGGGATCATGGACCAGTTCGTGATCGCCAACGGCAAGAAAGACCATGCGCTGTTGCTCGACTGCGCGACGCTCTTGTTTACGGCGGTCCCGCTCGACCTCGACGACCACAGCATCGTCATCTGCAACTCGAAGGTTAAGCGAGGCCTCGTCGATTCGAAATACAACGAACGGCGCGCCGAATGCGACGCCGCCCTGGCGCTGCTTTCGAAGCATGGATCCCTCCGGCATCTGTGCGATCTCGATCCGGCCGCGTTCGAAGCGTCCGCCGTTGACCTGCCCGACGTCCTGTACCGTCGCGCGAAGCACGCCGTGACCGAAAACGCGCGCACCAAGGGCGCCGCCGAACAACTGAAGAACCATGACCTTGCCGGGTTCGGAGGGGCGATGAACGCGTCCCACGATTCGCTCCGGGACGACTACGAAGTCTCCTGCCCCGAACTCGACCGCCTCGTCGACCTCGCCCGCGAACACGGCGCGATCGGCGCCCGCATGACCGGCGCCGGCTTCGGCGGATGCACCGTGAACATCGTTCCCAAAGCTCTCGTTCCGGCGTTTACGACCGCCGTCACGGAAGGATACTACCGGACTTACGGCCTGTTGGCCGAAGTCTATCTCGCCGCGCCGTCCGACGGCACGAGAAAGGTCGTCTGACCCATGAAGGGAAATTTCCTGCTCGTCCTCAAGAATCTGATCCTTGTCAGCATCCTCGCCATCATCCTCGGCATCGTCGTTTTGTTCGCCATCAGCTTCTTCCAGGTGAACGCGGTCCGTTTCTCGATTCTGCCGATCGTCGCCTTCGCCCGCGGCTGGGAAAAGCTCTGGGTATGGATCTACCTCGCCGCCGACGCCGGGTATCTGTTGATCCTCGGTTTGCTCTTCCTCGAACTCTCGCTCTTCCTCGCCCGCACGATCGTGATCCTTTCCGCGAAAGCGCTGGCCGCGGTGCGCGGCACCGATCCGGAACGTCTCATCAAAATCGTCAAGAAGATTTCCCTTGTCACGCCGATCAAGAAACTCGGCGTCAACACCCCGACCAAATCGATCATCGCCTACGTCGCGGTGATGCTTCTGGTGCTCGGCGGCGGATGGGTCGCGAAGCAGATCCTCGATGCGAACGAATCGCTCGTCTACCGCTCGATCATCGTCAAAAACCTCGAAAGCGACGAACTCGTCGTCGACGTCGAAGCCGACATCGAGGCGGACGAAACGTTTGCGATCGACATCGCCGCAGGCGTCGGCAACGTGCATATCTATTCAGTCTCCGATACGACCGAAGTCACCGCCTATTTCCTCTACGACACGACCACCGAACGCGAAAGCCTCGTTTGGAGCGTCGATGCCGATACCAACGTGATCTCGGTCCGGTTCTCGGAAACGGCGGATGCCTACGTCAAGTACGTCGATCCGCTGCCGGGATCGATCGAACTCTACCTCCCATCAACCCTGACGATCGGCGCGATCACCGTCGATCTCGCCCATTACGGCAATCTGACGATCGAATACCTGTCGTTTGCGACCCTGGTCGCCGACGTCGCGCAAGGCACGATCAGCCTCTCCGCCGCGGATCGCACGATCGGCGACGTCCTCCTTGCTTCCCGCGGCGGTGTGATCACCGTGAAGGTCGATGCCTGCGCATCGATCCAGCTCACCCTCTTCGATCACGCCGATGCGAACCTGACGGCCGGCGCGGTGACCGGATCGCTCTCGATCGTCGCCAACGGCGAGGACCACGAGGTCCTTGTCTACTCCAGCGTCGCCGCGATCGTTTCGATTTCCGGAAGCGACGCCCAAGTCGAGGTCCGCGAAGTCTACGCACCCGACATCCGCATCGAAGTCGTTTCTTCCCGCATCTTGTATGTGAACGGCGACAAGGCTTATGCGTACGGCAGCGTGACGGTCGTCCAGGATACAAGCGAAATCACCTTGCGAGGTGTTCCGGATGATACGAACGGGTAATCTATCTGACGTTTTGGCGCTCGATGCGATCGCCCGGCGGGTCGCCGACGAACTGCACGCCTCGGGCGTCGACCAGTGGTCTGCGACCTACCCTGGCGTGAAAGAATTCACCCAAGACGTCCGGCGCGGCGCGCTCTACGTCGATGAAGAAGACGGCGTCGTCGCCGGCTCGATGTCGCTCCTCCCGGAAAACGATCCCGCGTATGGTGCGGTCCCGTGGGTTGGACATCATGCGCTCGTGATGCACCGCGTGATGGTCGATCCAAGCTACCGCCGCCGGGGCATCGGCAACACCCTCTTCGCGTTCGCGATCGCGTTGAGCCGAAAGGCGGGCGCCGACAGCCTCAAGGTCGATACGCATCCCGACAACCTGAGGATGCGCAAACTGATTGAAAAATACGGCTTCATCCACCGCGGTCATCTCCCCCTCATCTACCGCGAGGGATATGAACTGCCGCTGGAGTGAATCCTGCGAAAAGGTTCGGGTACCCCCGAACTTTTCTTTCGGCCGAAGCGGGGGATGTGGTATAATGGAGACGAAGATTGGATGGGGATAAAATGTTCATCGATGAAGTACGGATCAAAGTCAAATCCGGCAAGGGCGGCGATGGGATCGTCGCGTGGCGCCGGGAAAAATATATCCAGTTCGGCGGTCCCGCCGGCGGCGACGGAGGCAAGGGCGGAAGCGTCGTCTTTCGCGCCGACGAGGGCCTTTCGACGCTCCTCGATCTGCGCTACCGCAAGGTCGTCCAGGCCGACGACGGCGAAAAAGGCAAGACCAAGAACATGCACGGCGCCAACGCCGAGGACATCTATGTGACCGTCCCGGTCGGCACGATCGTCTATGAAGAACACACCAACCGCGTCCTCTGCGATCTTACGAAGCACGAGGAGACGGCGATCGTCGCGCCCGGCGGCAGAGGCGGAAGAGGCAACTGGAATTTCGCCACGTCCCGCAATCAGGCTCCCGAAATCCAGGAAAACGGCCACCCCGGCATCACCGTCGACCTGCGCATCGAACTCAAGCTGCTCGCCGATGTCGGTTTGATCGGCTTTCCGTCCGTCGGAAAGTCGACGTTGATCAGCGTCGTTTCCGAGTCGAAGCCGAAAATCGCCGACTATCCGTTCACGACGCTCGTCCCGAACCTCGGCGTGGTGAACGTCGACGGGATCCGTAGTTTCGTGATGGCCGACATGCCTGGCATCATCGAAGGCGCCTCGAAAGGCGTCGGACTCGGGCTCCGGTTCCTCAAGCACATCGAACGCACCCGCGTGATCGTCCACATCATCGACATGTCGGCCGCCCACGGCCGCGACCCGTACGAAGATTACCTCGTCATCAACCGCGAACTCGCGGAATACAAGTTCAAGCTCTCGCAACGTCCGCAGATCCTCGTCGCCAACAAGATGGACATGCCGGAAGCCGCCGAAAATCTCCGCCGTTTCCGGGAGAAAATCGGGCCTGACGTCGAGATCGTATCGATCTCCGCCTTGACCACGAAAGGCGTGCACGACCTGCTTCTGAAAATCGTCGAACTGCTTGACAAGACGCCGTTCTTCGATGTCTATGACGATCTCGACATCGGTGCCGCGAACGCCGCGACGGGACCCGACTTTGAAATCACGCATCCCTCCGACAAACTTTGGGAAGTGGTCGGTCCGCTCGTCGGCAGGCTCATCCCGATGACCAACTTCACGATCGAAGACTCCGTCAAACTGCTCGCCAAGCGGCTGCGCCGCGCCGGCGTCGACGACGCCCTGCGCAAAGCCGGCATCAAGCCCGGCGATACCGTCCGGATCGTCGACTATGAATTCGAGTTCATCGACTGAGTGTCCCTGCTGCCTCGCGGCGACGGAACCGTTCGTCCTCGACAGACTGACCTTTCATCGCTGTCCCGCCTGCGGTTTCATCATGAAGGACCCCTCGCATCATCCTTCGCCGGAAGCGGAACAGGCGCGCTACGACCAGCATCAATTCGCCCCCGACGATGGCTATGACCGGATGATGGAGGCGTTTCTTCAAGATTCCGTCCTCCCGTTTTTGTCCCATGGAAGCGCGCTCGACTTCGGTTGCGGCCGCACCGGGAATCTGATCGGCCGGCTCCGCGACCAAGGCTTCGCGGCTGCGGGCTACGATCCCTTCTACGCCCCCGATCCCGCGGCTCTGTCCGCACGCTATGATCTTGTGACCGCCACCGAGGTCGTCGAGCATTTCCGCGACCCCAAAACGTCATGGCGACGCCTATTCGCGCTTGTCGCACCGGGAGGGACGCTTTCTGTCACGACCCGGTTCATTCCCGCCGACTTCGCCGGCTGGTGGTACCGGCGGGATCTGACCCATCTCTGTTTTTACACCGAACGGGCGCTACAGTCCGTTGCCGGCCGCCACGGATTCAAGGTCATCCACACCGACGGTTGTAACGCGATCACGTTTCATCGGGATTGACTCCATCGGGTCGATCCTTTTTGATTGTTTTTTCATGCATTTCGCGTAAACGCTTACTTGACAGAAGCAAGTCGGCGCTTTATAATTAAGTTATCGGTAAAGTTACAAGCACCGGAGAGGATCATTTATGAAAAAACTCGCCATCTTCCTGTCCCTCGTATTCCTGTCCTTCGGCATCGTTTCTTGCGGCGTCACGACCACCGCCGCGACGACGACGATCGCGACGACCGTCACCCAGACGACGACCACCGCACCGGTCACCACCACGACGACGACCACCGCGGCCATCGTCCTCGCCGCTCCGGCGAACCTCGACGTTGTCCTTAATCTCGTGACGTTCGACGCGGTCGACCATGCGACCCGCTACAAAATCCGCCTCTCGCAAGGCGAATCCGTGATCGGCGAATGGTTCGTGACGGCCGGCTTCGATCTGTCTTTGATCGCCGACTACGGCACATACGACATCCAGATCAAGGCGATCGGCGGCGGCGCCTACGCCGATTCGCCACTCTCCGACAAGGTCGCGATCGAACTCGTCGACCCCGACGCGACGAATACCCTGGAGGCGGAAAGCTTGAACGACTTCACCCTGATCCGCTGGATCGGCAGAACCTGGTATGAAACGCTGTCCGGCCGCCGCTATTTCTGGAACACCGCGAGCGGCTTCGACGTCAGTTTCGAAGGCACCGAACTGAAAGCGACCTTCTATGCGACCAACACCGGCGTCACCGGCAAGCATCCGTTCCTCGTCATCCTGCTCGACGGCGAAGAAGACCCGACCAAGGGCATCACGATCGAACTGACGCAGGGTCAGGCCGAGTACACGCTCGTTTCCGAACTCGAAGACGGACCCCATACCGTCAAGGTCCTCAAGCGCAGCGAAGCGCAGGATTCCGACACCGCCGTCCTTCAGATCGTGACGGACGGACAATTCCTCGCCCCGACGCTCGCCAAGACGTTCAAAATCCAGTACATCGGCGCCTCGACCTCGGTCGGTTACGGCGACCTCGGACCGGCAAACGACCCCAAGACCACCGACAATTCCAACGGTTTGCTCTGCTATACCTACCTGACGTCGTATCTCCTTGACGCCGAAACAAGCATTTTCGCATCCTCCGGCTGGGGCATCACCCGCGGCTGGAATACCGGCGGACAACCGTCCGCGACCCAAACCATCCCCGCGGCATATGAATATTATGCGACCAACGCCCAGAACTACGTCGTCACGACTCCCGGGCAATGGGACCATTCCGATTACCAGCCGGACGTCATCGTCCTCGCCCTCGGCGGCAACGACTTCAGTTCGTCCAACTACGCGTCGCTCTCCGCGGCCGCGCAGCTGGAATTCCGGAACGCCGTCACCGATGCCTACGTCGCGTTCATCACGGCCCTCCGCGCCTATCATCCCGACGCCTACATCATCCTTGTCTACGGCCTCATGAGCGAAGCGTTGCATGTCCAGAACGTCTCGATCGACGCCGCCACGAGAGCCGCCGCCCAGTTCGACCGGATCTCCTCGATCAAAGTCGCCGGCGCCGGTTCGAGCGGAACCCTCGGATCCAACTACCATCCGAACGTCGCGACGTACATCACGGCCGCCGGACAGCTCGCCGACCACATCACGGCCATCACCGGCCGCGAACAGGTCAACGGCGACATCGTCTTTTGACCATTGACAGCCAAGGAGAACCGATGAACCTCAATCTGAACGGCATTTGGAATCTCACCGGCGGTCCCGCGACGCAACCCGTCCGCGGCACCGTTCCGGGCTCCGTCTACGGCGATTTGCTGACCGCGGGCTTGATGAAGGACCCCTTTGATCAGGACCACGAATACGAAGTCCGCAACCTCATGAAGGAAGACTACCGTTATTCCCGCACGTTCGACGTCGATCCAACGATGCTTCATCAACACGGCTTCCTCGTCTGCGATGGGATCGACACGATCGGCGAAATCCGCGTGAACGACATCCTCGTCGGAACGACCGACAACATGCACCGCCGCTGGCGCTTTCCGCTTTCCGGCGTCCTCGTCGCCGGCCGGAACACGATCGACGTACTGCTCAAATCATGCCTCAACTACATCCAGGAAAAAGACGCCGCGTGCAAGCACGGCCTCTTCCAGGTCGGCGACGCCGTCAAGGGCTACGTCCACCTCCGCAAAGGCAGTTCGATGTTCGGCTGGGACTGGGGTCCGCAGTTGCCGGACGCCGGCATCTGGCGCGACATCCGGATCGAATGGTTCCGCTCCGTCCGGATCGCCGACGTCGTCCTCACGCAGAAGCATGAAAGCGACGGAAGCGTCCGCCTCGGCATCGGCATCCTCGCCGAACGGTTCGCCGGCAATCCGAAGGCGATGCTCGAAGTCGTCGTCAAAGATCCCCGCGACACCGTCGTCGACGTGATCCAGACGTCCCTCAAAGACGGTAAAGTCGAAGTCGGGACGCTCCTTCGCAACGCCGAAAAGTGGTATCCCGCCGGATATGGCGCGCAACCGCTCTACGAAATCATCGTTTTCCTCCGCGACCGCGACCAGCTCGAGGATTCGCGCACCCTGAAGATCGGACTCCGGAGCATCACGGTCCTTCGTGAAAACGACGCCTACGGCCAGTCGTTCACCTTCGTCTGCAATGGCATCGCGATTTTCGGCAAAGGTGCCGATTACATCCCCGAGGACAACCTCCTCGGCCGCACGACCAAGGCGAAGACGTTTTCGCTGTTGTCCGCCGCAAAAGCGGCGAACCACAACATGGTCCGCGTCTGGGGCGGCGGGATCTATCCGTCCGACGCCTTCTATGACATCTGCGACGAACTTGGGCTGCTCGTCTGGCAGGATCTGATGTTCGCCTGCGCCGTCTACGACATGGACGACGAAGCGTGGGTTCGGACGATGACCGAAGAAATCGTCGACAATCTGAAGCGGATCCGCCATCACGCGGCGATCGCCCTGATCTGCGGCAACAACGAAAACGAAGTGGCCGTCGCCGCCTGGGGCGTCCCCGATCCGGAATACGCGAAAGAATCCTATGTGAAGCAGTATCTCGATCTGATCGCGCCGCTCGTCGCCGAACATTTCCCCGGCATCGTCTACTGGCCGTCCTCGCCGTCGAGCGGCGGGAACACCTTCGAGGATCCGAACGCCGAC
>Ga0154580_151_pt1 | contig 9574 bp, 8 predicted proteins | sample RifGroF2_FD_116009 | JGI IMG/M metagenome (GOLD analysis project Ga0154580, IMG submission 116009) | Tenericutes bacterium GWF2_57_13
TTTCTTCTCTCTTTTTTCCATTGCAAATTATATCATCAACCGGGTGAAAACACAAATGATATCCACCGAAATCGGAGGGGTTTCGCGCGGCTTTCAGGCCTTCATTTTGATGAAAAGGTTTTCCGCGAGACGGAGCGCGCGAAGCCGTATGCCATAGCCGGCGATCGCCGCCAGGGCGGCGGTCGCGAGAAGCGCGTACTGCCAGTCCATCACGCGGGTCAGGCCGAACATGGCGAATCCCCCGACGAGTGCGATGCCAAAGCCGCCGAAGACGCCGAGAAGCGCCCCGATGCTCTGCTTCACCACTTCGACCTCATGGTGGAAATCGAATTTCGGGAAACGCAGATTGACGATCGATCCGAGCGCGGACGTCAGGAAGGAGAAGGCGACGACGCCGACGATCATCGCGAGCGCATCGGGAATCGGGAACGCAAAGGCAATCGACAACAGCGTCAGGGCGAAGACGGCCGGGACCGAACCGAGCAGGACGTTGAAGACGAGCTTCGCATCCATCACGGTCGCTGGGCTGACGGGCAGGCTCTTGACGATCCAGAACCGCTTGCCTTCGATCGACAGCGAGATCGCCGACGTATAGACCATCGACACCGCGAAGGCGATGAAACCGAGGATCAGGAAGTGCACCGGAACCACCACGCCTTCGGTCATTTCAAAGAGGAAGGCAAGCACGCGGTCCGCGAAAAAGAGCGAAGCGACCGATAAAACGATCATGATCACCGGACCGAAGCCGACGTTGAAGATGTACATTTGAACCCCGACGAAGGTGCGCCACTCTTTCCCGAGCATGGCCCGGAACGCGGAGGAAGAACGGTAATCCAATGTTCTCTTCTTTCGCGTGGCGATGGCGTTTCTCGCCTTGGCGTTCGTCTTCAAGATCAATTTCGAAAGGATGAGGATGAAGGCGGCGAAGGGAACCCCGCCGGAGACGATCACCAGCGCCGCCGCCACCAGGCTGCCCTCATGGATTGCCGCGGCGAACCAGCCCATCGGCCAGAACCGCGCGCCGAACGCGGCGATCACCGCGCTTTGGGCGAGGAACGGATTGGATTCACCGGTCCCGGCGAAGGAAAACGAGGAAAACATGATGCCGAGGAAGAACGCGAACATCAGGATCGTGTTGAACATCTTGCTCTTCGGCAACCGGTCGGTGACAAGCCGGATCAGAAACGACACAAGCGCCGCGGCGACCGCCGGGAGCAGCGGAGCGAACAAAAACACCAAGACGAAAAGCAGGATGCCGGCGATTCCGGGGGTCGCGAAGGAAAAATACCCGAAAGCGATCGGTGCGATCGCAAACAGCGAGGTCGCGTACACATTCGTCATCAAAACGAGCGCCTTGGCGGCGACGAGCGTGCGCGGCTTGATCGGCAGCGGTCCGAGGATGTCGAAGTCGGCGAACCGGAACAGCATCGCGTCGGCCCGGAAGAAGACGATCAGGACGGTTCCGCCCGCCGCATAGAGGTAGACGTACAGGAGCAGGCTTTCGATCATCCCGGGGATCGTCGAAAGCGTGCGGGCGAGATCATAGAACAAAAAGCCGAAGCCGCCCATGTACAGAACGACGATATAGAGGATCGCGACGGCGATCAGGATCTGCTTTCCCTTCGAATCGGAATAACTCGTCCCGAGGATCCGGCGCGGGCTGAAATTGACGCGTAACAGGGTGCGCGTCAGCGTCCCGAACGCGGTCATTTTTCGATCAGCTCCAAAAAGACGCTTTCAAGCGACTGGTCCTTGGTGATCTCCGCCGTCGTCCCGGAGGCGACGATCTTTCCCTGCTTGATGATGGCGACCTTCGTGCACAACTTCTCGGCGACTTCGAGGATGTGCGTCGAAAAGAAGACGAGCGCGCCTTTGGCGCAGAGGTCGCGGAAGATTTCCTTGAGCTGATAGGCGGCCTTGGGGTCGAGACCGACGAACGGTTCGTCGAGGATGAAGACCTTCGGGTCGTGGATCAGCGCCGAAATGATGACGAGTTTTTGTTTCATGCCGTGCGAGTAGGTCGCGATCGAATCGTTCAAAACGCCCAACAGATCGAACATCCCGGCATGGCGTTCGATCTTCGGTTTCCGTTCGGCGACCGGGATCCCGAAGATGTCGGCGACGAAGTTCAGAAACTGCAGGCCGGTGAGCGTTTCGTAGACATCGGGATTGTCGGGGATGTAGGCGATCACGCGCTTCGCCTCGAGCGGCTCCGTCTTGATCGACTTGCCGTCGATCTCGATCGTTCCCGCCTCGAAATCGAGGATCCCGGCGATCGACTTCAGAAGCGTCGTCTTGCCGGCGCCGTTGTGGCCGATGAACCCGTAGATCTCGCCGGCTTCGACGGTGAGCGAAACGTCGTCGCAGGCCTTTTTCTTGCCATCGTAACTTTTTGAAAAATGACTGATTTTCAGCATGTCGATTCTCCTTTTCATCATGGAACCAATAATATTGTAACATTTCCCCGTTTATTTGTGCGACAACTTTTTTCGGTTCGCGCGACGCCCTTTCCTTTTTATGATCCGGCTGATAAAAACAGTTGCATTTTCGAAGAACGTTCGATATAATAGAAAAGGCAAACGCTCCTATAGTTTAATGGCAAAACGCAGCCATGGTAAGGCTGAGATTCTAGTTCGATTCTAGGTAGGAGCACCAGTCGTCGATCGCGGACCCGTTCATTTCGGGTCCGTTTTTATTTTTTTTCGATGAAAAAGGCCGCCAATGCGGCCTTGGGTCATTTCAGGGTGGATCCGGAAGGGACGATGTTGTCGGGCTGTTTCGTCAGGTCGGCGGAGGCGAAGATGCGGCAGTTGCGGCCGATCACCATGTTCTTCGGGACACAAAGACGCTTGCCGAGGACGGTGATCCCGGAAGCGAGCAGACCCGGGTTTTCCTGATTGGGGGTCAGATCGGTTCCGAACCCGACCAACGCGTTTTCGCCGATGACGGTCTTCTTGTCGATGATGCAATTTTCGACGATCGCACCGGGACGGACTTCGACGTTGTTGAGGAGGACCGAGTTGATGACTTTGGCGAGCGGGTGGATGATGACGCCGGGTGAGAGGACGCTACGCTCGACGGTCCCGGCGACGATCGCGCCGTTGGAAAGCAGCGCCTGCCGGATGACGGCTTTCGAGCCGACCTTGACGGCCGGCAGTTCTTCCGATTTCGTATAGATCTTCCAGGTCGGGTCGTACATGTCGAGCGGAATCTTGTCGACGGTCTCGATCAGCTCGAGATTCGCCTGCAGATACGAGTCGTAGGTTCCGACGTCCTTCCAGTAATCGTAGTACTTGAAGGCGAAGACGCGATCCTTTCCGATCATCGCGGGGATGATGTGGGCGCCGAAATCGAGGTCGGGGATCTTGCTGTCCTTGATCTTCTTGAGAAGCACGTCGGTGTTGAAGACATAAATGCCCATCGAGGCGAGATTCGACTTCGGCTGCTTCGGTTTTTCGACGAAGGCGACGATCTCGTTGTTTTCGTCGGCTTCGAGGATGCCGAAGCGCGAGGCCTCGCTCAAATCGACGACTTTCGCGGCGACCGTGAGGTCGGCGCCGGATTCGATGTGCTGCTTGATCATCTTGCGGTAGTCCATCTTGTAGATGTGGTCTCCGGAGAGGATGAGAACGTATTTCGAATCGGACTTCTCGACGAACGCGAGATTCTTGCGGACCGCGTCGGCGGTGCCTGCGTACCAGTCGCTGTGCGGCTGCAAAAGCGTCACCTTCGAATCGCGGCGGTCGAGATCCCACGGCTTGCCCGAACCGATGTGGTCATTGAGCGAAAGCGGCAGGTACTGGGTGAGGATCGCGATGTTGAAGATGCCCGAGTTCGAGCAGTTCGAGAGCGTAAAGTCGATGATGCGGAACTTGCCCGCAAACGGGACCGACGGTTTGACGCGGTCTTCTGAGAGGATGTCGAGCCGCGACCCGCGGCCGCCGGCGAGAATCAATGCCAATGTTTCCATCATTTCACTCCTTTGTCCTTCATGACGTTCGTGTAAAGCCGTTTGTATTCTTTCGCCGATGCTTCCCAGCTGAAGTCTGAAAGCATCGCCCGCCGCACCATATTGTCCCACGCGCCGCGCTGATTCCGGTAGACGGCAAACGCATAGCGGAGGACGTGCATCATGTCATGGGCGTTGTAGTGGGTGAAGGAAAATCCGGTCCCGGTGCCTTCGAACTCATTGTACGGTTGTACCGAATCGGCGAGGCCGCCGGTCTCGCGGACGAGCGGCAGCGTGCCGTAGCGCATCGCGATCAGCTGGCCGAGACCGCACGGCTCGAATTTGGAGGGCATCAGGAAGACATCGGAAGCCGCATAGATGCGGCGGGCGAGGGCGTCGTCGTACCCGATGACGATCTTCACCCGGTCCGGTCGGGCAGCCGCGACGCGGCGGAAGTATTCGGTGTACTTCATTTCCCCGTCGCCGAGCACGACGAGGCGGAAGTCATCCGTGTCCAGCATTTCCTCGAGCACCCGTTCGACCAGATCGAAGCCTTTCTGGGCGACGAGCCGGGAGACGATCCCGACGAGGGGGGCGTCGATCGGATAATCGACCGCGAGACGGTCAAAGAGATCGATCTTGCAGGCGGCCTTTCCGGGTGTGAAATCGTCTTCGCCGTAGACTCGGGGAAGCGCCTTGTCGGTCCGCGGGTCGAAGTCCTTGAACGCGATTCCGTTCATGATCCCCTTCACGGTCGTCTGGCGCCACGCGAGCAACCGCTGCATCCCGTACCCGTAGAAGTCCGTCATGATCTCCTTCGCATAGGTTTTGGAAACGGTCGTGACATAGTCGGCCGTGACGATGCCGCACTTCAAAAAGTTCAGGTATCCTTCGAACTCGAAGCGGTTGTCGAAAGGTAGATCGAACAGGGAATGGTCCGGAAGTGGGAAGATGCCCTGATAGGCGAGGTTGTGGATCGTCAAAATCGTCCGGACCGCCGGATAGACGGACGCATAGGCGGTCTTGAGAAGCAGCGGGATCATCGCCGCATGCCAGTCGTGAACGTGGATCACGTCGGGGACGAAATCGATGTGGGCGATCGCCGCAAGCGCCGCGATCTGGAAAAAGGCAAAGCGTTCCGCTTCGTCGCCGTAGTCGTAGACCCGCTCGCGTCCGAACAGGAATTCGTTGTCGATGAAATAGTAGCGGACCGCTTTGAGCCGCAGGGTCTTGAGGCCGACATAGACTTCGCGCTTCACGCCGCCATCGATCGCAAAGGTCGCGACCGTTTCCATCCGTTTCCGAAATTTCTTGGGGATCGACCGATAGTTCGGCAGGATCACGCGGACTTCGCAGCGGCGCAGTTTCTTGAGCGCCTGGGGCAGCGAACCGACGACATCGGCGAGCCCGCCGATCTTGACGAACGGCGTACATTCGGCGGCGACGAACAAGACATTCATACGATCACTCCCGTCTCTGATTCTTGAACCCATTATAACACGCGCCACTCTTCGATGGAAGAGCGGCGCGCGATGTTTTTCGTTGTGTTTCAGTGCGCGAAGACGCTCTTTCCGATGAATTCCCGGAGGAGCGAATTGCACGGCACGACATAGTCGTCGATGCCCTTGAAATACTTGAGGAACTTGATCAGCCGATTGGCGGCGATGTAGTGCTCGGAATCGTTCGGGATCTTCAGGAGCGCGGCCATCGCATAGCGTTTCAGGACGGCCATCTCGTACGTCAGTTCGGAGTTGTAGATGTAGTTCGAACTCTCGATGAACGGATAGATCCACTTGTATTCGCCGCGGCGTACCGACGGCCACATCGACAATGTCTTCTCCGGCGAGGTGTTGCGGAACTGGAGGTCGCGGACGATCCGGCGCAAGAGCCGGAGGTCGGTGAGGTTGATCGGGTTGTTGTTGTCGATGTTGATCTGCGCGAACGGCGAGATGTAAATCTTGAACTTCTGATCCGAAGGGATGAACTGGGTCAAGAGGTCGTTCAGCGCATGGATTCCCTCGATGATGATCGGCTCGTGCGGTTTGACGACGATCGGCGGGGTCATCACGCGCCGGTGGTTCATGAAGTCGAACACCGGAAGCGACGTCGGCTTGCCGGCGACGAGGTCGGCGACGTTCTGGTTGAAGAGCGTCAGGTCGAGGGCGTTCACGTGCTCGAGGTCCGGTTGCCCGAACTCGTCGATCGGCGCCTGGTCCGGGGTGAGATAGTAATTATCGATGGAAATCGGGAACGGCTTGATGCCGCGCGTGAGCAGTTCGATCTCCAGGCGGCGGGCGAACGTCGTCTTCCCCGAGGAGGACGGGCCGGCGATCGCGATCAGTTTGATGTTGTCGATGTCCTTGGCGATCAGCATCCCGAGTTCGCAGAGCTGGTTGTTGTGCTTCGTCTCGCACATGTTGACGTATTCGACGGTGCGTCCGGCCTCGATCTTCTTGTTCATCTTGTAGATCATGTCGGCGTCGCACTGGATCGCCCATTGCTCGGCCTTGTTGAGGACGCGCAGAAACTGCGGCGAATCGGCGAATTCGGGGATCTGTCCGTTTGCCTCGATGCGCGGCACGCGGGCGAGGAAGCCCGGGCTGTAGTAGAACAGTTCGAATTCTTTCAGATACCCGGTCGATGGGACCATGTAGCCGTACATGTAGTTGAGGTATCCGTCGCATTCGTAGATGTTGACGGCTTCCTTGCGGTACTTCAGCGTTTCGACTTTGTCGACGTAGCCGAGTGCCTGGTAGTGCTTCTTGACGGCGGCGATCGACCGCTGGCTGCGGACGATCGGCAGATTCCGCTGGATCAGGTTCTTCATCTCGGCGACGACCTTGGCGACCATCTCGGGTGAAAGCGTGCCGTTCGTCGGCCGCCCGTAGACGCCCATCGCGATCGAATTGGAAAACTTGATCTGCAGTTCGGGATAGACGCGGTAGAATGCCATGCAGACGAGATAACGGATGCTCGTGGCGTAAATGCGCGTCGAATCCACATTGTCGTAACCGAGGAACTCGACGGCGGCGTCACGGTCGACGACGTAGGCGAGTTCGCGCAGGCGGTTGTCGACTTTGGCCGCGTACACGCGTTTGGTTTGTTGGTCGGTGAGCGTTTCGAGCCGCACCGGAGCGTCGAACGCGGATGCGACGCCTGCGATCGTGATCGTGAACATGATGTATACCTCCAGCATCTTCGGAAGATGTAATTCATATTTTACCGCATTTCTTCCAGAATGCAAGCGCTGACATTCAAGAATCTGTCTTGACGATGCAAGTCGGAAGCGACAAGCCGGCGGAAATGATGTATAATTTCTATAGAAAGCCGGACGATCGGAGGGATAGCGTGTTTCTGACCCGATTCTTTTCAAGCGAAGGGATGGACCTCTTTCCCGATATGTATCTGTTCAAAGGACCGCATTTCCTCTATATCCTTTTCTGCGCGCTCGCTTTCATCGTCCTCATGAAGGTGCTGCCCGGCCGCGGACCGAAGGTGCGGCGCATCGTCGTGCTCGTATCGACGATCCTGATGCTCGTCCTCAAGTATGGCGGCGAGGTCATCTTCGTCTCCGAGTATTATGCCTCCGCCGAACCGGTTTCGGCGAACACCCATTCGTTCTTCGACTGGCGCACCCTGATCTCGTTTCAGATCTGCGGCATCAACAACATCCTGTTGCCGCTCGTCGTCTGGTTCGACTGGAAAAAGGCGAAGGACTTCGTCTACGGATCCTCGATCCTCGGCGGCCTCGCCGTCATCCTCTATCCGGTCGGCGTCCTCTTCGGCGATCCGATCGTCCTCACCTTCCCGTTGATCCGGACGCTTCTTGTCCACTTCCTGCTCTTCTTCCTGCCCTGCTACCTGATCCGCGAAAAAACCTTCAAGTTCGAGATCCGGCACTGGCCGCGGGTTCTTGTCGGCACCCTGCTCGCGATGGCTTGGGCGATGTACGGCAACCTCTTCGTCGATCCCGACGCCAACAACATGTACATGATGCAGAATCCGTTCTACGGCGGACCGATCCCGCTGTTGAACGCCATCCCGGACGGATGGCACCTCATCTTCATCCTCGCGATGATCGCGCTCGGTTTCCTGGTGATCTATGCCCTTTCCGGCGCGTTTCGCCGGCGACGACGTCTCGATATACCCGCATAACAAAAAGAAAATCTCCTCGAAAATTCGGGGAGATTTTGCATTTATGGGTTCAGTCGAGCGCGGCGTAGAGGATGGCGAGTTCGGACACCGGCAAGCGCGCGAGGGTTTCGAGGTCATCCGTCGTCTGATACGCCGGCGTTCCGTTGAAGACGGCGATCGCCAGCCGGAGTTTGGCGACGGATACGTCGAGCGATGCCGCAAGCAGCGTCAGGTCGCGATCGGAGAGCGATAGTTCAAGGATGGGTGTCGTGATGTCGTTTCCGGGTTGACTCGACGTCGTTTCGCCGGCGGTCGTCGTCATCATCGCGGCGGTCGTCGTCACGACGTAGTCGAATGCGCCTGCCGCAGCCTCCGAATAGGCGTCGTCCCAAATCGCTGAGCGGTCGTCGTCTGAGGCATCGACGGATTCCTGGAACGCCTGCGAGGCGCGCAGGATGACCGTCGCCTCGGAATCGCGATAGTCGTTCATGTAGAGCAGGGTGACCGCGGACAACGCCGCGGCGAACGCGGTTTCGTAGGTTTCAGCCTGCGCGGCACTGATACCGGAAAGCCCGAGGAGGAGGACGTCGCCGGGATCGACATACCCGCTTGCGACGAGTTCGTCGTAGAGGGACGAAAGGACGGTTTCGGGGGTACGGTTGAACCAAGTCACCTGATCGACGATGTCATCGGCGTCGTCATTCAGCGCTTTCAGGCGGATGACGCGGTCGAAATGGTTGACGGAGAGCTGAATCGAAGGATTGGCGTCGACGGTGAGAACGACCGCCGGATGAAGTCCGTAGAACCCGAAGACGAATGCCGCGAAGGCGACCGCCGAGGCGGCGAAGGAGGCGGCGAGGCGGGAAAACGACGTCCTGGCAGGGAGGCTCGGACGGCGTTCCGTCGGACCGGCGACGCGTTGGACGAATGCTTCGTCGCGGGTCACCGGAAGCGCGGCCGAGGCGCGGAGGAATCGATTGAATTGGCGAAACTTCATGGACCTCAGTCCTCCTTGATGGCGGCGCGGATCTTTTTGACGGCGCGGCTGTAGAGCCAGGTGATCGTACCGATCGGCTTGTCGAGCGCAAGCGCGATTTCGCGATGCGGCAGGTCGGAAACGTTGTGGAGCAGGAATACCGATTTCTCGACTTCGTCGAGCACGGAGAGCGCCTTCTTGATGATCGCCTCATTCCCGGCTTTGATCTCCAGTTGGCTTTCATAGGAGAACGGCGCGATGAGGTCGAGGTCGGTGTCGGTGTAGACGATCCGGGTGCGGCGCTTGTATTCGTTGTAGGCCAGGTTCTTCGCGATCGTGACGAGATAGGCGACGAAGTTCTGTTCCCGGTAGGTCCCGATGCTCTCGAGCATCTTCAGATAGGTGTCCTGGACGATGTCGTCGGACAGCGAACGGTCGCGGAGGATCGGGAGGACGCTGAAATAAACTGTCTTGCGCGTTTGTTCGTAGATGCCGTCGAAGGCGGGGCGGTCGCC
>Ga0154580_119_pt4 | contig 9484 bp, 13 predicted proteins | sample RifGroF2_FD_116009 | JGI IMG/M metagenome (GOLD analysis project Ga0154580, IMG submission 116009) | Tenericutes bacterium GWF2_57_13
ATCCTCGTGAACGCCCCGAAGCCGCTCGACGACCTGAACGAAGCGGACGCCTTGCACTTTTCGAAGGTGAAGCGTTTCCTCGACGCGATGCATATCGAGTACATCGTCGACAAGTCGCTCGTCCGCGGGCTCGACTATTACACCCATACCGTCTTCGAACTCGAAAGCGACGTTCCCTCGCTCGGCGCCCAGGCGACCATCGGCGGCGGCGGACGCTACAACGACCTCGTCGAAACCCTTGACGGCCCCGCCTTCCCGGCGGTCGGCTTCGCTTTCGGCATGGAACGTTTGCTTTTGGCGCTCGAATCGGTCGACGTCGGAAAGCGCGACGAATCGATCCATTGTTTCGTGATCGCGATCGGCGAAGCCGCGAAGCCGAAGGCGATGGAACTGATGACCGGTCTCCGCCACGGCGGATTGATCGTCGACGCCGACTTCATGGACCGTCCCCTCAAGGGTCAGTTCAAGCAATCCGAACGGCTCGGCGCCACCTTCACCGTGATCCTCGGCGAAGCTGAAGTCGCCGCTGGCACGGTGAACGTGAAGAACGTCAAGACCGGCGTCCAGGAGACGATTCCCGCTTCCTCGCTCTACGGCTATCTCGTCGAAGCGCTCCGCGCGTTGGAGCATCACTGCGACGGATCGTGCGACGGCGACTGCGGGGACGAATGCGATTGCCAATAATTTCCCGAAAGGGTGTATTTTCGGCGGTCGTTATGCTATAATCAATAAAAACGGGGCGTGATTTCTTTGAAGAAGAAACTGTTTTCCGACGACAACCTGAATCGCGCGATCAAATTCTTGGTGATCATCCTCCTGGTGCTCGCCGTTTTCTTCATGGCCACCCAGTTCAGGGACCTTTGGACCTGGATCACCGACGCGATCAAGGCCGTCCTCGTCCCGGTGGCGGTCGGCTATCTGATCGCCTTGATCCTCTTCCCGCTGATCCGCTATCTGGAAAAGAAAGGCATCGGTCCGCGCTGGCTGTCACTCGCCATCGTCTTCATCCTCGCGGTCGGGCTCGTCTTCGGAACCTTCTTTTTCCTGACGCCGCTTCTGTTCGATGAAATCAACGGTTTCTTCACCGACGACTGGAACAAGATCATCCAGTATCTGAACGTCGATTTGCGCAACGAGTTCATCCTCGGCTCCGACATCTACGATCAGATCGCCGCCTATCTCGCCGAGACCGACATCCTGAACAACCTCGTCAGCGGCTTCGTGCCGTCGCTTCTCGCGGCGGCATCCAACATTTTGATGCCGATCATCACGACCGTCGCGATCCTTCCGATGCTTCTGATCTTCTATCTCCTCGACTATGAAATGATCGGCGAACGGCTTCGCTCGATCGTGCCGCAGAAGCACGAGAAAGCGGCCGCCGAACTCGGCAGCCGCCTCAACGTCACCGTCGGCAACTACCTGCGCGGCCAGCTGATCCTGATGATCGCGATCGGCGCCGTCGCGACGATCGCCTACAAGTTGATCGGCCTCGATTACTTCCTGCTCTTCGGTTTGCTCGTCGGCATCTTCAACATCATCCCGTATTTCGGCTCGATCATGTCCGCGATCCCGCCGATCATCTATTCCTTCATCGCCGGCGCCGGCGCCGACCCCGGTCCCGGACCGCTCATCGTCCTCGGCGTGAACCTCCTGCTCCAGACGGCGGAAGGCAACTTCTTCCAGCCGATCATCATGGGCAAGCAGCTGCAGATGCATCCGCTCGTCATCATCATCTCGATTCTCTTCTTCGGATCGCTGTTCGGCGCGATCGGCGTCATCTTCGCCTCGCCGATTTCCGCTTCGATCCGCGTCTTCATCGAGTTCTTCAAGGAACGTCGCCAGCTGCGCGAAACCCGTGAGGCGGCGGAAAAGGCGGTATCGCCCTGATGATCCGCACCGGTGTCAAAGGCAGAATCTATTCGCTGTATGAAATCGCGGTGATCCTGTTCTACGCTTCGGTGATCGCCTTCATCCCGTTCGTGCTCGTGGTCACCTACATCTTCGACCTCGACCAGCTGATCAACATCGACAGTTTCATCCTGTGGCTGATCGGCATCGACGCCGGCGCGATGCTTCTGGGGACCGCGGTCCTGCTCTTCAAGAAAGATGCGTTGCGGCGCCGCGTCAAGCCGAGCTACCGGAACGAATTCGTCTATTTGATGTTCATCAGCGCCTTCGGCGTGCTCGGGTTCGTCGTGTTCTTCGATTATCTCGGCGGCGATCGCGCCTATATCGCGAACATCCTCGTCGTCCTCTCGGTTGCCCTCGTCTACATCCTGATCCATCTCGGCCGGAGATTTTTCAAATTCGATTATATGAAAAAGTGAAGGCTGCTTTGCGCAGCCTTTCTTGTTGGGAGACACCCATGTCGCTAGATCGCTTCGAAGCCCTCGTCGGGCGCCAAAAATTGAAGTTTCTCCGCACCAAGACCGTCCTCGTCTGCGGGCTCGGCGGCGTCGGATCGTTCGCGGCGGAAGCGCTCGGACGGTCCGGACTCCAAGGCATCACGCTCGCCGACTTCGACGTCGTCGCTGATACCAACCTGAACCGCCAGCTCGTCGCGCTGGCATCGACCGTCGGAAAGCGCAAAGCCGACGTGATGGCGGCGCGGATCAAGGACATCGATGCGTCCGTCGTGGTCCGCACGGTCACCGCGCCGATTTCCGCCGCCACGCTTTCCGTCCTGCTCGATCCCGTCCCCGATTACGTCGTCGACGCGATCGACGACGTGACCGCGAAGGTCGCCCTGATCGCCCGCTGCGTGGAACTGCGGATTCCGATCGTCGCCTCGATGGGGTTTGCGAACAAGCTTCATCCCGAACTGATCCGGTTGTCCACGATCGACAAGACCACCGTCGATCCGCTCGCGCGGACGGTCCGGCTCCGGTTGCGCGCGATGAACATCGCCGCCAAGGTCCCCGTCGTCTATTCGACCGAGCCGCCGATCGCACCGCTTGTCCCCGGAACGCGGCTCGGGTCCTGCAGTTTCGTCCCGTCCGTCGCCGGCTTGTATCTTGCCTCGCACGTCATCAACAGCTTTCTTGAGGAGGAATCCCGATCATGAAAACGATCATTCTCGCCGGCGGCTGTTTCTGGGGCGTCGAAGCCTATTACGCCCGCCTCAAGGGGGTCCTCGACACCGCAGTCGGCTATACCGACGCACCGGCGGAAAACCCCAGTTATCAGGACGTCTGCCGGGGCTCCGGCCACGCCGAAGTCTGCCGGGTCACCTACGATGAGGCGGTATTGCCGCTGCAGAAGGTGCTCGAGCACTTTTTCCGCATCGTCGATCCGACCCAGAAGGATGAACAGGGACACGACCGCGGCGTTCAATATCGCAATGGCATCTACTACGTCGATTCCAACGATCGGCTTGACATCGAAGCCTATGTGGCTTCCGTCCGGACGAAGTACAAAAAGCCGGTGCATACCTTCGTCAAGCCCGCCACGCCGTTTTACGAAGCGGAAGGGTATCACCAGGATTATCTCGACAAGAATCCGGGCGGCTACTGCCACGTCGACATGTCGCTGCTTCGTCCTGATGAGATCAAACCGGAACGCCGGACCTTTTTGCTCGATCCCCGCGCCGGAAAGGGCGGTCATTAAGATGACCCCTTATCTGCGCGTGAAACCCGAAGTCGCCGCAGCGCTCGCGATCGGCCGTCCGGTCGTCGCGCTCGAGTCGACGATCATCAGCCATGGGATGCCATGGCCGGAAAATAAGAAGACCGCGCTCGCCTGCGAAACCGTGATCCGCCAAAAAGGCGCCGTCCCGGCGACCGTCGCCGTGATCGACGGGATCCTCTGCGTCGGCCTCGAAGAGCACGAACTCGACCGCATCGCCAAGGACCCGCACGACGTGATCAAGACCTCGCGACGCGATCTGCCCTACGTTTTGTCGCAGAAGCAGACCGGCGCCCTCACGGTCGCCGCCACGATGGTCGCCTGCGCCCTCGCCGGGATCCGCATCTTCGCCACCGGCGGGATCGGCGGGGTCCACCGCGGCTGGGAGCATTCCCTCGACATCTCCGCCGACCTCGAGGAATTCGCGAAGACCTCGGTGTGCGTCGTCGCCGCCGGCGCGAAGGCGATCCTCGATCTACCCGCGACGATGGAATACCTCGAAACCAAAGGGGTCCCGGTGGTCGGCTACGGGGTTTCCGAACTGCCCGCCTTCTACACCCGCACATCCGGACTTCCCGTCGACTGCAACCTCGCCGACCCGGAAGCCGTCGCCTTATTCCTCAAGGCGAAATGGGACCTCGGCCTCGAAGGCGGCGTGCTCGTCGCCAATCCGGTGCCGAAAGAATACGAATATGACCCATCCGCGATCGACGCCGCGATCGCGGCCGCGCTTTCCGAGATGAACCTGCGCAAGATCCGGGGCAAGGAACAGACGCCGTTTCTTTTGAAGCGGATCGGCGAACTCACCGGCGGAAAGTCGCTTACAACCAACATCGCGCTCGTACTCAACAATTGCGCCGTGGCCGCCGACATCGCGGTCGCGTATGCGCGCCTCGGGAGGTAACTCATGATCCGCAAAGACTATATTTCCTGGGACCAGTACTTCATGGGCGTCGCCTATCTGTCGGCGATGCGTTCGAAGGACGAATCCAGCCAGGTCGGCGCCTGCATCGTCAACCAGAAGAACCGGATCGTCGGGATCGGCTACAACGGCCTGCCGATCGGCTGCCAGGACGCCGATTTCCCGTGGGAGCGCGAAGGCGATTTCCTCGATACGAAGTATCCGTACGTCGTCCACGCCGAACCGAACGCGATCTTGAACGCGACCGTGCCGCTGGAAGGCAGCCGCATGTACGTGACCCTCTTCCCCTGCAACGAATGCGCGAAGCTGATCATCCAGGCCGGCATCCGGGAACTGATCTTTCTTTCTGACAAGTACGACGGCACGCCCGCCGACATCGCTGCCAAACGGCTGTTTTCCGCCGCGGGCGTGACCTGGCGCAAACTATCCGACTTCACGATCAAGGTATCCTTCGATGAATGAGCTGACGAACAAGGCGTGGCCGACGGTTCGGCTTTTGCTCATCCCGTATCTCGCGTTTTTGTTCCTCTTGTTCTTTCCGATCGACTACGAGATCGACGCCCCCGGCGGGATCACCGAGGTCTCGCAGACGATCGACATCGTCTACAACGAGGACAAGGTGATCGAGGGCTCGATTTCGACCACCTACATCATGGCGATCGCGCGGCCGACGTGGTTCATGTTCATCGCCGGGTATTTCAGCCCGTATACGACGATCACGAAGATGTCGACCACCAACATCGCCTACACCAACGAAGAACTCCGGCAGATTTCGTATCTGGACAAGGAAACCTCGGTCGAGGCCTCGATCATCGTCGCCTATCAGGCGGCTGCGGTCGTGAATCCCGAGGTGACGATCGGCTACGTCACGAAGACGCTCGTCTTCGGGAAAGCCGAATATCTGTCCCACTACGATGAAATCGAGTTCGGCGACGAATTCGTCTCCGTCCTCGGCGACGACGGCGTCCTCGCCACATCGATCGGGGACATCGCGGCCGTCACCGTGGACGCGGACGCCTACGACTTCACCTTCATCGACGCCCTAGGAGCGACCTACACCCTCACCTTGGAAAAGGATGCGGCGACGGCGAAGTTCGGGATCACCCTCAAGCAATATCATCTCGTCGACCGGGAAATCACCTATCCGCTCTACGAAAACGCCGATTCGAACATCGGCGGACCGTCGGGGGGGTTGCTTTCGACCATCTTCGTCTATAACCAGCTCGTGACCGAAGACATCACCCACGGTCTCAAGATCGCCGGAACCGGGACGATCAGCTACGACGGCGCGGCCGGATACATCGGCGGCGTCAAGCAGAAGATCCTGACGGCGTACTTCGCCGGCGTCGACGTGTTCTTCATCCCGTATCTCGATCCCGCTTATGTGTATGACAACTACGTCGAGGCGCTCCGCGTCTGCGAGGAAGTCGGGATCGATCCTTCCGGCTGGCTCGTCGGCGTTTCGAGTTTCCAGGACGTCATCGACTGGCTCGCGGCCGTGGAGGACTGACCATGGACCTCAAACGTCGGCTGTTCGCCTTGAAAATCAAATGGGAAACGGTGCGGCAGGAATTCAAGCTCCGCGGCCTCCTCGACGCCCTCTTCGCGGGGATCGTCTACGCAACCCTCATCACCGTCCCTGTCGTCGCCGTCCTGATCGAGCTCATGCTCATCTCGATGCATCGGCTGTATTTCTTCGCGGTCCTCTACATCCTCGCCGCGTTCGGCTTCGTCTGGCTCGTGAACCGGCTCGCCTACGTCGCTTTGAAGCTGAAGCGGCCGGATCACGAGTCCGATGCCAAAGGGCTCCTCATCGTCAACGCATGCGTCTGGACCGGATTCGTTCTGATCACCGGAATCCTCTTCCTGACCGTGTTCATCCCGGCCTTGACGGCCTGATTCATCGGAGGTACCTATGATTTACTGGCTCATCCTGTCCGCAGTCCTCGTGATCATCGACCAGGTCGTGAAAGCGGCTGTCGTCGCGAATCTGGTGAACGTCGGCGCCTCGATCCCCGTGATCGACGGCTTTTTCCACATCACCTACGTCCGCAACGCCGGCATGGTGTTCGGCATCGGCGGCGATGAATCGGGCGTTCCGCTCATCGTCTTCCTCGTGATCGGGACGATTGCGATGATCGCCTTCGGATATATGATCGCGAAAAACGATTACAAGGACCGGCGCCGCTTTTTCTATGCGCTCGCGCTCGCCCTGCTTCTCGCCGGCGCGCTCGGCAATCTGCTCGACCGTGTTTTCCAGGTCGATCACCGCGTCGTCGACTATCTCGATTTCCGCGGCATCTGGGACTACGTGTTCAATTTCGCCGACATGTGCCTCTCGGTCGGGATCGCGGTGTATTTGTTCGACCAGTTCTTCCTCGATCCGAAACGGCTTCGCGAAGATGCGCGCAAAGCGGAACTCGCCGCTTTCACCGAACCCATCGAAAAGGGTGCGAATGACGATGCCGCGTGAGTTCGACGAGGGACTCGAATACGTCGCCCTGGACACCGATCCTTCCGTTCGCCTCGACAAGTTCGTCGCGACCGTCTTTCCGCAGTATTCGCGCACGCTGATCCAGCGGCTGATCAAGGACGGCGACTTGAACGTCGACGGCAAAACCGTCAAGCCGTCCTACGTCGTCACTTCCGGCGACGTGATCCAGATCACCGAGATCCCGATCACCGAAATCGACGCGATCCCCGAAGACATCCCACTCAGTATCGTCTATGAGGATGCGGACGTCGTCGTCGTCGACAAACCGGCCGGGATGGTCGTCCATCCCGCCCCCGGCAACTACACGGGAACGCTCGTGAACGCGCTTCTGTTCCATTTCAAGGACCTCTCCGGCGCCGGCGGATCGTTCCGTCCCGGAATCGTCCACCGCATCGACAAGGACACCTCCGGGCTTCTGATGGTCGCGAAGAACGATTTCGCCCACAACGCCCTCGCCGCCGAACTCAAGGAGAAGAAGACGAAGCGCGAGTACGTCGCGATCGTCGACGGCGTGATCAAGAACAATTTCGGCGTGATCGACGCGCCGATCGGCCGAGACATCCGCGACCGCAAGAAGATGGCCATCACCACAAACGGGAAATCGGCCGTGACGCGCTTCGAGGTGCTCGAGCGGTTCCCCGACGCGACCTTTGTGAAGTGCGTGCTCGAAACCGGCCGGACCCACCAGATCCGCGTCCACCTGCAATCGATCGGCCATCCCGTCGCCGGCGATCCGATCTACGGCAAAAAGGGCGGAGCCGATCCCCACGGCCAGTACCTGCACGCCCGCACGCTCGGCTTCACCCATCCGATCAGCCAGGAAGCGCTCTTGTTTTCGGCGCCGCTGCCGGATTATTTCGAAGCGAAACTCGCCCTTCTCAGACGATTCTGAGAGGGGCGTTTTTCGACTGATTCAAAGGAAATCCGATGTCATCGCGTTCACGCGCGTGAAACCGAAGGTCGATGGATCAATGCGAGGCACTCTCGCGACATGTAACCTAGGTGATTCTTTGAATAAAGATGATCCATCAAGACCTGTTTTTAGGGAACATACGGACGTTCCATGCAAGCAAATGTTCCCTATGGCAGATCTGTCTATGCGCATCAATCGCGGATGACAAGTGGCGACACGTCATTCATCATGAAAATGCGTCCGATCGCTTCACTTGATGCGGCGAGTTGGCACCCTCGGACGGAAGCAGAACCCGTCGTGACATGGTTCATACTGAAAACGATGACCATTTGATAAAAAGATTTCAATAGCACTCAATTCTTGGGATCAATCACGCCCGAAAACAGTGTTTCCGGGATCATCGCGACATCGTTCGGATTTTCGGCTTGCGATGATGGAATGGGTTACTCTAAATACGTTCATCCACCACGATTTTCGCTGAAGGGCTTGCATGCTTTCGCGAACGTGATATAATATTTTCAATAAGCAAGAGACGCTTGGCGTCTTGGAAAGGAAGCAAACATGGATATCCTGGCATTCATGAAACCGACGCGGGAGGTTGTGACCGTCCGTGTCGAGTCGTCCCTCGTGGAAGCACTCGGGACGATGGAAAAATATCGTTTCACCTCCGTTCCGATCATCGACGCCCGCGGGTACTATGTCGGCACGCTGAGCGAGGGCGATCTGCTCTGGGCGATCAAGAACCAGCTCGGGTTCGACATGGGCAAGGCATCCACGTTCCTTGTCGGGAAGATCAAGCGGAACCGCGACTATGAACCGATCCCGGCGACGGCGACGATCGACCAATTGATCGGCAAAGCCTCCAACGAGAACTTCGTCCCGATCGTCGACGAGGATAACCTCCTGATCGGCATCGTCACCCGCAAGACCCTGCTCAACTATTTCTTCGAACACCAGTTCGTCGTCCTCTGAGATCAAAAAAATCGCCTGTCGGCTCTTGTGAGCGGACAGGCGATTTTGTTTGTGCATTCGATCAGCGGACGGCTTCGGCGTAGAGACGCTCGACGACGGTCCAGTCGATCACCGAGAAGAAGGCGTTGACATACTCGGGACGACGGTTCTGGTACTTCAGGTAGTAAGCGTGCTCCCAGACATCGAGGCCGACGATCGGAGCGCCAAGGGCGAAAACGGGATCCTGGTTCGGGGTCGAGACGATTTTCAGACGTTTCTTCTCGTCGACGAGCAGCCACGCCCAGCCGGAACCGAAACGGGTCTTCGCGGCGGTTGCGAAAGCGTCCTTGAAGGCGTCGTAGGAACCGAAGGTTTCGTCGATGGCGGCTTTCAGCGCGCCTTCGGGCTGGCGGCCCCGGTTGATCCTGAGGAGCGACCAGAAGAAGGCGTGGTTCCAATGTCCGCCGCCGTTGTTCTTGACGGCGGTCTGGATGTCGGCGGGGATGTTTTCGAGGTCGAGAAGCAGTTTTTCGAGCGGTAGATTGGCAATTTCGGGATGCTTGTCGAGCGCGGCGTTCAA
>Ga0154580_112_pt9 | contig 9448 bp, 11 predicted proteins | sample RifGroF2_FD_116009 | JGI IMG/M metagenome (GOLD analysis project Ga0154580, IMG submission 116009) | Tenericutes bacterium GWF2_57_13
TGCTTGGTCAGGCCGAGTTTGGCCTGGATGAAGTTTGCGGTCGAGGGCGTCTGCTGGTCGCCGGTGATCGTCGCGGTGACGATGAGATCGATCTTGTCTTTGTCGTACCCGGCCTTGTCGATTGCGGCGAGCGCGGCCTTGTACGCCATGTCCGACGTCAATTCGCCCTCGGCGCGGTGGCGGTTCATGATCCCGGTCCGCGTTTCGATCCATTCAGAGGTGGTGTCGACCATCTTTTCGAGGTCGGCGTTGGTGATCGTGGCGGGCGGCACGTACCGTCCCGTCCCGACGAGTTTAATTCTGGTTTTCATCAGTGCTTCTTCCATTCTCGCCGTCGACGATGGCGCCGATGGCACGAAATTTGATGTAGCGTTCGGAAAGCAGCCGATCGACCGGCAAACAAGAAAGGGCGACAAGCGCGCGGGACAGATATCCCTGGACCGCGACAAAGCCGGTCGACGGATCCTCGTGCAACCCGGGACCTTCGGGCATCACTTCGTCGACGACATGGAGCGTAAACAGATCGGCGGCGGTGAGTTTCATCAAGGAAGCCGCCGCGGGCGCCTGTTCGGCGTCCTTATAGAGGATGGCCGCGAAGCCTTCCGGAGACAAAATCGAATAGGTGGCGTTTTCAAACATCGCGACGCGGTCGCCGACGCCGATGCCGAGGGCACCGCCGGATCCGCCTTCGCCGAGCACGATCACGACCACGGGGGTCTTGATCGACATCATTTCGCGCAGGTTCGTCGCGATCGCCGAGGCCTGGCCGCGTTCTTCCGCACCGATCCCGGGATAGGCGCCGGGGGTGTCGATGATCGTCACGATCGGACGGTGGAACCGTTCCGCCTGAAGCATCAGCCGGAGCGCCTTGCGGTATCCCTCGGGATGGGGCATCCCGAAGTTGCGGTGGATCTTGTCGTCGGTGTTGGTGCCCTTCTCCTGGGCGATCACCGTGACGGGACGGCCGTCGAAGGAAGCGATGCCGCCGATGACGGCGGGATCGTCGCCAAAGGCGCGGTCGCCGTGCAGTTCGATGAAGTCGGGGAAGAGGCGGGCGATCAGCGCAAGCGCCGTCGGCCGTTTCGGATGGCGGGCGAGCTTGACCTTTTCCCACGCCGCGTTGGGTCGTTCGGCGTTCATGCGCGCACCTCCGGATGGAATTGCAGGAGGCGCGCGATGAGCACGCGCATCTCCTTGCGCGATGCGACGAGGTCGACGGCGCCGTGCTTGAGCTGGAACTGCTCGGTCTGGAATCCTTCCGGGAGTTCCTGGCGGATGGTCTGCTTGATCACGCGCGGACCGGCAAAGCCGATGAGCGACGATTTCTCGGCGATGTTGATGTCGCCGAGGCTTGCGAAACTGGCGGCGACGCCGCCGGTGGTCGGATTGGTGAGGACGCTGATGTAGAGGAGTCCGGCATCGCGGAAGCGCGAGAGCGCTCCGGAGGTCTTCGCCATCTGCATGAGCGAGAGGATGCCTTCTTGCATGCGGGCGCCGCCCGAGGCGGAAAAGAGGATCAGCGGCAGTCTTTGCACGGTCGCCGCCTCGATCAGGCGCGTGACCTTCTCGCCGACCGCGGATCCCATCGAGCCCATCATGAAGGCGCTGTCGAGGACCCCGATCGCAACCGGACGTCCGGCGATCTTGGCGGTGCCGGAGAGAAACGCCTCCGGCATCCCGGAGGCCTTTGCGCCGGCAAGCAGTTTTTCGTCGTAGTCGGGCATGCCGAGGGGATTGACGGAAGCGATCCCTGCGTCCCGTTCGAAAAACGTGCCGGGATCGACGATGAGGGCGATCCGCCGGCGGGCGCCGATCTTGAAATGGTAGCCGCAGTTCGGGCAAATGCCGTCGTTTTGATCGAGGACGCGCTGATAGACGGCGTTGCCGCACGCTTCGCATTTGACGAAAAGCCCTTCCGGAATGTCGACCGAACGGGCAGAGTCATCTTTATTCAGGATCGTCTTCTTGAATTTGGCGATGCGCTCCTTGCGTTCATTCAGCGAATCGGGCATAGCGTTCGCCTCCGATCGTCAATTGAAAGCGCGGGATGAACCCGGTGTCGATCTGACCCTTGACGTAATCGGGATCGTGCATGATGAGATAGAGGTACTCGACGTTGTTCTTGATGCCGTCGATCACGAACTGCTCGAGCGCGGTCCGCATCTTGCGGATCGCGTCCTTGCGGGTCGGCGCGAAGACGATCAGCTTGGCGAGAAGCGAGTCGTAATACGGCGGGATCACGTACCCCGCGAAGACATGCGTATCGACGCGGACCCCGGGTCCGCCGGGGAAGATGACGCCGGTGATCGTCCCGGGCGCCGGTTTGAAGTCGTTCATCGCGTCTTCCGCGCAGATGCGGCATTCGATCGCGTGACCCGAAGTCTTGACGTCCGGTTGACGGAAGGAGAGCTCGTTGCCGTAGGCGATCCGGATCTGTTCCTTGACCAGGTCGATCCCGGTGACCCATTCGGTGACCGGATGCTCGACCTGGATGCGCGTGTTCATCTCGATGAAATAGAATTCGCCGTCGGCGTCGACGAGAAATTCCATCGTTCCGGCGTTCGTGTAGCCGACCGCTTTCGCCAGTTTGACGGCGGCGGCGCCGAGTTTCTTTCTTAGGACGTCGGAAAGATTCGCCGCCGGGGACTCTTCGACGACCTTCTGGTTGCGGCGCTGGATCGAGCAGTCGCGTTCGCCGAGGTGTACGACGTTGCCAAACTTGTCGGCGAGGATCTGGACTTCGATGTGGCGCGGCCGTTCGAGGTATTTTTCGACATAGAGGGACTTGTCACCGAAGCTCGATTCGGCTTCGAGGGAGGTGCGGGCGAAGGTGCGGGCGAAGGCCTCGTCGTCGCTGACGACGGCGATGCCGCGTCCGCCGCCGCCGTTGGCGGCCTTGATCATGACGGGATAGCCGATCCGCCGGGCGAACCGGAGGCCGGCTTCGACGTCTTCGAGGATGCCCTCGCTGCCGGGGGCGACGGGAATCCCGTTTTCCTGGGCGATGCGGCGGGCGGCGACTTTGTCGCCCATCATCCCGATCACTTTGGAGGCGGGACCGATGAAGGCGAGGTTGCAGCTTTCGACCATCTCGGCGAACCGGGCGTTCTCTGAAAGAAACCCGTAGCCGGGATGGATCGCGTTGCATCCCGTCGCGATCGCGGCGGACAGCACGGCCGTCATGTTCAGGTAGCTCTCCTTGCTTTGGGGACCGCCGATGCAGATCGCCTCGTCGGCCAGTTTCACATGGAGGGCTCCCGCATCGGCCGTCGAATGGACGGCGACCACGGGGATGCCGAGTTCCTTCGCCGCGCGGATGATCCGGACGGCGATTTCCCCGCGGTTGGCCACGAGGATCTTATTGGGCATCGGAAGCTCCGGTATGGATCGTCAGGAGGACCTGGTCGTAACCGACGACCTGGCCGTTCTTGACGTCGATCCGTTCGATCACGCCGGCCACCGGCGCGGCGATTTCGTTCATGATCTTCATCGCCTCGATGATGCAGAGGGTCGCACCCTTCTTGACGATCTGGCCGACCTTGGCGAACGCTTCGCCGCTCGGCGTAGCGGAAGCGTAAAAGGTCCCGACGAGCGGGCTCTTGACGGCGACACAGGTGCGGTTTTCCACCGCTTGATCGATCGCCGCGGCGGCGGCCGGGGTCGTGGCCTGGGTAATCACCGGGGCGTTGGCGGAGGCGACCGGCTGGGTCAGTTTGGACAGGCGCAGCTTGACGTCGCCCGTTTCAAGTTCGAGCGTCGTGAGATTGGACGATTCGAAATCCTTGATGATGCCTTGTATCTCTTTGAGCGTCATGCGGATCAACTCCTCGGGTGGTTCGATCAGGCGTGCGATGCGGTGCGGGTCGTGACGAGCGCGACGATGTCGGAGACGCTCTTGAGCGTCGAGGCTTCTTCGTCGCCGATTTTGAAGCTGAAGGTTTCTTCCAGGCGCATCATCAGTTCGACGGCGTCGAGACTGTCGATGTTCAAATCTTCTACGAGACGGGTCGCGGGGGAGAGCTTGCTGCCGTCGACTCCGAATTCTTTGGCGATGAGGGCTTTGACTTGTTCGATGATCATGGGGACAACCTTTCCGAGCGTCATGTCGATTTTAGTTTGAATTTCAAAATATCGCTCTCAAATATCATAATCATAACGGGACCGAATGTCAACACCCAAACAGAGAAATTCGTGTACCGTGAACGGTCTTTCACTGATTTATTACATCCTCAGGGCGATGCCGTGACGTCATCCATCACCCCGAGCCATAGGCTCCACCCATCGGAATAAGGGGTGTCGCGTCGAATCTGTCGAGTTCGGGATCGAATTTGATTTTCTCCGATGGGACATTCTTTCGAGCCTGAACGCCGGCTTCGTTAGGATGTTCCCTTCGTTTTCCGTGCAGACACAATCCGGAAAACGGATCGCGGAACGCTTTTTCAAGGGATGGTGTATAATGGAATCAGGTGATATCGATGTTCCAGAGAACCCGTACCAGACCGGTTTTCGTCGGCAATGTGCAGATCGGCGGAAACGACCAAATCGTCATTCAGAGCATGACCACGACGAAGACGAAGGATGTCCCCGCGACCGTCGCGCAAATCAACGCGCTCGCCCGCGCCGGTTGCCAGATCGCCCGCGTCGCGGTCCTCGACATGGCGGACGCCGTCGCGATCGGCGCGATCAAAAAGGAAATCACGATTCCGCTCGTCGCGGACATCCATTTCGACTATCGGCTCGCCCTCGAGGCGGTCCGCCAGGGCATCGACAAGATCCGCATCAATCCCGGCAACATCGGCGCCGACGAACATGTCAAAGCCGTCGTCGAAGCCTGCAAAGCCCGCGGGATCCCGATCCGCATCGGGATCAACTCCGGATCGATTGAACCTGCCATCCTCGAAAAGTTCGGCGCGCCCGTGCCGGAGGCGATGGTCGAATCGGCCAAGCGCCACGTCGCCCTCTTGGAAAAATTCGGGTTCGAAGACATCGTCCTCTCGCTCAAGTCGACCGACATGCTCGCGAGTGTCGCCGCCTATGAACTGGCCGCGAAGACCTTCACGTACCCGCTACACCTCGGCATCACCGAGGCCGGCACCGTCGTCGGCGGAACGATCCGATCGTCCGTCGGACTCGGGATTTTGATCAACGAAGGCATCGGCTCGACGATCCGCGTTTCACTCACCGCCGATCCCGTCGAGGAGATCAAGGTCGCCAAGGAAATCCTTTCCAACTTCAATCTGTGGAAGAAACCGCGCCTGGTCAGCTGTCCGACCTGCGGCCGGATCCAGTATGACATGATCCCGATCGCGACCGAGATCGAGAAGTATCTCGACACGGTCCAAAAGGACATCACCGTCGCAATCATGGGCTGCGCCGTCAACGGCATCGGCGAAGCCAAGGGCGCCCACATCGCCGTCGCCGGCGGGAAGGACGAAGCGCTCCTTTACATCGACGGCGTGATTCAGCGGAAAGTCCCGCAAAACGATCTCGTCCGGGCGCTGAAAGACGCCATCGACCGCTACTAGCGATCCCGCCTTTGCGTCGCATCGCCATCCGGCATCAATTTTATTCATCCAAACGACCATCGGACAAAAACGATGGGCGTTTTTTTTAACAAAAAACGCCTGACCCGGAATCGATTCGGATCAGACGGTTTTGCCGTTCGCGATGGTTATTTCAGCACGATGAAGCGCTTCTCAAGCGGCTGGTGGACTTTCGTCTTCGGTCCTGCGGCGGCCTTGCCAAACGGCATCTGGGCGGACAACTTCCATGCTTCGGGAACATCGAACGCCTTCTTCACGTCGGCTTCGATCAATTCGTTGTAGTGCTGCAGGGAAGCCCCGTAGCCGACCTCGGCGAGGCCGACCCAGACATTTGACTGCAGCATCCCGAGTTGCTGCTCGGCCCACAGGCGGAAGTTTTTCTCATAGAGCGGATAGGATTTGACGAGGCCCTCGAGGACGGCCGTGTCATCGAAGTAGAGGACCGTACCCCGTCCGTTCGCGAATCCCATGATCTTCTTCTCCGATTTCGGGAAATCGGCCGCGGGGACGACCTTGCGGAGCCCCTCGAGGACGATCGACCAGAGCTGTGCGTGTTTCTCTCCGAACAGCAGGATTGCCCTTTGGCTCTGTGAGTCGAAGGCGCTCGGGGTGTGTTGGACGGCGTGGCCGACGAGATCGGCGACTTGATCGTCCGGCAGCAGCATTTCATTGGTGAGACTGTGAATCGAGCGGCGCGTTTCGAGCGCCTTTGTGAATTCCATATCAAAATCCTCCATGGGATGTTTTTGATCATAGTATAGCATGGATCGGATGTCGCGCGCAGCGATGTGCTTTGTCGCCGCTCGGAAAATCAAAGCGGGCGCCCCCCAAGGGACGCCCGCCGCAGATCAGACGCTGACGGTCAGAAATACGTTGATGATGTCTTTCAGCAAGTTGTGGTCATAGATCCATTTCGACAGGCGGAACTGTTCCTGCGAAAGCGCCATGTCCGTTTCGATGAACGGCGCGATCGCCTCGGAGATGGCCGGGATCGTCATCAACAGGCCGAGGATGAAGAACAGGACCAGGATGATCACGAAGATCTTGAGGAGTCCGAAGAGGACGCCGAGAATCTTGTCGATCTCGCGGATGACCGGGATCTTGGTGACGCCCTTGACGACGATCTTGAGGATGAAGAACAGGATGATCGAGCCGAGGAACAGGACGATGAAGGCGATCACGAGCATCGCGATGTCGACGAGGACGGGATGGATCGTGGCGACGAGCGATGCGGCGATGTCTTCCACCTTGATGCCTTCGGCGATCCATTCCTGAAGGAACGACGGAAAGCTCGGGAACGCTTCCTGGATCGCGGCCAGGCGGTTCTCATAGGTGAATTCGACCGTGAATTGCGCGGTCTGCGAGTTCAAATACTCGAGGATCTTCTCGCTGACCGTCGGGCCGATCCACTGTGAGAGGACGCCGGCGAACGGACGCGCGAAGATGATGGAGCCGATGATGCCGAAGATGCCGGACGCCATCTGGACGATCTTGAGCAGAAAGCCGCTCTTCCAGCCGATGATCCCGAAGACGATCGCGACGATGACGATGCCGACGTCGATGATGCCGATGCCGAATGAACCGAAATCCAATAGTGTCATGGTTTTCCCCCCTGTTGCGAACTGTTCGTTAGCGCCCGTTCTCGGCGATGAAATCCTGGAATGTCAGAATCATTTTCTTCGCCGCATAGACTTCGTCGATGCGGGTGACGGGCGTCGTGGTCGGCGCCCTTTTGAGCAGGTCCGGATCGGTCTTCGCCTCATCGGCGACCTTCTTCATGATCGCGATGAATTCGTCGAGCGTCTGCATCGATTCGGTCTCCGTCGGTTCGATCATGATCGATTGATGGAATAAGAGCGGGAAGTAGATCGTCGGGGCGTGGAAGCCGTAGTCGAGCAGGCGCTTGGCGACATCGAGCGTCGTCACGCCGGTCGACTGGTCGACGAGGCCGTCGAAGACGCATTCGTGCATCGCGAAACTGTCGATCGGGAGTCTGTAGTCGTCCTTCAGGGCGACCCGCACATAGTTCGCATTGATCGTCGCGAACCGTCCGACATCCTTCAAATGTTCCTTGCCGAGGGTAAGGCAATACACGTAGGCGCGCAGCCAGACCTTGAAGTTTCCGAAAAAGCCGGAGACGGAGCCGATCGCATCGGCGCCTTTTTCGACGTAGTAGTCCGGGCCGTCTTTTTTCACCTGCGGATTGGGCAGGAAAGCTTCGAGGCCTTTTCTGACGCCGACCGGTCCGGAACCCGGACCACCGCCGCCGTGCGGGGTGGAGAACGTCTTGTGGAGGTTGATGTGCATGATGTCGAAGCCGAGGTCGCCCGGCCGGCACTGGCCGAGGATCGCGTTCAGGTTGGCGCCGTCGTAGTACATCAGGCCGCCGGCGGCGTGGACCAGCTTCGTGATTTCGAGGATGTTGCGGTCGAACATGCCGAGCGTGTTCGGATTGGTGAGCATCATCCCGGCGATTTCGTCACTGAGGACCGCTTTGAGTTCATCGAGATCGACGAAGCCCTGCGCCGTCGAGGGAATCTCGACGATGTCGAAGCCGCAGAGCGCGGCCGAGGCAGGATTGGTGCCGTGGGCGGCGTCGGGGACGATGACCTTCTTGCGCTTGAAGTCGCCCTTGTCCTCGTGGTATGCCTTCATGATCATCAGACCGGTGAGTTCGCCCTGGGCGCCGGCGTACGGGTTCAGCGAGAATTCCGCCAGCCCGGAGATCTCCGAAAGCATTCCCTGCAATTCATGGTAGATTTTCAGGACGCCCTGGATCTGCGCGGCCGGTTGCAGCGGATGGAGTTGGTTGAACGCCGGCATGCCGGCGATTTCGTCGTTGATTTTCGGATTGTACTTCATCGTGCACGAACCGAGCGGGTAGAATCCGGTTTCGACGCCGAAGTTCTTCTGCGAAAGGTTCGTGTAATGCCGGACGACGTCGAGTTCGGAGACTTCCGGAAGGGCGGGTGCGGTGGCGCGGAGGAGTCCGCCGAGTTCACGGAGCGGATGCTTCTTGCCGGTCAAGGAAGGCAGGGCGACGCCGGTGCGGCCGGGGACGGAAAGTTCGAAGATGAGGCGATCGTAGGTTTTCATCACAGACCTCCGACAACGGCGGCGAACCGTTCGATCTCTTCCTGGGTGCGTTTTTCCGTGACCGCGAAATTGACGACGTCGCGGTAGGAGTCGTCATAGTCCGCGAGGCTGACGGCGCCGAAATAGCCGTGGTCGGCGAGCGCTTGCCGGATGAGCGTCTGGTCGAGCGAGGTATGGAGCACGAATTCCTTTAAAAACGGTTTTTTGAAGACCGGCGTGAACTTGCCCGTGGCGATCAACAGATCGTACAGTTTGTGGGCGTTCTGATACGATAGTTCGTTGACGCGCTTGATCCCGTCCGGACCCATAAGGGAGAGATAGATGGTCGCATAAAGCGCCATCAGGGACTGGTTCGAGCAGATGTTCGAATTCGCCTTTTCGCGGCGGATGTGCTGTTCGCGGGCCTGCAGGGTGAGCACGAAGGCGCGCTTGCCGTTTCGGTCGAACGACTGGCCGACGATCCGGCCGGGCATCCGGCGGACATGCGGTTTCTTGGTGGCGAGGTAGCCCAGATACGGTCCGCCGAACGCCAGCGGCATTCCCAGCGACTGACAGTCGCCGCAGGCGATGTCGGCGCCGTCGTCGGCCGGGGTCTTCAGGACCGCGAGGGTCGAGATGTCGCACGATTCGATCATCACCGAACCGTTTTGGTGGATTGCTTCGCTGACGCCGTCGAACGACTCGACGATGCCGAAATAGTTCGGTTTCTGAACAATCACGCCGGCGACCGTCTCATCGAGCAGGTTTTTCAGATCGGGAAGCGACGTTTCGCCCTCGGCGACGGGGATGAAAGCGACCTCGAGGCCGCG
>Ga0154580_152_pt2 | contig 9257 bp, 10 predicted proteins | sample RifGroF2_FD_116009 | JGI IMG/M metagenome (GOLD analysis project Ga0154580, IMG submission 116009) | Tenericutes bacterium GWF2_57_13
CGTGCTGCGGAGAATGCGGATGAGCCGCGCGGATCCGTCGAACCAGTCTTCCTGGGTGGCGGCGGACAATCCGCCGACGGTCCAGCGTCCGAGCGCGCACTGGCTGTCGACGGCCTTGAGGACGGCGCCGAGGGCATGCATCGACCCGAGTTCATGGAAATACGACGCGCCCGCCTGACGGGCGGTTTCGGCGGACTGTTCGAGATCGGTGCGCATGTCGGCGGCGGCGAAATGGATCGCGGCCTCATCCTGCCAGACGGTCGTGCGCCAATGCATCTGTCGTCCCGCGAAACCGGTGATGGTGAAATCGATCGAGCGTTTCCCGACAAAGTCGTCGACATAGAGTTTCTTCTCACCCATCCGCGCCTGGAACTCCTCGAACGGAAGAAACGACCGGTCGGTCTCCAGCAGCGCCTTGGCGCGATCGTCGACCAAAAACAAATAGCCGGTTTCGATCCGGAAGACGCCGGTCCGCGATGCCGCGAAGACGTGATCCGCGGTCAACAGGCGCGCGGCGTCGCTGGCACGGAGCCGTGCGACGTCGAACTTGCTTTCCAGGATCAGACGGACCGTGACGAGCAGTTTCGACACGTAATCGAAATGGCGGTCGCGGTCGAGATAGACGACGATGAACCCGGCGGTCGTGCCGATCGCGCGCACCTTGAGACCGATCAGATACTTGTGCGGACCATCCTTGAACGGACGGTTCTCGACGTGGTCGGCGATTTCGCCGAAGTCGTTTTGCATGAGCAACAGATAATCGCGGTCGGCGTCGATCACGGCGCCGACGGCCGTGTTCAGAAGGTCGGCGGACGCGATCGTCCGGTCCATCAGAAGCCCTTTCGTGAAGGTTTCGACGAGCACGCCGTCGGGGGCGGGACTGACGAACATCAGTTTCGGCAGTTCCGCGACCTTGAACAGGCTCCGGAACGTCTCGAGCACGACGTCGCGGCGATCGTTCTCGGCGGGAATCCGGTTCGCGGCTTCGAGCAGGGCTTTGACGCCGTCGAAGGAATCGATGATTTCCGGTTCTTTCTCCGCGAGCTGCAGGATCTTCTCCTGGATGAGGGCGGCGTCTTCGTATTTGCGGAGCGCCTCCGCCACGGCGAGACCCGCCTCGAAGAGTTCGAGACGGTAGATTTTCGAGACGTTGGTGGACGCCTTCTTTTCATATTCCTTGTAAAAACGCCATGCTTCCTCGTAGTTGCCGAGGCGGGCGTTGATCGTGATGTAACGGTCGAGATAGCGGATCTTCGATTTCGAACGCAGGAAGAAGTCCTGGTACGCCTTGAGCGCGTTCAGGGTTCTGCCTTCGGCGAACAGAATGTCGGACTCGACGAGATAGAACATCTCGTTTTTCTTCGCCTTGTCGAAGACGGCGGCGTGATCGTAGGCGTTCTTGGCGGCGCCGAGATCCTGCGTTCGCAAATACAGCATCGCCAGTTTCAGGTACTTCGAGACGAGGTTGGCGCTTGAGATGTTGTCGGCGACCTGGACCAGCGACTTGATCGCGAGATCGTACTTCCGGAGGCCTTCGTAACAGACCGAGAGGTAAAATTGTTGCATCATCGCCTGTGATGGAACATTCGCGACGAATCGCGAGCGGTACTCGAGAACCGTTTCAAGCTGGGCGAAATCCTCGGTTTTGAGGAGAAGTTGGACCAACTTGTCGACGATCGCGACGATCGTCTTGTAGTCTTCGAAGGCGTTGTCACGGAGGACGGCGGAAAGCATCGCGACCGCTTCGTCGGTCTCCTGCATGTAAAGATACGTGTCGGTCAAAAGCGTCGTCGTCTTGAGGAAGGCGTCAGCGTCGCCCGCTTTCGTCGTCTCATCCTGGAGGACAAGCAGTTTCGCCGCGAGTTCGGCGTTCTTCGGGAAGGCTTGAAGTTCTTTCAAACTGACATCGAAGTCCATCGGATCACCTCCATGACGGGGTTCTGCCCTTGCGTTTGGACAGGGTATGAAGCGCTTTGTTCGCATCGACGTCGCGAATCGCGATTTTCAGTTCCGATTCCGAAGCTTCGATGACGGCGTAGGTCCCGCCGGAACCGCTCCGCGGTCGCGCGGCGGAGCCGGGATTGAGAAAGACGATGCCGTCGCGTTCTTCGAGGAAGGGAGTGTGCGTGTGGCCGAACAAGGCCATGTCGCATTCCTCCGCCCGGGCGCGCTCGGACAGCCAGTACAGACCGTTCTTGACGCCGTAGCGATGACCGTGGGCGATGAACGTCTTCCATCCTTCGAATACCGTCGTCAGTTCGTCCGGGAAATCCGGTTCGAACGGATAATTGCCCTTGACGCCGTAGATGCCGAGGGCGGAAAGTTCGTCTTCGCGCATTTCGGAATCTCCGAGCGAAAGAATCCGGTCGGCGTCGGGATTCAACAGCAGGATGCGTCCCACGACTTCGCGATCGCGGTGGTTGTCGGAAAAGACGACGATCTTCATCGACTCCACCAATCCCGATCGGCGATCATCGCAAGAAAGGCGCGGCCGCGATGGCTGAGCCGGTTTTTTTCGGTCATGTCGAGTTCGGCGACGGTGCATCCGCGCTCCGGAAGGAAAAACAGCGGATCGAATCCGAACCCTTCGGTTCCGCGCGGCACTCGGGCGATGAGACCGTTGAGCGCACCCTGATAGAACCGATGGGTCCCGTCGGGACGGAGGACAACGATCGTACAGACGAACCGGGCTTCGCGTGAGTCGACGCCCGCGAGCGCCTTGAGCAGCTTGGCGTTGTTGGCGGCCGCGGTGCCTTCGTCGGAATACCGCTGCGAATGGACGCCGGGGGCGCCGCCGAGGGCTGAAACCTCGAGACCGGAATCGTCAGCGACGGCGATTCCACCGAGTCGCTCGGATACCGCTTTGGCCTTGAGCAGGGCGTTTTCCGCAAATGTCGTTCCGGTTTCTTCGACGTCGGGAATGGCGGGATAGTCCAGGAGCGATTCGATCCGATAGCCGTAGGGAGCGAACAGGACCCGGTATTCATCGATCTTGCCTTTGTTTTTTGTGGCGACGATGATCGTTTTCACCGCGACCGCTCCCCCTTTCCGGTTGATCCTCATCTCTATTAGTATATCATAGCAAGGAATGCGGATTCACTCGAAATCATGAAAAAAAGACCGTTTCCGGTCTTCATTTGTTGAGCCATTGGATGAATTTCTCGATGTTCGCGTTCGATCCGACGAGCAGGACCTCGTCATTGGTCTCAAACGGCGTGGTGGAACTCGGGATCATGATCTTCTCGTTCCTGCGGACCGCGACGATGTTGACGCCGAAGCGGGAGCGGATCTCGAGTTCGAGAAGGTGCTTTCCGATGACCTTCTTGGTCGCCGTGACGGTGACGAAACTATACTGCTGGTCGAGTTCGATGAATTCGAGGAAGTTGCCCGAGACGAGGATCTTCGCGATCCGCCGGCCGGTCGACTGTTCCGGCCAGATCAGATGATCCTGGTCGACGCCGAGCTTTTCGACGACACGGGAATGGTATTCGCTTTGGACCTTGACGTAGACGTCCTTGATGCCGAGGTCTTTCAGGATCAGCGTGGTCATGATCGAATTGTCGACGTTGATGCCGGTCGCGACGACGACGGTATCGTAGTTGGCGATGCCGATCTCGCGCAAGGCGTCGACGTCCGTCGAATCGAGGCAGATCGCGTTCGTGACCAGTTTGGCGACCTTGTCGATCTTCTCGATGTTGCGGTCGATGACGAGAACGTCGGCTCCGAGATTGATCAGTTCTTCGATGAGGGCGAGGCCGAAGCGCCCGACGCCGATGACGGCGAATGTTTTCTTTGTCATAGTATCACCCATTTCTTTTATACTCTATCATTATACCTGTTTTTCGCATAATGTCAAACGCGGCATGTCGCCGACCGTACGTTTTCTCTTTCCACCGCGATCGGGATGCGTTATAATAGAACCACGAACCCTTGCGGAGGAACTGCGATGAACAACCCTTACGAAGACCTTTTCAAAACCGCCGCGAAACCCGATCCCACCCAGCCCGGATTGGCTCCCGCCGTCCCTCCGGCGGACGACGATATGCTCGACGATCGTCACAAGACCCGCAAAACGAACCTGCGGCTGCTCGTCGTCTACATCCTCGGCCTCGTCATCGTCAACGTCGCGATCTACGCGATCTACTTTCTCACCTACGGCGATCCGGTCGCTACCCAGGCGAACATCGTCGAAGTCGACGTCCAGTTCATCCCTTCCGAAAGCAGTCTGTATCCGGATGATCCGTTCGCGGTGATCCTCGACGGTCGTTTCGAGAACCATAACACCTTCCGCCTTGGAAAAATCGTGGCCGACTTCACCTTCCTCGATGGCGAAGGCAACACCGTCGGGACTTCGTCCTATTCGCTGGATCACGTCGAGCCAACCGCCGCGCTCATCGTTCACGACGTCCTCTACTTCGATACCGCCGTCGCCTCGATCGAATATGAGTGGGGCTTCGACATGTCTTCCACGTTCTACCTCGCCGTGAACGCGATCCACACGATCTCGATCGCCCTCATCTTCATCCTGCTCGACCGCGCCCATTTCGCAGACCGCTGGCGCCGGACGAAAAAGGGCTGGAAACAAGCGCTCGGCGGCATCGTCACCGGCGAAATCATGGTCTACATGGCGCTGTTGTTCTCCAGCATCCTGATGGAACGGCCCGGAATCACGACCGGCTCGGAAAACGAGGCGACGATCGCCTCGCTGTTCAAGCCGGACCCGGTCATCCTCGGCACCCTCTTCCTCACCCTCTGCGTCTTCACGCCGATCGTCGAGGAGACGATCTTCCGCAAAGTCCTGTTCGGCTTCTTCCCGAAGAAACTCGGCCCGACCCTCCCGATCCTGCTCTCCGGTCTCATCTTCGGTTTGATGCACGTCGCCACCGCCGGCGATCTGCCCCAGGCGATCCCGTATGTGATGATGGGCTTCGTGTTCGGCTATGTCTATTGGTCATCGGGTCGCAACATCTACGTGACGATGGGGGTCCACTTCCTGAACAACTTCATTTCCTTTCTGATCTACGTCGCCGCGCTTTACGGCTTCATCTTCTGAGCGAATCGAAAAAAAAGTCGGCCGTTGCGAACGGTCGACTTTTTTTTCGATTTATCGGACTTGTTCCTTGAGAACCTTGCCGGATTTGAAGGTCGGTGCTTTGAGACGCGGAATGTCGATGATTTTGCCGGTACGGGGATCGTGGCCGGCGCGGGCTTTGCGTTCCTTCACTTCGAAGGTTCCAAAGCCGGTGAGGATGACTTTTTCACCTTTCACCAATGCTTCCTGAATCGCCAACACGGTCGAGTTCAGGGCCTTTTCGGCATCCTTCTTGGTGAGGTCGGACAGTTCGGAGATGCGTGCCACTAGTTCGGATTTGTTCATAGAATCATACCCTCCTTCAGTTTCTTTGATTTCATTATAAAATCGCCTTCGCGAAAATGCAAGCCATTCGCAAGAATTTTCTCTATTTTTCGCCCAATTTCGGCTATTCACGCTTGCGAAGGATCAATTTGATGGGGGTTCCCTCAAAATCGAACGCCTCGCGGATGCGATTTTCCAAATATCGCTGGTAGCTGAAGTGGAGCGCTTCCGTGTCGTTGACGAAGAGCACGAAGGTCGGACACTTCGCCGCGACCTGGGTGACGTAGTAGACGCGCAGCTTCACCTGGTGATGTTCGTGCGGCGGAAAAAACATCATCGCGTCGGTGATGACTTCGTTCATCACGGAAGTCGAAACGCGGCGGCAGAAATTCTCAAAGACGTGACGGATCACCGGAAACAACAGATGGACGCGGGTCTTTTTCTTGGCGGAGAGGAAGACGATCGGGACATAGGCGAGAAACTGGAACTCCTCGCGCATGAGCTTGGTCCATTCTTCCATCGTGTGGTCGTCCTTTTCGACGGCGTCCCACTTGTTGACGACGAGGATCATCGCCTTGCCGTTGTCAAGCGCGTAGCCGGCGATGTGCTTGTCCTGTTCCTGGATCCCGATGATCGCGTCGATCACGATGATGGCGAGATCGGCGCGTTCGATCGCCTGCATCGCGCGTAGAACGCTGTATTTCTCGACCGATTCGAAGATCTTGCCGCGTTTGCGGAGACCGGCCGTGTCGATCACGACGTACTTCTCGCCGTCTTTTTCAAAGGCGGTGTCGATCGAATCGGTGGTGGTCCCTTCGATCGACGAGACGATGACGCGCTCGTCGCCGAGGATGGCGTTCACGAGCGACGATTTCCCGACGTTCGGACGGCCGATGACGCAGAGCTTGGTATACTCCTCGGAATAATCCTCCGGCATCGAAGCCGGAAAACGCGCGGCGACCTTGTCGAGCAAATCGCCGATGCCGATGCCGTGCGCGGAAGAGACGGCGACGACGTCGTCGGCCCCGAGTTCAAAGAATTCGTAGGTATCATCCATCAGCCGGCGGTCGTCGACCTTGTTGACGGCGACGATGATCGGCTTCTTCGAGGCGTTCAGGATCTTCATCACGACATAGTCGTCGGGATGGACGCCGCTGGTGACGTCGGTGACGAACACGACGACGTCCGCTTCCTCGATCGCAATCTCGGCCTGCGCTTTGATTTCCGCCAAAAAGGGCGCATCGCTGATTTCGATGCCCCCGGTGTCGATCACATTGAATTTTTGGGTCAGCCACGTCGCCTTCGCATAAATGCGGTCGCGTGTGACGCCCGGCGTATCGTCGGTGATGGAGATTCTGTCGCCCACGATGCGGTTGAAAAGCGTCGATTTGCCGACGTTCGGCCTTCCGACGATCGCTACGGTTGGCAGCATGTCGATCACCCTTTTTGGTCTCGGGAAACCCCGAAAATTACTTTTTGAACTTGGCGAAGAGGTCCGCGAGGGACTGGTTGCCGGAAACGTTCTCGTTCAGATGGGATTCGAATTCCTTGCGGTCGGATTTGTAGACGGCCTTCTTCAAGGAAACCGTGAACTTCCATTCCTTCGGGAAGAACTGCAGGACTTCGAGGTTGACGACGTCGCCGACTTTCACGACGTTTTCGACGCGCTCGACGCGCTCTTCGGCGAGTTCGCTGATCGGCAGGAAGGCTTCGATGCCCTGGACTTCGACGAGGGCGCCTTTTTCCTGGATCGATTTGACGGTGCCGGAGACGAGATCGCCCTGACGGACCTTGAGATCGGCCCACGGGTTATACTCGAGATGTTTGCGGGAGACGGAGAACTGGTGCTTCTCTTCATCGATGTTGGTGATCTGGACTTCGAGTTCGCCGCCGACTTCGACTTCACCGGCGAGATTCTTCGAGGGATTCCAGGAGTAATCGAAACGGGACAAAAAGCCGCGCATTTCCTTGTCGACTTCGATGAGCATGCCGAACTGCATCTTCTTGAAGACGGTGCCGACGACTTTTTCGCCGACTTTGTGGTTCTTCGTGAACGTGGTCCACGGATCGTCGGTCATCGCCTTGAGGGAGAGCGAGATCTTGCGTCCGGCCAGTTTGATGACCTTGGCGGTGACGACGTCGCCGACCTTGACGGCATCTTCCGTCTTGGCAGTGCGGAAATGGGAGAGTTCGCTGATATGGCAGAGGCCTTCGGTGAAGGTGCCGATCTTGATGAACGCGCCGAATTCGACGATGCGTTCGACAGTGCCGGTCACGACGTCGCCGACCTGGAGGGTGGCGATTTCGTCTTTTTCCTTGGCCTTCAGCTGGTTGTACTGGACCTGCTTGCGCGAGCCGATGAACTTGTCGCGGCCGCGTTCGTTGCGGATTTCGATGATCTTGACGATTTCGGACTTGCCGACGAGACCGGTCTTGATCTCGGCGAGGCCTTCCGGACCGACGTTCTTGATTTCCACGAGGGAATCCGGAACGAAGATCTCGATGCCGAAGTAATTGCACAGAAGACCGCCCTTGACGGCTTCGCGGACCTTGACTTCGACCTCGGCTTCAACGACGAGTTCGGACTTGTGGGCTTCGCGCTGAGCGACTTTCTCGGCGCTTTGGACTTTCTTTTCGACGTCAAGTCGGGAGAGCAGGAGGATGTTGGAATCATCACCGAAACTGATCTTCGTGACCTTGACCTCGATGTCGTCTCCGACACTCACCACTTCGCCGCAATCCTTGATCGGCTTGGAGGTCAGATGATCTCTATAAATCGTCCCCTCGAATGCGAAACCGACGTCGACGAGGACGGTGTTGGGTTCGACTTTTAAAACTTTTCCGACGACGATGTCGCCGACACGCAGTTCTTTGATTTCCATGTTGTTATCCATTGTGATTTTCTCCTTTGACTATATCTCCCGAAGTGATTTTCGTGAACATGACGTAAATGGTGTCGGCGACGGCCTTGATGTCAAGATGCGACGTATCAAGGTACACGGCGTCCTCTGCCTGTTTCAACGGATTATAGATGCGGGTCGAGTCGATCCGGTCGCGGCGCTCGATGTCCTTCTGGATTTTCAGAAGGTCCGAATCGCGGCCGTTGGCCAGGTTTTCCTCGTGACGCCGTCGGGCCCGTTCTTCCACGGTGGCGGTCATGTAGATTTTCAGGTCGGCGTCCGGGAGGACGACGGTTCCGATGTCGCGGCCGTCCATCACGACGTCCGCGTTGCGGGCGATCTCCTGCTGGATGGCGACGAGCTGATTGCGAACTTGGATGTGACTCGCGACGATCGATACGCTTGTCGTCACGGCGGCCGAACGGATGCTCTGACCGACGTTCTCCCCATCGAGGTACAGGATGGAGTCGACGAAGGTCATGTCGGTGTCCGCGAGGAACCCGAAACCGTCCGGATCGTTCAAGTCGATGCGGAGTTTCAGAGCCTTGTAGGTCGCCGCGCGGTACATGGCGCCAGTGTCGATGTAGACGTATCCGAGGCGTTCCGCGAGCATTTTGGCGACCGTCGATTTACCGGCTCCCGCCGGTCCGTCGATCGCAAGCGCGTGTCGTTTCATCGTATCGCTCCTCAACTTTTCATATTATATCATATTTTCAGGCAATTCCACCAGAAAATGCAAAAATCATTGCTCCGTTTTGCCGAATTTGCTGAGATTCCAGAGCTGCTTGATTTCGTGTGGTTTGAGCATCCGCCAGCCACCCGGTTTGAGCCCTTCGCAGGTCACCGTACCGAACCGTTCGCGGCGCAATTTGAGAACCGGATGGCCGACTGCCTCGAACATCCGCTTGATCTGATGGTACTTGCCTTCGTGGATCACGATCGTCAGATGGGTCGAAGTCTTGTCATCATCGTAGCGGACGTCGCGGATTTTCGCGGGAGCG